>ENA-OPNW01000529-OPNW01000529.1-human-gut-metagenome-genome-assembly--contig:-NODE-529-length-23552-cov-8.471337_pt1 | contig 23552 bp, 23 predicted proteins | sample MGYA00241540_ERZ501777 | MGnify/ENA primary metagenome ERZ501777 (study PRJEB25962, sample SAMEA2042615) | human gut metagenome | biome: human gut; feature: human-associated habitat; material: faeces...
GGGAGCTGCACACGACCGATCAAAAAGCCGTTAAAGAAGCCGAGCAGCGTACCGCCGACAAATCCGCCGACATCTTTCAGATCATCCTGCTGCGCCTTCTTGAGGTTCATATACTCTGCGAGACTCTCTGTGCCTCGCGCCGGCACTTTTAGCTTCTCCCACAGCTCCGATACAAGCAGGGTCTGCGGATTCCACACGATGGCGCGCCTGCTTGCACCGTAAGATATGGTTATTTTTCGGTCGTGTTGCATATCGTCTTCTCCTCGACCATTAATCTTTTTTGAAGAATCCCCCGACCCAGCCGTCAGCGTTGAGCGGTAAGCCCGGTGCCCACGGTATCGGTCGGCTCATTATATTTACGACATCGTCAAGCGTTGCAGTGTCCGCACGGCAGTCTATAACAACCTCGTCGTGGATGTGAAATACGACCGGCAAGCCCTCTTTCTCAAGGTTTTCAATAGCCTGCGCCAGGCAATCGCGCGCAACAGCTTGAACGCAATTCTCAACAAGCTTCCCGCCGTAGGTCTCAATGCGTTTCCACTTCTTTGTGGTCTGATCCATGCCCATATATGAAATGGACGGTCCGCCCCACTTGTTTTCTCCAATCTGCGGCGAGTTATAATACAGCTTTCGCCCGCTCGGAAGCAGAACCGTCAGATACTCGACCTCATGCACAGCATCATATTCACAAGACACAAGCAGCCTTCCGACGCCGACGCTGCTTCCGGTACTTATTGCCTCCACTGCGGAGGAATTCATCTTGTACCAAAGGTCGCATATGCGCTTGTTTGTGTCGCGCCAGCGCTGCACTATATCGGGCAAATCATCTTCGGGTATGCCCATATCGAGAGCGCCCATATTTATCAACGCACCCGCTCCGCCCTGATATCCGAGAGCGAGCTCCGCAACCTTGCCCTTTTGCCGCAGGGCGTACTCCGGATTGCCCTTTTTTATTCTTTCAATCGGTACGCCGAACATCTGTGAAGCTGACGCTTCGTAAATTTTGCCGTGGGTCTTAAAAACCTCGAGCCGCCACTGTTCCCCCGCCAGCCACGATATTACACGCGCCTCTATTGCGGAGAAATCTGCATCGATGAGGACATTACCGTCCGACGCAACAAATGCAGTGCGTATCAGCTGTGACAGCGTATCCGGCACACTGCCGTAAATCAGTCTCAAATTGTCAAGTTTGCGCTGCTTTACGAGATTTCTCGCGAGTTCAAGCGGCTGCGTGTATGTTCTCGGCAGGTTCTGAACCTGTACCAGGCGCCCTGCCCATCTGCCCGTTCGGTTGGCGCCGTAGAATTGCAGCAGCCCCCGAACGCGCCCGTCAGGGCATACAGCCTGCTCTATCGCATCATACTTTTTCGTGCTCGTCTTACCGAGCTCCTGCCTTATCTCAAGCATACGCTGCACCTCCGGAATATCCGGTGCTTGCGCTATCATCTTTGCAACGGTATCTTTCCGCAGATCTGTAACCTCTTCCCCGGTCTCCTGCTCAAGCCAAGCGGAGAGCTGCTGCACGCTGTTCGGATTACTCAGACCGGATATTCGAACTGCCTCTTGTGTCAGCCGTTCGCGCACGGTTGCTCCGATTTCGAGCGCCCCGTTCACCATTTCCATGTCCACAGCTACGCCTCGGGCGTTGATGAGAAGATCTGTCTCCCACTGCCTCTGCAGCCAGTCCGGCACGGTAATCAGAGAAAGACGCCGTTCAATTTCCATTTCGGTCGTCACATCCTGGGCGTTATATTCTTTAAACAGCTCCCATCGCGCCGGGTCATGGTTCGGCAGATTTCTGCGCCTGCCGCCGTTGCTCTTCGTCGGCGTGCAGGGCACGCAAAAATACCGTATCAATGCTTTGCCGGTGCCGAGTTTACGCTTATCCTCCGGCAAACCCAGAGCGCGCCCCGTGGTATCAAGTCCTGCGGGGTATCCCGCATAAAGTCCGTGAAACATAGTGCAGCGCCACTGTTCCGGAGGCAGCTGCCTCCCCATAAACTTGGAGAGGCAACCCCATTCAAACGCTGCGTTGTATGCGTGCTTCAGACACTGAGGATCGCACAGCGCATCCAATACCCAGTCGGGCAAAAGCTCGCCCTGTGCTATGTCACAGCACACGGACGGAGCACCGTTGAGAGAATAGGCGAAAAGCAGGATCTCGAAATCCGGGCTCGCTATATATTTTTGAGCACCGGCTTTAGCTATCGGCACACTTGAGAATGTCTCGAGGTCGATACTTAAATGATCCATTTCTTTTTCTGTCTCCTTACATAGGCTGTCCGGTTATCGGGTTTATTTTAGGAGCAAATGCATTTGTCGCAGGCTGTGCTGCGGCGAAGCTCTGACCGAGACCCTCAAAGTCTGCGGCGGCGGAGGCACCTCCCCCGAGGGGCTCTCCGTCACGAGTCTTGAGCACATTGCCAAGACCGCATCCGACACCCTTGCTTCCTGCGCTGTCATACGGGAAGAAATTTACGGTTACACGAGCGTACATTCCGCTGTAAATATCCGACGGCGCAAGCTCGCAGTTGATGTTATCGATACCGACAACCTGCGGCTTGTTCTTGGTTGATGCCGTGATAACAAAGTAGCCTTTGCACTCATCGCCATAGGGCAGCCCGGATTCACGCAGCCCGTCGCCGTCGTGGAGCAGTGTCTTGGGTGCCGGATGCGCTCCACCCCATTTGCTGCTTACACCGTCATCATACGCTGCCTGCATTGATGCCTGAATGTCTGCGATGGTCGCGGTGTCCGTCTTAGGAATCAGCAGAGTTACACTGTATTTCGGGTCTCCGCCCTGCTTGGCAGCGCGTGCTGTAATGAGGTTGCAGTAAGAGAGTCTGACCTCGCCTGTAAGTACTTTTGTTTTGATGTTCTGATACATGAATATATCCTCCTGTAAATTTAGTCATTGATTTGATAGCCGTTATCACGGAACTTTTCATTGAAGATTTCGCACACGGACTCAATCTTTTTGAGCTTAGCCAGGCACTTTTTCACTCGCTCTGCAAGCCGCTTATTCGAAAGTTCCTGTTTTCTGATAATCTTCTTGTCTGTTGTCACAGCACCATTTTCCCATCCCGGTGCTTGGTATAAGTCGGAATAGTTTTTCTTGGCCGCGGCGACATCTTTTCGGCAATCTTCGCGGCGCTCACGTAAGTGTTCGTTCATGCGTATTATCGCGCCGGCATTTTCTCGGGACCACTTCTGCGCCAGCGCAAACAGGCTTTTGATTTTTGAGTTCGGTGCATTCTCGAAGAACGCCGGATAAATAACGACGACACCGTTACTGTGGTGTACAGAGAAGTTCTTCGCATTATCCATTTTCAACACCCGCAAAGTCTGCCGCTGCCGAGCTGTATGGTTCGCGCTTATCCGACTCCGGCGCGAGAGTAGGCTTCCCGAGCGGTTTGACAACAAAGCTGCCGAGCTTATCAGCGAATTCCGCCTTGCCCATGAGCTTCTCAAGCTCCGTAAGAGTCTTTGGCTTGCGGTCATATACAAGGGATTCATCATAACCGGCAGCAATCGCCGCAGCGAGCGCGGCGTCCTGGTCGCTGAATGTTCTTACGCTTCTTCCGGCGACGGCTTTCCATCCGGGGATAGAATCCCCGCGGATAAGAGCCGAAAGAGCATAATCCTCGAGGTCTTTATACCACTTCACGAGATTTGCCCCACGAACGAGACAATCTCCGATTTCCGCGTCTGTTAGGGTAAGTAGCTCGCGCTGCTTGATTTCTTCCAGTGCGAGGTTCTGCTCCGCTCTGGCTCGGCACGTCGCACGGGCTCGGCAGAAACGGCACCACTCGCCGGCGCAAAACCTGCCCTCGCCGGAGAACGCCTCCTGCGCTATCGGCTTGATGCTTTCGCCCCATGCGCGCAGTTCCTCCACGGTTATTGTTTCGGTGCTGACCTCTGATTGGATTCTCGGCTGGTCGATGGTCATGCTGACAAACTTGATCGTGTCTCCGAACACCGGCGCGTATCGTCTCAGCGCACCGAGCGCATAAAGCCTCATCTGCGGGTTATTTTCTGCCGAGACCGGAACACCCTGACCGTGTTTATAGTCCACAATGCTCAGTGTGTCTCCGCCTATCATGATACAGTCACAGGTGCCGTACCCATCCGGCACATAGTCGCCGAAGTCAACGCGCACTTCTGCCGCCACATTCGGACGGGTGCAGTACTGCATGGCTCTTTCGGACAAATGCTCTATATACAAATCAGAGGTTTTGTCCATCTCGTCGTTATAGAGTGGAGCTGCCTTGAGTTTGTTGAGCTTCGCCGTGAAAGCCCGCGGCTTAATCTGCATGGTGAAATGCTTAATGACTTTGAGCTCGCATATTGCATGCGCGAGTCTACCCTCTTCAGCATAAGGTGATTTTGTTTCGGGGAACTGCGCTTCAAGCCTCGGTGCAGCGGTGCAGTGCAGCCAACGCGCAGCGGATGAAGCTGACAGCAGTGCATGTGTCTCAGGTGGCATATTTCTCAACTCCCTTCATATCTGCGCGCCGAGAGCACGCAACTTGCCGGCCACAGCGCCATATGTCTCGGGCTTAAGGTCCGTGATGGCGTTGACGCCGAAGTCAGCAAGCAGCTGCAGGAGCTCCGGCATCTTACCGGCGTCAACGAGCGTTGTTCCAGCATTCGCGAGCATCTCCACGGTGTACTGCGGCGCAGAGGTCGGTACCGTTGATGCCACGGGGTTAACCGAGGGCGTGACAGTCTGAGCAGGCGCAGGGTCGGCCGGAAGCGGCGTTACCTGCACTGTCGGTGCCTTGGGTGCCTCGATTACCGTTTCCGGGCGTTTGCTGCCTCCGCCAATAGCGGTCGCGAGCTTCTCAAGCACTGCGACGAGTTCCGTTGTCGGGGCAATAGTTACTTTCATTTCTAACATTTTCAAAATCCTCCTTAAGGTTATATGTTGTGCAGTCGCATCTCTCTCCGGGGTCAAGATCGGCACCGCAAAGAGGGCAAGTGTGATAGTAAGGCATATTGACAAACCTCCTCGGGTTGTGCTATTTTAGTAGTGTGTTATTTCGCACAGCCGTCTTCGCTGCCCACTCAGCGTTGGCGGCTTTTATAATATGCGCAGTAATCGTCTGTCGGCGGCGATTCGCGAAAAATCCCGGTCTCGTGGGTGTACATACATGCCGTGCCGTCCCAGTCGCCGCGCGGAGTCGCCATGCGTCTGCGCCAGTCACAGCTGTTGCAGACCGCCATTTTGCGCCACGGGTCATTTCTCTGGCGCTTCGGCGCAGGCTTGGATTCCGATGTTTGTTTTTTGTCTGTCAGCCCCGCGAGATAGTCCATAGACACATCAAAGTGTTTGGCTATACGCACCAAAATAGGTAGCGTGGGGCTGCACAAACCATGTGCATACGCGGATACGGTGTTTTTTGCTGCACCAATCGCTTTTGCAAGATCTTTTTGCGTGGTTTTTGTGTCGCGTATCAGTTCACGCAGGCGCGCGGCAAAGACTGCCGTTTCAAATTCCCCTGTCGTTGACTTTTTCATGTTCAGGCACCTCCTTTATGCACGGTTTCAGCAATTTAATAACCTCATCTGACAGACTGCAAAATTCGTCTTTGTCCACGCCGGCAACGATGATTGTTCCGACAAAATCGCATCCGCAAAATCTACAGTTGTGTGGCAGTCCTAACAAGTTACCTTCTTCATTACAAATAATGACGGCGTCCGTCGATATCGTGACGGTTTCGATATAACCGCCGACCGTTTTCTGCAGGTTCTCCAGCATGTTTGATATCCACACCACTCTTGCAGGTTTTCCCGGGTCTTTTACTATGACCTTAATTTTTCTCTTCACGGTGTTTTGCCCCCTTTTTGATTTTTTCTTTGAGCCTGTCCTCGAACTCAATAAGCTTGTCCTCGCGGCAAAAGCCATAGATGATAAGTACGACGACAAGGATCTCAAAAGCGGTCTGAATTGCAAATTTTAAAGCCATAGTTATATCTCCCTCTCTTTCAGCTCACCGCACTCGTCCACGCGATGGAACTGGTTAGCGAAACCGAGAATAGAGTTGCGCATTTTGATATAATCTGCGTCATCGCATTGCATCGAACACAGATGATACGCAAGCTGGCAAGCAAGCCTCTTATCGGCTTTGAAATGCAGGCTACCGCACCACAGCGGATAGCAAGAATAATCGAGGTCTGCGCCTCTGAGGTTTGCGCCTCTGAGGTTTGCGCCTCTGAGGCTTGCGTCGCTGAGGTTTGCGTCGCTGAGGTTTGCGTCGCTGAGGTTTGCGTCGCTGAGGTCTGCGCCTCTGAGGTCTGCGCCTCTGAGGTTTGCGTCGCTGAGGTCTGCGCCTCTGAGGTTTGCGTCGCTGAGGTCTGCGTCGCTGAGGTCATAATCCAAAATTGCTTTTTTACAGCCATCCTTCAAAAGTTTCAGCACTTCCGCGCGGTCAAACTGCTTTTGATGACCTATAACCTCAAACTTTTTCGGGTCTACTGTATATACTCCGGTTTCGCCGTCGTCGTGGTCTAACACTCGCACTCCTATGTTTCTCTCGTATACATTGATGACCACGCCTCGCGTCATTTTCGTATTTGTAATACCGTAGTCATTTGTTATGCCTCTCACGAAGTCGCCTATTTTAATATTCATAAATTAGATCTCCTTTCTATTAGGCGAAAAATCGGTGCCCGCCGATGGTGCAAACATAGGTCTGCGACTCATGCCATTCGCTGCTCACAAGCGTCGGTGCGTAGAAGAAAAGTATCTTCGCGTCTGTCACCGTCTCGCCGGCATCAAAGACCGCGGCGACGGCTTCCCTCGTCTCTGCGTTCGGTTCTACCCGGCGGTCGGTGTAACCATACTCCGCAACTATCTCCACGGGGCGTTTGCCGGTCTTTTCACACGCATTTAAAATGCACTGTGAGACCGCCATTTTGCCATCAAACGGCTCGACTCCCGATTCAGCCATAACAACCTCGCATATAAGCTCTCGCTCGTCTGCGGTCAACCGGTAGCGTGCTGTGGGTATCTGCGCCGATACCGTCAGCTCGGGCGCAATAATCGGTTCTGTCTCCGGTATCGTGATTTCCTCAGGAACCGCTGCCGCCGCGAAAAGCAGGACAAGCGCCAGCACTGCGGCAATTGTTAAAAATCCTTTTGTCATTTTGATGTCTCCTTTCTGTTTTTGCCCTTAGCTCACCATCAGACCGATGTCTCCGCGCTTGAACTGCTCAAGCCGGTCAAGCCTAATGTAGTACGAGTACGACCCGCTCGGATTTTTGATCGCGATACAGAAGGTGCATTTTCCCTCCCTCGCGAGCAGACGGATCTGATGCGGCGGTATGTAGATAACCTCTCTCAGGTACATTGACGCCTCGTCGACTGACATAAGTGCCATTTTTTTACGCATGGTTTTTGTCTCCTTTCACGAGAGCGCTTTCAAGAAGCGTTCTTTTCCTTTTACGGTGATAAGCATCTGAACACCTGTCCAGTCGGTCTTATCGTTGTATGTCTCCTTGACGGTGAACAGCCCTGAATCGACATGCTCCGCATAGGGCATCAGCCTGCCGCGCTTGTCGCGGTAAATGTACTTGTGGTCTATAAGCCACTTTACGAAGTCGTTCTGCTTCAGCCCGAGAAGCTTTGCTGTCTCTCTGACACCGGTAAGGCTCTCGCGGTCGCACAGACCGTCAAAATATTCCGCTTTTGGCTGCATAATGGCGTTCTGAACCGAGAGGTTAGCGTTTATAGTCTTGAATCTCTCAAGCCTTTCCTCAGCCATTCTGAGAGCTCTCGACATCACCGCTTCGGGTGAGTTCCACTCTCTTTCAAGCTGCAAGAAATACTGTCTCGCCTGCTTGCCTTTCTCGTTGCGCTGAAGCATACAGATTTCTTTTGCCATGTCGATTGTGAGTTGTGCGTCGGTTGCCGGTCTACCACCGGTACTTTCGGACAAAAATGTCTGAAAGTCCGCGCCGTCTGTAAAACCGTATTCGCACATTCTCGAAAACCACTTGTTAAAAGGTGTTTCCACTTCAAGAAATTCGTGGAGGTCTCTCGCTAAGACCGTCGGTCTGTCGCTCTCATAGTTGATTTTGATTAACTCGTTCATTTACAAAGCTCCTTTATATTGACTTTTAGTCTTGAAATTTATATACTAAAAACAAAAAATGTAGAGGTGTGTCATGAAAGTTTCTAAAACAACGAATGTTACTCTCCCGGCATCTGCTTCCTGGAGAATTGAAAAATTTTCATTGCTTGAACTTTTTAAGACTATTGAAGATGAGTACACCGCACTGATTCCGGCATCGGAGAATTATCGAACTACCGTAGTCGTCTGTCGCGACATAAGCGACGAGACAAGGTACACTTTAGAGGAATTTAAGAAGCACTTTTCAGACAGTACGCCTTTTAAGTCTATAACTCTTCTGTGTACCAACGCACTCGAAGGGTCCGCGTACCTTTATCTTGATACCGAAAGCATTCTGTATAAGACTCCATATCAGTGCTACATTTCAATTTCTTCCTCAAGTCTCACAGAAGCAGAAGCAGAAGATTTTTTAAAGAAGATGACAGCTCTTGCTATTTCGTTTTTATCGGAAACAAATGCAGCGCAGAACATCGAAGATTCCCGCATCCAACAGGCACCTGCTTCAAAGACTCAAGAGGAATCATGCAGTGGTGATGATGACAACGCAAACCACGATCACCCAAACAGCAAGCGCCACAAGAAAAGGGCTGCATTCTGGGATTTCGCCAAAAAATTGGGATTGCTTATCACCATTGTGGGTGGCATTATTACCATTCTTTCTTCTTTTGGCTTTCGCAGTTGCACGCAGCACAATGATAATTTGAAAAACCAAACATCCAGTGTTAATAGCGAAACAGATTTTACCTAACACCATATAGTCACACCCCCCTCTTTCGACTTCCGGGCGAGTAGTTGCCGCTGCTCGCTCAGAAGCTTTTTTATTTGCTTCTCAAACTTTGTCATGGTCATCTCCTTTCTGCGACCCTCAAAGGTCGAGTATTTTGAATGACCCATCGCGCTCAAAAGTCGCTTTAAAAGCGACTCAATGGCCAAAAAAAATCGACGCTGGATTTTTGATGTCGAGGATACTTATCATAGCCTCTATCTCGTTGCTGTTAAGAACGCCTTTGTTGAGCTTGCGATTAAGCGTAGCTTCATGAATTCCCATTCGCTTCGCTACATCCGCCTGGGTCATCCCGTGTGCTCGTATTAAGCCTTTAATTTCATCCGTAGCTATCATATTTTCACCTCCTTGGTCGCTTTTTACGCTACTATACTAACATTCAAAAGAACACTTGTCAAGCGTTTTTGCAATATTTTTTCGCTTTTTAGTTGACTTTTGCCGTAAATCTGCTACAATGGTCATGGAGGTGCGAGATATGTCTTTAGGTAATAATATAAAATATGCACGAAAGGCCGCTGGCTTAACACAAGAGGATATTGCCAGAGAAATCGGCGTTTCCAAACAAACTGTCCAAAAATACGAGAGCGGCATCATCACCACTATCTCATCCGATAAAATCGAGATTATCGCGAAATTGCTCAGAACTACACCGGCTAAATTGATGGGCTGGGAAGACAACACATCAGCACAATCATTTAAACTTTTTTCTCCCAATGTAACTGATGACGTGGTTACCTTTCCGGTTCTTGGCAGCATCGCTGCGGGGTACAATGAGATGGCTATAGAGGACTGGAGCGGAGAAACAATAGATGTCCCGCGCTCTTTTCTCAAGGGACGAAGCAAATCCGACTTTTTTGTTCTCAAGGTACACGGCGATTCAATGTATCCCATATACCACACCGACGATAAAGTCCTCATTCTTCGGCAAACCTTTGTCGAGCGCAGCGGAGATGTCGGAGCCGTTATATATGATGGAGAATGCGCGACGCTTAAGCGTGTCGAAATTTTTGACGATATGGTGAGGCTCAGTCCGCTTAATCCTTCCTACCCACCCAAAGAATTGACAGGCGCAAATCTCGAGCAGTATCACATCATCGGCGTTCCTTATCTCCTCGTGAGAGAGATAATTAAAAACTAATTAAGAAAGCAGTCGCCCATCTGAGCGCGGTTAGATGAGCAGCAAAGTACAGATTATTGTAAAATTTTTTAATGTTCTAAAAATATATTGAATATTTTAGCCATTTGGGCGTAAAATCTTGTTGTAACTGTGTTTCAGTTACATTAAAGGGGCTGTTTATTTTTTGAGTCAGATTGAAAAATTGGTAGAGCGTTTTTTGAGTATTCCTAACGACTTAACTTATAAGGAGTTGGTTAGTGTTCTTTCTTACTTCGGATATAAAGAATTCAACTGCGGCAGCACTTCTGGCTCTGCGGTTCGCTTTGTCGACGAAAATAATAATATTATCAATATGCATAAGCCACACCCACAAAAGATAGTAAAGCGATATGCTATAAAAGATGCTATAGCTAAATTAAGAGAGGATGGAAAACTATGAAGGAGAATATAATGGAGTACAAGGGTTATTACACCGCCGTGCTCTATGATGCAGAAGACCAGGTTCTGCACGGAAAAATTGAAATGATAAACGACCTGGTTACATTTGAAGCCGAGCGTGTTGATGAGGTTGAAAGTGCTTTTCACGAAGCCGTAGACGATTATTTGGAAATGTGCAAGGCATTATCCAAAGAGCCTCAGAAGCCGTGCAAAGGACAATTTAACATAAGAATACGCCCCGAACTGCACCGACAGGCCGCAATAGAGGCATTAAAAGCAGGCATATCATTGAATCGTCTCGTCGAAATATCTATTGAAAAAGTAATTGCTGATGGGCAAAGCGATGTTATTGATGAAATAAATGCATCTGAGCGAAGGATCAAAGAGGCCGTCATAGATGCCAACAGTTCCCTTTGGAGCAACCTTACCAACACTAAAAAACTTTTGTCTTTGGAGGTAAAACAATGAACCTTTCAGATTATCTTAATGACAATCCCGCCGTTGCACTTTGCGCTGTTGATGTTACGGATGACAGCGTTCTCAGCACACTGCCTTCACTTCAAATAAGTATTGGCGACACCGTTGACATCGACACAGCAGATATCCCGGAGAGTCAAGTATCTGTTATATATTCAAGGCACGTTTCCGCAACACCGGAACCGCTCATTTCAATAAACATCTCGTTTAGGATTATATGCACTATGAATGAAGAGGGAGTGAAGCTCAGCAAAAACGATGTTTTAGAGCTGCTCAAAGCAGATAAAACAATAATATCTATGTGCGCCGCAAAAGCCTCTTTACTTCTTTCTCAGCTGACAACGCTTATGGCTGGCAACACACCTATTGTTACTCCCCCAACATTTGTAGCTAATAATGACGATTAATTAAATAAAAAAGAACCCCCGGTGCGGGAACACCGAGGGCTCGAGAATCAACACACACCATGCGTATAGAGTGGATTGATATAATTATTATATCATCCGCTCCGGCAAAACACAAGTAAAGGAGCGGATTTTTTAATGGCAAAGCGTGAAAACGGTGAAGGCAGCGTATACAAACGCAAGGATATCAAGCGGCGTCCCTGGGTTGTCGCGTTGCCGGCAAGTTATAGCCTGGACGAGCAGGGCAAGATGATTAAAAAGCAGGAAATCCTCGGGCACTACGCATCGAGCAAAGAGGCAAAAGCTGCTCTGGCTCACTACCTCGAACACCCGGTAGTTGAAATCAATATGACCGTCGATGACTTGCACACATTGTGGCTCTCCCGTGCTGAATATAAGAACCTGGCTAAGCAATCAAAGGACTGCTACAACGCCGCATGGAAGAAGATTCCCGAAGATGTAAAAAGCATAAAAATGCGCGAGCTGAGAACGGAAGACATGCAGAAATGCATTGATGCATACAGCGCACAAAGCGGCACTTCGCTATCGTATATAAAAATCACATTTTCGCGTCTTTATGCGCTTGCGTTGGAGAGAGACATTTGTTACAAGGATTATTCGAAGTTCGTCAAGCTGCCCAAGAAAAAGAAAAACGAAATACATCCATTTTCCACCGAAGAAGTGAAAAAGATAAAGGCTGCCGCACAAGCTAATGTCCCATACGCCGATATCATTCTCATCCTGATTTACACGGGATTCCGTATTTCTGAACTACTTGCCCTTACTCCAGATGATTACATAGCGGATCAAGCCCTGCTCATAGGTGGTCTAAAAACCGAAGCCGGAGAGAATCGCCATGTTCCTGTTCTGCCGGTGATTAAGCCGTATATAGAAGCACTCGTAGCAAAGCAAGGTAAAAAAATAGTATGTCGTGATGACGGTGAGGGATACAGCTCGAGCTACATGCGCAAAAAATATTACGACTGCCTTGAAGAGATAGGAGTTAAGCGTCTATCCCCTCATTGCTGCCGAAAAACATGTGCAACAATGATGGTAGAAAGCGGTGTATCACCCGAAGCTACACAAATGATTCTTGGGCACGAAGAATACAGCACGACCTTAAAATACTATGCACTTGTATCAGACAAAACTCTTCATGAGGAAATGGCGAAGATATCTTAAAATCCGTAGTAATCCCGTAGTAACGCTCGATTTTTGTTTAGTGTTTATCGGCTACCACGCACATCCAAGCTACTATATGTTGTGCTTTTCTCCGCAATTCGCTATGTGTATGTACTACATATTTGACTTTTAATCAAGGTGTCCGGAGTTCGAATCTCCGATGGATCACCAAAAAGAAACCCAACAGCTACAAGCCTTGTAACTGCTGGGTTTTTTCATTTTTTGAGGGCGTTATCCAAGGGCGAGAGAAAAGCAAAATTAACTACCGTTTTTGAGGGAATCAAGTGCACATACTTTTTGACCATTTCGAGCGAGGTATGACCGAGAATCAACTGCAAGCTGTAAATGTCCCCGCCGTTCTCTAAGTACCGTGTAGCAAAGGTATGGCGCAACAAATGAGGGTGGAGCCGAGGAATATCAGTCTGAACTTTCAGACGCCTGAAAAGCTGTTTTACAGTGCTCTGATTTATGGGAATCAAGGTGTCTTTTACGAATAAAGGTGTCTCGATGTTCGTTGCAGGAACAATGGAGCAGTATCTCAGTAAGGCTCTTTTGCTGTTCAATCCGAGAAGAACGAAGCGTTCAGCGATACCGATATTAAAATCAGCATTAATCTTATTGTTGACATTTATACCAAAGCGTGATATTTTTAATACAGAATCGATATTTGACTTCCCCCACCGGCAATTGGAGCCTTAAGGCCTGAGGTCAGATATCGGTTTTTATTTTTAGACGCAGATAACTAATTATCATCTGTGCTTCGCTTTTAGAATTACTGCCGCGCGGAAAGTATTAACACGATTCTCTTGTTATGATAATATTATCAATGCCGAATGCAGTGCCTGTCGGACGACTTTCTTTTGATTGCCTGTCTGATATCCTGCATTCGGCGTTTTTTTATATTTCCGGCTTTAAATCGCGGTTTTTTGTTTTCACATTTTTTGAAAAAAAGTGTTGACAACGGGATTTTTCGTGCTATGATATAGGTGTGCTACGACAGATAGCACACTTATTCTGATTTTGGTGCACTGCGGCGCGCCGGAATCAAAAAGAAAGGAGAATCGCTGTGGTCTTAATCGACAAGCAGAGCCGCGTGCCGGCATACGAGCAGATAAGAAATCAGCTGCTGACTCTTATCCTTGTCGGTACATTCGCTCCGCACTCACAGCTGCCGTCTATACGGTCCATTGCCGCCGACGCCGGTGTGAACATAAACACGGTAAAAAAGGCATTCTCCGACCTTGAATCCTACGGCGCTATCTATACCGTGCCCGGAAAGGGAAGCTTTGTCAGCGAAAAGGCTTTCAAGAGCGACACGGTACACGATACGGCGGTTTCCGAAATTTCGGACGCCATTTCGGCGGCGCGCGCCAAGGGACTCAAAAAACAGGAAATCATCGACATACTCAACGAAATCTACACTCAGGAGGAAGAATCATGATCGAAGTAATCGGCGTTACAAAACGGTTCCAGGACTTCACCGCAATTCAGAACCTGTCGCTGAAGGTCGAAAAGTCGTCAATATACGGGCTTGTCGGCTACAACGGCGCGGGTAAAACGACTCTTCTCAAGACGGTCGCCGGAGTCTACAGAGCCGACGAGGGCGAGGTCAAAATATTCGGCGAGAATGTTTTTGACAACGCAAAAGTGAAGCAGAGACTCTTCTATGTCCCCGACGACCTCTATTTCGAGCCCAACGCGACAATAGAGAGCATGGGCAAATTCTATGCGGGCTACTATCCCCGCTTCAGCTTCGACACCATGCACAAGCTCTCAAAGGTATTCGGGCTCGACACAAAGAAGAGCATACGCGGCTTTTCAAAGGGCATGCAGAGGCAGGCGGAGATAATCCTCGGAATGTCCACGATGCCCGAGGTCATTCTGCTCGACGAGAGCTTCGACGGACTCGACCCGGCAAAGAGGAATCTTATTAAGAACCTCCTGCTCGAATACATGGCGGAGGAGGAATGTTCCGTCATAATCTCCTCTCACAATCTCCACGACCTCGCCGATATGTGCGACCACATTGCGCTGATAAACGGCAAGAGCATCGTTATGGACTGCTCGGTTGACGATATCAGCGGCTCGCGCTGCAAGTTCAGGCTGGTCTTTGACCGCGACCTCGAAGAGAGCGATTTCAAGGATCTCGACATCAGGCACTTCTCGAAGGACGGAAAGATAATCACCCTGAGCGCCAACGGCGACATGGACGAAAATGAGAAGAAGCTTCAAAATATGAATCCGCTGATGATCGAAAAGTTCCCGCTCACGCTCGAAGAAATCTTCCTCGAGGAGATGGAGGGCAGCGACTACGACTTCAAGGACATCTTCGGCAAGCCCGAAGAGAAGAAATGAGGTGTCACAGATGAAGAAATATAAGAACACATTCCGCTTCTCCGTCGCTCACGCGATAAAGAAAAACTTCATTCTCCCCCTTGCAACATTTGTGCTCAGCATGATTTTTTATCTCACCGGCTTCTGCTGGGATGTATTGAGCGAAGCAAAGAACAAGGCCGCTATCACCGGTCAGAACGTTATGAAGTTAATGCGCGAAGCGTACGAGGTCTTTATCTTCGACTCGGAGCGCGCGGCATATGAACCGCTCATCTCGTTCTACCCCGCTCTGCTCGTTGTGATATCGCTGTTAGTCGGCGTTTTGCTTTTCAGATTCGTTACCAACAAAAAGACCGTCAACGTCTATTACAGTCTCGGCATTAAGCGCGCCGACCTCTACACAGCGCGTCTGGTTGCAGGCATAATTATGATGCTCGCGGCAACACTCATCCCGCTCGCAGTATCGCTCGGAATCAACCTCCACTTTTTCGGCTCGTCCGTCATGCTCTGGCGAACCTTCCTGTTCTATGCGGTGCACAACGTGATATGTGTGCTCGCCGGTCTTACAATATCGGCGGCGGTCTCGAGCTGCGTGGGTACGGTTGTTGAATCGCTTGGCTTCTCAGCCGTTCTTGCGGCGTTCCCGAGCGTTGTCACAATGTGCGTGAACTACAGCGTTCCTGCAATTCTCAACGGCGCTCCCTCCAAAACTTACTACGGCATATATCCCGTCGCTTCAAGCTTCGGCGAGAACTATCTGGATATGACGAACAGCACCCTGTTCGGCCGCGCTATCGCCCATATAAATCTGCTCATGCTCAACAGAAGCTCTTTTATTAACTCATCTTCCATTGAAGCTATGACAAAAGAGGCAGCAAAAAAATGGGCCGCGCCATCGCTGACTTCCTATATTCTCTGGGCAGTTCTCATCGCCGCGTTCTTCGTGTTCGGTCTGTTCATGTTCAAGCGCAGAAAAGCCGAGATATGCGGTTTCCCCGGAAGAAGCGCCGTTCTCAACTTCGTGCTCTGCATGATTGCCTCTTTCGGAGCCGCTTCGCTGATAATATATTTTATAGCATACACATCGCAGATAAGCAGATGGATAATGATAGCCCTTGTAATCGTCGCAGCTTTCCTGGTATTTGTTATACTCGATGTCATTCTCCATTTGAGCTTCAAGGCTCTTAAAAAAGACTGGAAGATAGGTCTCGTCCATGTCGGACTTATGGCGGCGTTCCTGCTCTCGCTCTACACCGGCTTCTTCGGCTACAGCAGCCGCGTGCCCGATGTTCAGTCCATCGAGAGCGCATCCATCTCCGCGCCCAACGCACTGATGGGCAGCTACAAGCTCGGCAACGGACTCCAGTCCGGATATAACAGCAACCTTTACTTCGGTGAGGACGAACTCAAGGACTACTACTATGTCGGCAACCGTTCGAACTCAATCGTCGAGGGCTTCAAGGACAAGGACGACATTAACACTGTCCGCGAGATACACAAGGCTATGATAAAGGCCGGAAATCTCAACAAGACAAACAGCGACTCCGACGACTACTCGAAGAGAGTCACGAGCCAGAAGGTTATCATAAAGTATAAGCTCAAAAACGGGCATGAGCTTGTCAGAGTTTATAACTATGTTCCGCTGACCAACTATCCCACGCTCTATACCCTTGAGGATACCAAGAACTGGAACAGCAAAATCAAGAACGAGCTGCTCAACATCGACGCGAAGAGCATGATACCGATACTTTTCTCCGCTCAGATGGACAAGAGAACCGCTGTTGACGAGGAGTTGACCGCAGGTCTTGCGCGCGCGATATATAATGATATCAGCACGCTGAGTTCCGACAAGTTCCTGACAAGCAACGCGAAATATCTCGGCTCGGTTGCGTTCTATTTCCCTCCCCAAAACGCACAGGACGAGAATGACTACGACATCGCCACTGCCGCAGAAAAGCTTATGCCGGAACAAGGTATTGAGGAAGATCTTGATATGTCAAGGCAGGATAAGGTCAACGAGCTTTCGGCGCAAGGAGAGTCGAGCGGACATTATATCTCACTCGGCGACTACTCAACAGTTCCGATAACCTCGGAGATGACAAACACGATAAGCTTCCTCAAGGAGCACGGACTCTACGAGAAGCTCACAGACGAGTCCCCGATAGTCAGTGTCAGAGTTAAGGACATGGGTCACTCGACCGACTCCGTGAACACAAGATACGGATACGGCTATTCAAGCCCGATATTCAACGCCTTCTGGGATGACGGAAAATCAAAGGCAGTTTCAAAGACGGATTCCACCGGCTACACCTATCAGGTGAGCAACTACAACAGCGGCGATTTCATGCCGAAGGATGCCGTAACCATAACAAACAAGACTGTTATCGAAAAGCTCGCCGCCAACGCCTACGGCTACCGCTTCGACCTCACGGGCGGATACCTTGTTGAGTTCAAGCGCGAGAACGGCGCTCTTACGATAATGTATGTTCCGAAAGGACGCATCGAGCTGAATCTCGACACAGGCAAATAAATTTCAAGCGGCGGCTGCGCTGAAACGGTGCGGCCGCCGAACTGAGCAGCATCGGAGGGATAAAGAGTGAACAAATCAAGAGACGGCTTCAAAAGCCCATTCGGCTTCACAGTCGTTCACGCGATAAGAAAGAATTTTGCTTTTCCGCTCGCGGTCTTTGTAATGAGCTTGGCGCTCTACCTCAGAAGCTTTTTCGGCAGCGACAAGATAAGACAGCTTACGGCGCTGAAGAGCGGCGGCTCGGCGACGTTGGAGCTTCTGCGCGAATCCGGAAAATTTTTAATAATCGGCGGATCTGACAACTATATGCTGACGGATATTCTCTATTTTTACACGGCGGCAGTCGTTGTTCTCTCCACCGCGTTGGGTATAATGCTTTTCAGATTCGTCTCAAGCAGGGCGAAGAACAACATATATTTCAGTCTCGGCATCAGCCGCGCGGGTCTGTTTTCGGCGCACTGGCTGGCGGGAGCGGTCATGCTCGAAGCGGCCGTGCTTCTCCCGCTCGCCTTTTCGGCAATGCTGAACCTTATCTACTTCGGCTCGTCCGTCATGCTCTGGCGCACGCTGCTGTTTTACGCCGTTCACATGACCGTGACTGCGCTTGCGGGATTCTCTGTTGCGGCGGCAGTCTCCGTCTGCGTGGGAACCGCAGGCGAATCGGTACTGTTCTCGCTCGCATTCATAGCGTTTCCGAGCGCTGCTGTATATTTTCTCAATAACACTGTACCGAAGCTGCTCTTCGGCGCGCCTCACAATTCAAACTACGCACTCTATCCGTCGGCGAGTCACAACCAGGATATCAGCATGGCCCTCTCCCCTTTCGGGCGCGTGCTGTCGCGTCTAAATCTGCTCTCGCTCAACAACGACGTATTCATCCGCTCGGGCTCGTTGGTCTCGGCCGACGGGTTCTCTAAAATCACCGCAGACGAGCTGAGAAGCTGGAGCGCGCCGTCTCTTGAGCCCTATATACTCTGGGCGATACTGACCGCCCTGCTGTTCGTTTTCGGGCTTTTGATGCTAAAGCGCAGGAAGGTGGAGATATGCGGCTTCAGCGGCAGGAGCAAGACTTTAAACTTTTTGCTGACCGCCATGCTCTCTGTTTCCGCAGGCTCGACTATCGTCGCCGTTAATTTTTATTTTTCGCAAATCACCGGCAAGCAATATCTTATAACGGGCATAACAACCGTGCTTTTGAGCGCCGTTATATTCGTCGTTTTCGATATTATGCTCAATCTCAGCTTCAAGGCACTCAAAAAGGATTGGAAATACGGGCTTGTCCATGTGGCTCTCGCGGTCGCCGTTATGCTCTCACTCTACACCGGGTTCTTCGGTTACAGCAGCCGCGTGCCTGATACCGACAGCATCGAGAGCGCATCGGTATCCGCTCCGGACATACTTCTCGGAAGCTACCGCACAAGAGCAGACGAGCTCAAATTCAACGCAAACTCCGGCTACTATCTCGCCTTCGACGAGGACGGAAACCCGGTTGGCATAAACAGCGGCTGCTACTATCGCAGCAACGCCGACGAAAGGCGCATAATTATCGACGGATTCAAAAGCGAAAGCGACATTAACGCCGTGCGCGAGCTGCACAAAAGGCTCATCGCCTCGGGCAGAAAGGTTGTTTCAAGCAGCGAGGATTATTCCGAAAGAGCCGTGCGCAGCACTGTTATTATAAAATACAAGCTCAAGAACGGGCGCGAGATAATAAGAGAATATCAGACAGTCGGGCTCGGCGACTATCTCTCGCTCTATTCAATAGAGAACACCGAGAACTGGAACAACAAAATCAAAAACGAGCTGCTGAACATAGACAGCGAAAAAGTATTCCCCGTTCTCTTCTCGGGACAGATGGACAAAAAGACCGTCGTTGACCAAAAATTTACACGCGGACTCGCCCGCGCGATATATGAGGACATAACCTCTCTCGGCGCAGACAGAATTCTCTGCTCCGACTCGAAATGGCTCGGCACGGTAGCCCTCTATCACGATATAGCGTCGGACGGAGTCAAAACCGTGACGGCAGCCCAAGCCTACTCGCCCGACACAGGCGACGAAGATGCCGAAACGCCCGAGGATGCAATAAACAACGCATGGAAAGCCGGCAACTACGGCGAGATGATGACCAACGGCTCGGAATACGGAGATTTTGGCAAGTTCAAGTCCGTTATTCCGATAACCGAGGAAATGACGAACACCGTCGAATATCTAAAAGCCCACGGGCTCTATGACCTGCTCGTTGACGAATCGCCTATAGTCGCCGTCAGAGTGGCGGACATAGGCAAGCTCACCGTCGACGCACTTGAATACACCACGCCGATATTCAACGCTTTCTGGGACAACGGCAAATCAAAGCCGGAAACCGACCGCGAGACCGGAGAACAGATAAGCACATACACAAGCGGCGACTACATGCCGAAAAATTCAAGGGAATTCACCGACGGCGCAACGATAAACGCACTCACCGAAAACGCCTACGGCTACAGATTCGACCTCACGGGCGGATATGTTGCCGAGTTCAGACGTGCCAACGGCTGCAGAACGATAATGTATATCCCGAAAGGGCGCGTCGAGCTGAATCTCGGTTAAATATAAAAACTCCCTTAAACACACATAGCCCCGGGCTTCACGGAAAATCTGTGAAGCCCGGAGCCGTTTTTATATTTACACATGAAAAAATGCGACCCCGAAGGGTCGCATAAGTTCAGCTTTCAGATATTACTTGTCCTGTATTAAAGGAAGAGAAGAAGCAGGGTTGCAACGAGTGCGAGAACGAAGAAAGAGATAGCGATGATCTTCGTGATAAGCACAAGCTTCGACTCCATAGTCCTGCTCTTGTTCTTGCCGAAGAAAGTCTCTGCGCCGCCTGCGATAGCGCCGGAAAGGCCGGCGGACTTGCCCTCCTGAAGAAGGACGAGAACAATAATAGCGACCGAAAGAAGAATGAGGACTATGCCCAATATAATCTCATGTACTGCCATGAAGTTAACCTCCAAACACAAATTGCTAAGATATTTTAGCATATACTTTGACACATTTCAATAGTTTTTACAAAAACTTTTGCCGAACGGAGAAAATTTCCTTCCGAAAGATGTATTATCGGCGCGCGGCTGAGTAAACTACTCTCAGCGGCAAGAGTCCGAAGTCAATGCGTTTGCAGGGCTTTTCCCGCCGACCGTTTTGCGGGGAAGCCTTGCAAACGGTCTTTTTTATATTCCGAGCTCAAGCTGTTCGCCCTTGTCCTCTGCGCTCAGCAGCGCTCCGGCGGCGGGCAGGTTCTTTGTCTTATATCTGTACGCCTTGGCGAACTCCCCTTCTTTATACGCGCGGACGGTCATAACTTTCTGACCCTTTTTAAGGCTCATAACGCCGACTCCCTGAGTGTCCTTGGTAGTCTTGGGCGAGATTGCGCCGGTGTTTATCAAAAGGTGTCTGCCCGCGGAAGAGATTATAACAAGCTCAACATCGCTCTCTATATGGAGCATCGCAGCGACGGGCGATTTGTCTGAATAAGCCTTTATGAGCTTCTTGCGGTTCGTCTTCGTCTGATAGGCGGAAAGCTCGACCTTCGCCGCCTTTCCGTTTTCAAAGAAGAAGAGCATATGACCCGAATAGTCCGAGGTCACGACCATATAGACCGCCGTCTCGCCCTCGTCCATGCCGAGCGTGCTCGCCACATAATCGCCGAGTGCGCTCGCCTTTGTCTCCTTGAAGTCGTTGACGCGAGCCTTGTAGACCTGGCAGCGGTTTGTGAAGAAGAGAAGCTCTTTCGCGTTATCAGTAACCACGGTCTGGGCGAGCTCATCGCCCTCCTTGAACTTCTGCTCGCTGCTCATGCGCAGGGACTGCGGGGTTATCTTCTTGAAATAGCCCTGCTTCGAGAAGAAGTGCGTCACGGGATAATCGGGTATCTGCTCCTCCTCTTCCTCCTCTGCGATATCGGAGGCGTAGATAATTTCCGTCTTTCTCGGCTTGCCGTATTTCTTGATAACTTCCTCAAGCTCGCTGATAATTATCGCGCCGACTCTGCCGCGCTTTGCGAGGATATCCTCAAGATCGGCAATGAGCTTTTCAAGCTCTTCGATATCCTGCGTGCGCTTTAAGATATATTCGCGGTTTAAATGACGAAGCTTTATCTCCGCGACATACTCCGCCTGGATGCGGTCGATTCCGAAGCCTATCATGAGGTTCGGGACGACCTCCGCCTCCTCTTCGGTATTTCTGACGATTTTTATCGCCTTGTCGATATCGAGGAGGATTTTTTCAAGTCCGCGCAGCAGATGCAGCTTGTCCTTAGCCTTTTTGAGGTCGAAGTAGGTTCTGCGTCTGACGCACTCCATACGGAACGCAATCCACTCGTTGAGCAGCTCTTTGACGCCCATGACGCGGGGCGAACCGGCAATCAGGACATTGAAGTTGCAGGCAAACGAATCCGAGAGCGGAGTGAGCCTGTAGAGCTTCTGCATGAGCTTGTCGGGGTCAGTTCCCCTCTTTAAGTCTATGGTTATTTTAAGACCGCTCTTGTCCGTCTCGTCGCGGATATCGCTTATTTCTCTTATCGCGCCCGCCTTAACTCTGTCGATAACCTTTTCTATTATAGACTCGCTCGTCGCGGTCGAGGTCATCGGAATTTCCGTTATATCAATGCAGTTGTTCGACTTGTCATAAGTATATTTGGCGTAGAGCTTGAACGAGCCGCGGCCTGTGCGGTAAATCTCCTCAATCTTCGCGCGGTCATAGAGTATCTTCGCGCCGCCCGCAAAGTCGGGTGCTTTGAGGGTATCCGCAACGCAGTGGTCGGGGTTTCTGATAAGCTCGATAGTCGTGCGGCAGACCTCTTCGAGGTTAAAGGAGCATATGGAGCTCGCCATGCCGACGGCTATACCGGTGTTATTATTGACGAGCACGCTCGGGAAAGTGACCGGCAGAAGCGTCGGCTCTTTCATGGTGCTGTCGTAGTTATCGACAAAATCGACGGTGTCCTTGTCGATATCCTTGAAAAGCTCGGCACTTATGGGGTCGAGCTTCGCCTCGGTATATCTCGAAGCCGCCCACATCATATCGCGCGAATACGCCTTACCGAAGTTACCCTTTGAATCGACATACGGGTGCAGCAGAGCTTCATAGCCGCGTGAGAGCCTGACCATAGTCTCGTATATGGCGGCGTCGCCGTGGGGGTTCAGCTGCATGGTGCGTCCGACTATATTAGCCGACTTTGAGCGCGCACCGGTGAGCAGACCCATTTTGTACATTGTATAGAGTATCTTTCTGTGCGAGGGCTTGAAGCCGTCTATCTCCGGGATGGCGCGCGACATAATGACGCTCATCGCATAAGGGAAATAGTTCGTTTCAATGGTATCGGTTATCGGCTGTTCGACAACTTCGCCCGCGCCGATGATATGAACTCCGCTCTTGAGCGGATCGATTTCATTTTTCGGGGGTTCTTTTTTGCCTCTTTTTCCCGCCATTTATATCAAAATCCTTTCAATAGTTAAGCTGTTACGAAACATCCGCCATGTCGATATATGCCGCGCCGTCGCGTGCGATATGCTCTTTTCTGCCGGCGAGATTGTCGCCGAGCCAGAGATCAAATATCTCGGCAGTTTTCTGGGCGTCGGTCGGGTCGACGCGGATAAGGCGGCGGGTCGCGGGATTCATCGTCGTCAGCGACATCATGTCCGCATCGTTTTCACCGAGACCTTTCGAGCGCTGGATGGTAAACTTGCTGTTTTCAAGCTGGGAAAGGATATCCTGCTTCTCCTGCTCGTTATATGCAAACCACGTCTCGTCCTTTGAGTTTATCTCATAGAGCGGCGACTCCGCGATATACACCTTGCCCTTTTCGATAAGCGTGGGCATGAGGCGATAGATCATCGCGAGGATAAGCGTGCGTATCTGGAATCCGTCAACGTCGGCATCGGTGCAGATTATGACCTTGCTCCAGCGCAGCTGGTCGATATTGAACGCGACCATATCTTTCATCGACTTCGACTTGACCTCGACTCCGCAGCCGAGAACCTTTATGAGGTCGGTTATGATATCGTTTGCGAATATTTTGTTATATTCCGCCTTGAGGCAGTTGAGTATCTTTCCGCGCACGGGGATTATCGCCTGGAAAGACGAGTCGCGCGCCTGCTTACAGGCGCCG
>ENA-OPNW01000544-OPNW01000544.1-human-gut-metagenome-genome-assembly--contig:-NODE-544-length-23253-cov-1.884861_pt1 | contig 23253 bp, 17 predicted proteins | sample MGYA00241540_ERZ501777 | MGnify/ENA primary metagenome ERZ501777 (study PRJEB25962, sample SAMEA2042615) | human gut metagenome | biome: human gut; feature: human-associated habitat; material: faeces...
GTTCTATGAAACTCTACTCGAGGTTCGGCCAAGCGGAGGAGAGGTTCGAGAAATCACGGCGACCTTGGAGACCAAAGATCGACGGGGAAAAACCGTAAACGTTCCCCTTTCCGGAGACAAACTATGGCTCATCCGCTTGGATGAAATCCCAGGGAAGATGATACGAATCCACGTGAAGTGCAAATTCCGGCTGAGCGCGTTTAAAAGCAAACCGTTAGAAGTAAATGTCAGCCTTTTCGCTAATTAAGACCATGAATTATATAGAAGCAGTGCAAACCATTTTGCAAAAGAAGAAGCGGGGAGAGATTTTGCTCGACCCTCGCCTCCTTCGCGGGTATTTGCTCGACCTTGTTGGCAATGATTATGAAGGGAGACGCTTGGTCAACGTTTTAACTTCCGTTTTAAAGGGCGAAAGCTATTCCTCTTTGTCGAGCGAGAAACGGTGGCTGGCCCTTACTTACAAGGAAGTGGACTTCCCCCAAGAGGAAGTAGAAAAAGCCTTAGACCCGTTTCTAAAAGAATTCATAAATCTAGAAAGGGGAAACCTCTTTTTATCCAAGCCCAAGTCCTATTCCATCCCCTTTTACCAACCTTGCTCCTTCGATTCGGATTCCATGGAATACTTACAAATCAACCTGGAGCAAGGAGATTTGATCCTGAAAAACGGGTCCATCTCTTATTGGGTTCCTTGTGGAAGCGATTCCTCCCCCTTTAAATTCCGGTGGTGCTGCAACCGGGGCCATAAAGAATATTTTCTAGACTGCAAAAAGAAGGGGAAACTCGATTCCTTAAAGCTCTACCTGAAAGAAAACCCCAATCTTGATTTATACATCCGTGCGATGGGGGACGTGATCGTAGAGGGCCATTTCTTCGGCTTAACGATTGAAACGAAAGGAAGTGTCTATCTAAAAGGAAATATCGCTAATCTAAATATCGTTTCCTGCTCCCACTTAGTCCATAATGCTATTACGGTTGCTTCGACGATATCCGTGAAGACCAATATCTAAAATCATCTTGAAAAGGAGGAATCATCTCGTGGGAAAAACAGCCAACTGCATTGCGATGCTCCGTTATTTAAGCAGTGGGAAGCAATATAAAAACACCGAACTTGCCGATGCGATGGAAACGAACGTAAGGAATATTCCCGAATATCGGAAAGAACTCCAAGAATGTGGCTATAAATTCGAGTCCTCTTCCGGAAAATACGGGGGAATCAAACTCAAAGAATCCGCGTTGATTCCTTCTCCTTGTTTTAGCAAGGAAGAAAAGAAGGCATTAAATTTCGTCTCCTCCTTCATTGAAGGCCAAGAAGTGGTTTATTGCCGAAAAGACTATGAAAAGGCGATGGGGAAAATCTTCGCCCAAATGAGTGGAAGCGAAGAAGGGAAGGTGTCCTATGTGAAATTCTTGGATAAGTCGACTTATGCCCTATCCGCGGAAGAATTAAAGAAACGATGCGATTTCTTTTCGGAATGCATCCGTAAAAGAAAAGTGGTCCGCCTTGTTTATCGGACGACCATCAAGCGAAGCGTGGAAGAGGAAGTAGAACCCTATGAACTTGCCCTCTATCACCATTCCTGGGTCCTATGGGCGAATTCAAGAATAGAGAAACACCTGAAAACGATTGAACTTGGTCATATCCAAAGTTATGAAGTCACTTCCCTTGGTTTTTCTCGTGACATCTTCTTTAACGAACGGGCCTTTGAAAAAGGAGAAGGCCCCGCGTTTAAGGATTCACCCATCCGCGTTAAGCTTCGCCTTTCTCCCCTTTGCCCCTATGTGGGGGATAAAGAATTTGGCCCGAATCAAAAAGAAGAACCCCAAAACGACGGTTCGTTAATCCTCAGTTTTGATTCGAAAAATGAAGAAGAAGTTGTCCCCCTCGTTTTATCCTTAGAAGGGGAATGCGAAGTATTAGAACCCCCAAGCCTCCGTGACCATATTAGCAAAATCGCCCTGCAGACCTTCAAAGCGAATCAAGCTCCGGCTCAAGAAGAAAAGCCCGCACCTATCGTTAAATCGGATAGAAGAATCGACGAAGAACAACTCCAAACCGTTCTCTCCTATTTTCAGGACAAGGAATGGATCACGGTTTCGGATATTCAAAGCCAAAGTGGAACGGGGTTTCCACAGGCAAGTCGCGTGTTAAAAGCCTTAATGGAAGAGGGCTATGTCTCACCCCAAAAAGGGAAAGCGGGCCGTTATGCCATGATAAAGGACTTAAAACCCCAACGCGTCCTGAATCCTTCGCCCTCTTTAAAATGTGCCCTAGAATGGGTTAAAAAACGGGGATCGTTTACTTTGGATGAATTTGCCCGTGAATTAAATACGCATCCAGAAAAAGCAGCGAAGTTATTGGATAAAATCCAAGAACAAAAACAAGTGATTCCTTTGTTTTTTAATGGCTCCACCTATGGGTCTATCGTTACTACGTATTTAGGTGCCCTCCAAGAACAAGGAAAGGGTTGTCTAGAAGCCAGGGCATTATCCTTCTGCCAAAAAGAAAAATACATTACGGTTCCTAAATTAGTTTCCGCTCTTTCGATTTCAGAAGAAATGGCGAAACGCTTGTTCCGTAAACTATTGACCGCCCAAGTATTAACAGGAGGTAGTTCCTCCCGTAACGTTGTCCATTTTCAAAGCGGCAAGGAATTGCCCCTAGAAGAATTACCTCGAAGAATCCTCGACTATTGCAAAGAACAGAATTACCTAAGCTTTGGCAAGATAAAAAAGGAATTTTGCCTAAGCGAGGAAAAGGCAAAATCCTATTACGACCAATTCATCCAAGAAGGTTATTTATTTGAAGAATCTACCCCCTGCCTTATCGTTTCTTCTAAATTTTTGGGATTCCGTTATGCAGAAGAAGAAACGGATGTTCCATCGGTTTTAAAAACTCGTTTGCAAGAATCCCAAGACCAGGAAAAACAAAAAGAGCAGTGGTGGAACCAAGCAGTTGAATTATGCAAAAGCAGAAGCTCCATCAATGTTTATGACCTTCAAGAAACATTGAAGATTCCTTACTCGGATGCTACCAAGCTATGGAAAGCCCTCAAGAAGAAGAGAATCCTTTTGGAACCCCGAAAAGTGAATTCGTCGATATTTATCAATCAACCCAAGGAGGAATAAGATGAACCAAACCCCTTTAACGGAAATTGAACTCAAAATCATCGATCCCGTTTTATTCAACTGTCGGTTTAAAGAAATCCTATGCGAACCTCCTTTTGCCATCCTAAAAGGAGTCTATCAAGATGACCAAGGACGGTTCTTTGATTCGGATAAACGCCTCCTCCAAATCGAAGGAAGCAAAGTTTCTGGAACCTGGGAATATCATATCGATAAACCTCACCCCTATTGGCTGATTCCGGATAAATCCCCAGGAGGACTTGTTCCTGCCAAGGCGATATTCCCAGAACTCAATTATTCTTTCGCGATAGAAGGGGCGCATTGGTATAACTGCGACGGTAAATCCTTCGCGTTAGGCTTTTATGTGGATGAGCAGGGGAATTTATTCACCAAGAAACCCCAAAGCCAAAGCTCATCGGAACAAGAATTCGTGCCCGTTAAAATACCTTATTCGTCCACAAAACCCGTTCTAGGGACAATCGTCGCGTCCGCGGAATTACGCTTTCCAACTAGCACCGATCAAGAAACCCCAAGGGAACCGTGCAAAAAGGTCCCCGACCCTGAAGAAGTGGAACGTTCTAATCCACCTGTTCAATATAGCCTTGAAGAACATTGGGTAAATCCCAATATTCAAGACGTGGAGATTATTGTTAGGGATGCTAATGTCGATATTCAAAATTCCGATGATGGTAGCTTTGGGTATGGAATCGTCAGTTTCAAGACGCATTCTGTCAGTTCGGCTCAACACCAAGAGGCAGGGAAAACGTGCAAGTTTCGCTTTGATGATCCGGCAAAAGAGATCCATGTTTTTGTGCCGAGCAAACCTTTGGAGCGCATGAAGGTCTATATAACCAAAGGGAACACCTCCGTGGATTGCTATGTAGATAAAATTGCTGTTTCCTCTTCCAAGGGGAACGTATTCCTCAATACGTCTTCTTCTAAGATTGACATTACAACCCAATCCGGGAATATCGAAGCCATTGCTCCAGCAAATAACATCAATATCGCTTCTCAATCCGGAAGCGTGAATTTGGAATTAACCCTAGAACAAAATGGGGTGATGAATATCAGCACGATGAAGGGGGACGTGAATATAAAGTTGCATAATGCCCGTGCATCGATTGCCTGTGCCGTGATGAACGGGGGCTCCTCCATCTGTTCCGGATATGGCAACTACACGATGAGAGGCGGGATATCCGTGATGTCGGGGAATGTGAGGGTTAAAGGCTCCGTATAAAAATTTCTTTGTGTCGCCAGCAGTTATGGCCGAATGCGGAATCAAATAAAATTGCCGTATTTTGCACTCCATTGTAAAATATGGTTTAAATAGCCTTCGATAAATACTGACTTTGCATAAAAAAGAAAGGAAATGAAGGCTCGCAATGGGGTGGATATGGAAGTTTTCAAGAGAGTAGTAGGGTGGATTTTTTTGCCGATTAAGTTTATTTTTGAATTATTGGATCCTATTTTGCGGTTTGTCGAAATGGCGATTAATATTCCGCTAGCTTTTGTTCTTGGCAATCTTGTCGACCTTATTAACGCGATTCCAACAATTGGGGTTGTTCATGTCGGCGAGCTAATTCTAGGAATTTTGGCTGGTATTGGCTTCGGACTGCTGGATGCTTTCGTCTTTCATTTGCCCGTCCACATTACGGTAATTATTCTGATTTGCATTGGCGTTGCAATTGTAGGTTATTTTATTAGTTACCTTTTTTTCAAATTTGTTGTTAATTTTGTTACATCCTTAGTTTCGCTAATATGCGTATTCGTTCGTCTTGCGATTTATCTTCCGGGCTCCATATGGCTAACCGTAATCAAAGTTCTTGTTCCTATAGGAATTTGGTGTGCTATTTTCTTTTCAATGTTCGGATTTTGGACGTCAAATGCTGCAATGATAACGTACGCAATTTTGCTATTATTGGCGTTAAGTGTGGTGTGTTCGGTTGTTATTTTGCTGATCAGGGGAGATACAAAATTCCATAGTCTCGGTGTTCTCGGCGATGTTACCTTGACCGAGCTAAGTGCTTTTACACATTCCATTGGCTTGTATGTTATGACGCTAGGCGTTGTACCCGTCTACATTGGTAGAGCCATCGAATTTAACAACGGGGGATTGAGAAAACGGATTAGAGATTATCAAAGAGGCGTCAACACTCATTCCTCGGGAACGTTTATTCAGGAACATTTGGATGAATTGAAACTATACGTTATCGAATTGGGTCATACTGGTGAAGATGTTGATTGCGTTAAAGAAGCAGAAGAATCTTTAATTTCAAACATATACACAAAACTGAATAAAGTTGATGCGTCCGTTGGATATGTTATTAACATTCTCGGTTATTTAGCGGGCGCTGCATTTGCATGCACTATTTCTTATATTCTTTTAGGGCTGTCCGTTCCTTCGATATTGCTTATGACATATGCTGCCGTCGTTGCCATCGTGTGTATTGTGATTTATTTTGTTGAAAATAAAGAAAAATGGGCATAGTACAACGCTAATTTCCTCTTAACGGACGTTCTTATTTCATGACTTTTGTGTGCTTGCGATTTTCTTGGGGGTTGGCAGCGTGAACAAAACTCAGTCCTGATCCGATTCATCCTCGTTGTCAGAAGGGGCTGCGCTAATAGCGTCGGTTTTTAGCCAATCGCTGTCTGGCCGTGTCACGAGTCTACTATTACTATAAGCAAGGCGAAGCGGCAAAATTGTCTCCCCTTGATAAGCACCGGAAGGCGTTCTTTCAACAACCAATGCTAAGTCAACATTATCTTCGTTAACCAGACACAAAGGCAAAAGCAATGATCCAGAATTTTTTGTTGGAAAATACATGGGAATAGCGGTCTTATAGTTCCACTCCACTCTCTTAAGTGCTAACCGAGCAGCATCTTCTATACCATTTTTTAACCGATTGAGGATTTTTGGATTTTCTTCAATCTTTTTTCCCAAGGCGGCGTAATAGTTTCTTTTGGTTTCGTCATTATCCGGCTTGTTAGATACATCCCTAATGCTAATGTTGCCAATGCGCAAAAAATCTAACGGCGAACAATTGTTCTCAAGGAACTCCACGGGCAACCGATAGGTTCGCTCGGTTATAATGTGCTTGTAATCGCATGATAAGTTGCCGGTCGAAGTATCGTACAGCATATTTTCAATTTTATTTTCGAAATAATTTGCACGTTCCGGAAGCGGATTGAATATTTTGACAAGCGTTTTACCGATATCCTCGCCGGCAACAACGAAATCCAATAGATACCAATAAGGCGTTGGATACTGGGTATTCTGCTTAAATAACGCATATATGTATTCGTATTTTTTGTCAACCAGACCCGTGTTAAAAGCCGCGTATTCTTCACTACGTTTTGGGTTGCTACCAATTTCAATTGAACCAATTAGAATCTTTTTTTCAAAACATAATCGCTTAAACGTGTATTTTAAATAATTTTCAAGTATTGGGAAATTCCCCTCTTCTTGTGTTGGCGTCTCTCCGTAATACCATCTTTCCTCAAGGGCCAACTCTGATAGTCGTTTGATTTTAGATTTTGGAATCGACGCCCATTGAAATAGCCAAGAGTTCTCTGAAGGAATCTTTTCACATTTAGAATTTAATGAAAATTTGTCGGTGGAAGAGGGTGATGCAAGACTTTCCAAACTAGAGTTATCGTTAGAAGACTTGGGGCGAACATAGCATACAGGTGGTTTTCCTTCGTCAGGTATTACGTCTTTGAAAGAAAGTATGTCTTGGAACTCATTTAAAAACGGCCTGAGCTTTGGAAATCCGAATTTTTTATATTGCACGCCACTAGCCACTAGCGGAGCGCCAATGCTTGCAAATTCAACCCATGAATCGGAATCGCTTTGTAGATTTTCGATGACTTGCAAAATCTTTTGGGACAAATCCATTTTCTCTTGATCGTTCATCAAAATACCCCCTTCGTAAATCAAAATACTCTAAATATATTGTCATTATTATTCACCCATAACAAATACAAATTATTCATTCCCTGCGGAATTGGCTATTTCTAAATTCAAATTTTGGACCCGTTGGAACCCGAAGTGGAACATTCAGAAAACCATTTGAAAAACAAGAATCTTAATAGCCAAAATTGCCAAATAAGCATACATCCCCTCCAAACAAAGAATTTGTGTCCGCAATGCGATTGGAGAAGTTCGACATGCAAATTAAAAGAATACGGGAAACACGGATTTATCACCGAAGACGCTGTAGAAAGGAGACCAATGGGACGTTTCTCGTCTTGGCTATGGGCGAGATGGCGATTGAATGGAAAACGTTGCACCAACAGAAAGGGAGGCGTAATTTGATATACTAGAACTATACCTGATTGTAATCCAAGATACTCGGAGGCTGTTCAATGTGCGTAAATATCAAAAAAACGTTGTCGAAAATTTGTGATCTTTCATCAAAAAAATACGTCATTTCGGGACAATTGATGCAATTGAACAAAATGAATTTGTTTAAGCTAAACTCCGAATTGGAAGAATTCAAATACATTTTCGTGGCTGATAACCCCGGGGAGAACGAGATTTCCTCAAATAAACCATGGGGCGAAGTAGAGTATTTGTCAAACGGCAACACGAAAACTAATTTCGATAATTTTCTTAAGGTTTTTTTGAACTTGTCTAACAGGGATTGTGTTTTGGTTTTGAACAAATCGTTGATAGGAACAAAAGCAACGGCTGATTTGCAAAACGACGATTTAAAAGACGACAGTTCCCAGAAGTTGATTGCCGACTTGGTCACTGAAATGTTAGAAAAATACGGGGAATTAACGCTAGTGTTGATGGGGTGGACGGATTACTTTGAAGTTGATGACGAAGGGATTTTTTCGCTTTTTTATAAGGAACTATCTCAAAAGATTGATAAATGTCCTGGCATCGAAAAACGAATTTGTGCATATCCGCATCCTTCTCGAAGACAACTCCTTACACGGACGGAACAAAAGGCGATAGAAGAAAACGGTTATACGTCCGAGGATCAAAAAGAAGATTTTTTTAAGAAATATGGCCATTGGCAGTATAATAATAGAAAGCCCCAAGGTACGGTTGCCGATTTCATCGAACAATATAAAAAGGGTGCAAAAAGTTGCTGATTTTATGATTCTTTCAGCTAGCGTATGATTTAAGTTTGACTCATTGTTCCGAGTTTAGAATACTCATCGTTTGAAAAAAAGTAGCCATTGCCGTGCCATTAATACACTTTTAATGTAAGATTATATGAGGTAATAATCATGGGGAAAGCAGCAATGTGCATCCGGATGCTTCAAGTTCTGAGCACGGGGCGAATTTATAGTAAATCCGAATTAGCGGATCTTTTGGGTACCAAGGAACGTAACATCATTGAATACAAAAAAGAACTCGATGAAGTGGCCTATGAATGCAATTGCGACTTCTTGGTGGAAGCAACCTCTGGCCGATACGGCGGTTATCGGTTAAACGGCAACGCCGTTATCCCACCGTTACGGTTTAGCGAATCTGAAAAAGAGGCGTTAATAGAAGCGGACCGATATTTAACTTCGAGAAACGATTTCATGCGGAAGAAGGACTTCCAATTAGCAATGGGGAAAGTGTTCTCCACTTTGGTTATGAATGAAATCAAGCAGGAAGAAGATACTTCCGTGATTAACCGGTTCCCTCTTGCGATGCCCCAAGAAGAAATTCAATTCCGTTATGACATGTTAAAAACGGCCATCCGCCGTAAAAAGACGGTCAAGTTCACGTACCTGACCCAGAAGAACGTTACGAAAGAAAGGGTATTCGATCCCTACGATTTGATCATGTATAACAACGCGTGGTTTGTAATTGGATGGCTTCATTCTGGCGATCGTAGCGGTATATTCCCGTACAAATTGAATCGGATACAAAACATTGAAATGACCGATCAAAAGTTCTGCGTTTATTCTCTATATAGCAAGAGTGATTTTGTGGACGAATATGGATTCAAAAAGAATGGGGAATGGTTCCATGTCGAATTCATTGCACATGGCAATTATGCAAGTCTTGTCAAAGAAAGAATCTATGGCAAGAATCAAGTGGTGGAACCCATCGATGATAAAAGCACCAAGGTCTCCGTCGATATGCAAAACAAGGAAAGCATACGGGTATTTATTCTTGGCTTTGGTGAGAATGCAACGGTGCTAGAACCGCAATGGCTGAAAGATGATTTAGCGGAGCAAGGAAAGAAACTTGTCGAGAAGTATCAAAAATGAAAAATAATTTTAAACGCTTGTTTCAACGTATTTTGTTGCCGTTTATAGCTATAAGCGTTTCGGCGTGTTCGTCGGAAAAACCGAAAAGCATTAATTTATATGACCCGGATGCTGTCGAGTCCGAAGTTTATGAATATGAACACTTCTATTTTGAAAAATTCGAGGATGAAGTTTTGTTTTATGACAATCTCGAAGAGCAAATGGTGGATGCGGAGAAAACGATCAACGATTTGGTCGAACACGAATTTTTCGTAAGCGAAGAAGTTCTCGCTGAAGATTTTTCGGAAAGTTTTTACGCTACGCTTCCTGAAGGATTCGAAAACTATGACATTGATTGGGAAGGAGTGTTGGCTAGATTCGATATCGGAGCAGCCGTGATTGTTTTTACGGGAATTGCAACAATTGCAACGCTTAATACGCCTGTGGCATATATTTTTGCCACCGCTTTTACGGAAGGGGTTAAACAAGCGCTGATTGGTGGCACAATTGGAGGAATCATCAACGCTGCAGTTAAATCTATTCAGGCGGGTGAATTTAACTGGCAGGCTGTCCAAAAGTATTTTGTGGAAGGTCTTGCGGATGGTTTCATGTGGGGGGCCATCTCTGGTACGGTAACAGGTTTAGTCAAAGGCGCCAAAGTCGTAAGCGATCCAAACAACTATTTCAGCGCTGATGGCACTCAACTGTTGGGCAAAACGGACGCGTCCGGAAATTTTTATGATTCCAAGGGCAAATTGCTAGGCAAGGCTAAAATCGGAACGAACGGCAATACTTATGTCGTCGACTCACACGGAAAGGTCACATACATGTTTGGAGAAAACGGCCTTTCCACGCATATTGTTGAGTCGTATCCATTGAATTTATCGACCATCCGAGCGCCCCAAGGTCGCTATTCTGGCGGAGATTTTACAGTTCAAGGCAATAAGGTGTATAAAGGCGGAAAACTGGTTGGAGAATTGAACGAGGTCGGCGATGTTATCGGCGTAAATGAATACAGGGGTATGTTGTTATGCAGCATCGACGCGAATGGAAAATCGACGGCAAATTATATGAGGGCGATTAATAGCGGACTGAAATTAGATTGTTATGGCAATATTACCAACACGTTTGTCCCGTCGACCGACCCGTCGACGCTAATTGGCGGCGCCCAAACGTTTGGGTCTTATGTATTGAATGACGGGAAAAATATAAGCGTGGTGTTTGATGGCACGAATTATTATTTAATGGATGCCTCCAATAAGATTGCTGGAATGCTGGACGATGCGTTAAACATTCAAACGGGATGGAACAAAGTTGTCGCAAACCTTGCTAACCAAGGGGTGAAAACAAACAAGGAAATGATTATTCGGATGATTCAAAATAACATTCCTTACGATTACGGGCCTTCTTTCACAGACGATGTTATCGTTTACGTGCAACAATATGGCAAATTTCCGGATGGGTTCCAGTTCCATCATATTAATAATGTCGCAAATTTCCCTTGGATTGCGAATAATCCAGACAATATTCAGCCTTATTCTTTCGCCGATCATTTGGCTGCACACGGTGGAAAATGGAGTCGCCCAACATCGGGGGAATTGAAAAACCTAACCGAAGTTTTCACGTCAATATTTGGAGGTTTGTGATAGATGGATTTGGAAAAAGAATTGGGCTTGTCCTTAATCGTTGATAAAGGGGATTTCAAAACGGACGAATTGGGTAAAGGCACATGCTTTTATAAACACTTGGCAAGACTCGGTGAACAATTTTGGCTGTTTACCTTATTTCATAAAGCCGATCCCCAAGAGTTGTTAAACGTTAAAAATCAATTGTTAAACAAGGCGGGGGTATCATCGTCAAAGGCCATTGATGAACTATTCGCCATTTTAAAAATGCATAATGGAATGCAATTGTTTAGTAATTCTTTAATTTTATACGGGGTAACGGACAAAGTGGATTATCGTTACCTTAGTGAGCCGAATTCCATTGGAAAAAACAACACTTTGTTGCCGAAGCACGTGATACCAAATTGGATTACTTTTGGATATTATTCAAAGAATTCGAGTACAAACGCTTTGCTTTTCCTAGACGCGAAAGCATCAAAAGAAAACTGTTTTTCGGCAATTGTGGCAAACAATGAAATAGAAGTAGTTAAACGATGGGACTCCATTGAGGAAATGCTCCATTTTTGCATTCGAAAATTAAAATACAAATACGACTCGAATGGGTATAAAATAGATTTTGACATTCGAAAGCCTGCTATGATCAGGAATAAAACATACATCGAATAGAAAAGGGGTTAATCATTATGGGCATTAAAACAATCGGCATCATCGCCGGATGCGCAGGTGGATTGGCGTTGATTGCCACAACTGCATATTTTGGGGTCAAACTTTCTAAAGAGTATCTGGCCGAACCGGAGTATTACCCATCGCTTAGCGTTCTTTATAGCGCTGGCGTGGATGCGGATTGGGCGTATGCGCAAAATCGAAAAGAATTTAATGTCGGCGAACCGTGCTTCATGAAATACAAATTGGCCATCCGCTCCAGCAACATGAAGGGAAACGGAAAGGAAATAGGCTTGACGGTTTCCATTCCAAAAATTACCAGCGTGCAGGCGACGAAATTTGATGGACAACCGGTTTTGCCTGAACATGATGAAGTTAATAATGTCACGACGTATAAAATGACTGCAGTCGCTTACAAAGATATTTCGGATAAGCCCGAATTTGGTTGTGTTTTCCAGTATTTGCCTAACGATGTTGGAACAATCAAAGTGACATTTATGTTTGATGCACCCATCAAGAACAGTTTTAACTTCGAAAGCACCATCTCATTTGTTACGCCTTCTGGAGAATAGTGAATGAAAATGGGGTTATTTAAGCACAGGGTATTGCCACTATCTATAGTCTCTATTTTGCTAAGTTCATTGTCTTCTTCTTTGTTGTGTGTGGGGATTTCGAATTTTTGCGATGCCTACAATGAAACAAGCGTTTACGAAAACACTCAGATTGATTTTATGATTCCTAGCCCCTCAAAGGAGCAGGTTGAAAATTTTAAAAATGAGCCGTTTGTTTCCGGCATTCTTCCATATTATTACACGAAGGCTAATGCGACTTGTAACGAGAAAGAACAAACCAATAACATTCTCTTTTTCGATACATTTTCCAACATGGGGTTGTCGCCTTATAACGAAAAGCGTTGCATCGATTCTAGCGCGTTTGACGAGAGCTCCATGTATGTCGACTATGCCTTTTTTGCACGGACGAAATGCAAACTAGGTGATGAAGCGACATTTGTTCTTAATGGTCAAACATTGAAATTCGTTATCGCTGGTATTTTTGAAGAAAACACGCTTTTTGACGGTGGCGCCATTGCCGTCCAATATAACAAGACGGTAGAGAATGCCGTTATGAAAAATAGGACAAAAGCCCTACCTTATAGCGGAGCTTATTTATCCTCCCCAAACAAGGAGGAATGCAAAAATTACTTGTACGCAAATTACAAGCCCATGGGCCTTTTGAGAGAACGGGATGAATTTGATAGCGATGAAGCCTACAGCATTTATCTTGCTGGTTTTGACAGTACAGACTATTCCAGCGAAATCGTCACGGCTCATTTAGATTCAGCCGATCATTATTTGAAATCGGATAGTCTACGTAAAAATGGTTATACCGTGGCTATCATCGGATATGTGATTCCCTTCCTTTTTTCCATTGTCGCTACGTTAATAATGGACGCGCGGAAAAATGAATCGGCCAAGGTGAAGCAACTTGTTAAAAATGGCGAGGATAAAAAGTCCATTTTCAAATACTACGCTGTTCCACACGTTGTTTCTTTTGGACTAAGTTTGACGGTTTCCTCAGCGATAATAGTTGCAAATAGGCTTTGTTCCTCGTCGTACATAAGGACATTTCCTTTTGCAGCCTTGGTTACAATTGAGGCTGCGGTAGTTTTGCTGTGTTTCGGCGTCAACATTCTTCTTTCCCTGAAAAAAGCCAATTCCTTTTTTGGCAAAAAACGGTAGAAGAAGTCATGAAAGAAATTCTTAAGAGAACTTATTCGGATAAAAGGATTTTACTTTCGATGCTGGCAATTTTCTTTGTCAGCGTTTTTAGTTCTGTTGCCATATGCCGACAGACCACTATGAGATTGGAACAATTCCATTTTTATAACGAAGTTCAAAATATTTATGAAACGTCCGAAAAGATTGACGATAATTCTTTTTACGTCGTCGACGGATTGTGCAACGTTCATCTCAAAAATCACGGGGAATTTGAATCGTGCGATTGCATGGTGAAAACGGAAAAACTAATGCTACAAAAAGCAAATACAGGGCTTTTTTCCAACGAGGCGTCCGTTTCCAAAAATCTTGCTGATAAAAACAAAATTAAAGTTGGTGATTATATCTATATATCCGCTTCCGTGTTCTCTAAAAGCAAAGCGCTTATAGTTAAGGAAATATCGGATTCATGTTATGGGCTGGACAATGTTAATTATTTGAACGCCTCAGGATTATTAGTTATTGGCTACGACGAACAATTGGCGCAGCCGTCTCCGAAATATTTAAGCTTTATAAAGGACTCCGAAAAGGGGAAGGTCAATCTGCCCATAAATACTAAGGTGTATCCAATTGAGTCGGCAAAACATGGTATTTTAGGTTTTGTAGTTGGACTGCCAATCCTGTATTTTTCGGGCTTCTTAATATTGACATTATTTCTGTTCTTTTTGCTGTTTACGGATTTTCAAAACGTAGAAAAAAACCGTAAAAAATACGGGGAAAACAAGAAGACGATTGGCGAAGACACTCTCACCATTACCTCGCCCGTTTTCTCGCTTGCCATATTCGCTTTGCTCGTTGATGTGGTGTGGATTCCAATTTCGGGTGGCACTCATTATTTAGCAATTGTTCTTTGTCTTGGATTACTGTCGGTACTAGGTATCTTGCTATCGCAATTGATTTATATGGCAAAAGTGAGGAGGATTTAGCGTGGCGTTGATTGATGTTGTGGACTTATCTATCTCCATTGGAGAAAATGTAATTTTGGATCACGCTAATCTTTCGGTTGAAGAAGGACAAACTGTGATTTTGTCAGGCGACAACGGCTCGGGAAAATCAACCTTACTCAAGGCGATTTTTGGAGAAAGAAACGGGTTAAAAATCAAAGGAGACATTCGATATCGAGGCAATGAAATCGCTTCCCGCGATTTTGATCTTCAAAATTATAGAAAACGAATCGGCTATGTTCCTCAAGAGGATTCTTTTTGTGAGGAAACGCCCTTCAAAGAAGCGTGTTATTCCTATGAACTTCATTGTGGGACAAGAGACGAAGATTATATCAATAACTTATTCGATAAATTCGGAATCCCATATTTGAAAAATAAGAAACTATTTTCAAAACGCGGGCCCCAATTAAGCGGAGGGGAAAAGAAAATGGTGGCTCTTATTGCTACTTTATGCCGAAAAAATTCCGATTTATTTTTAATTGACGAACCCTTGAATAACCTTGACGCAAAAAATGTTAGGACCATTTCGAATATGATTAATTCGATTCATGAGAATAACCCAAAAGCAGGCGTTTTGATTGTCACCCATTGTCACGCCCTACCACGCATCAATAAACAGTATCAAATCACCCAAAAGAAGATTGAACCAATAGTTGATGAATATAAGTGTTTCAATTGCTTTGGGCCTGTGGATGAAAATGGTTTTTATCGGTTTTAATCATACAAGAAGGTAAAAATATGCAAAGATTCAACATTACGGGGAGTATCCAAAATGTTGTGTATTTGACCTGATCCGCCTCCGTTCCGTTTATCCCAAAGGGATGGACCACTAGGGGTGCTGACGTGAGCGAATTGAATGCGCTGGTGACCGGCCTTGTTAGAACAATGGGCGAACAGATTGGTCGGATTATCGACCAAGAGGATTCATCGGTTAGCAACCCTAAGGCGACAAGATAATCACGAAGTTTTCCGGTTTTGGCAATTGGTCCATGTTTTTCCGCTGATGCGCTATCATTTTTTCATTTGGCCCAGTCTTTGCGAGGGGAAGACAAAACACGGCCAAAAAAGGAAAGCAAACACTCCGAATTGACAATCAACGACAAATAATGCTGATACAGGCTTGCGTCGCGAAGGGCGAATCCACGCGTCGATACGCCCGAATTGTGCCGATGCAAGAACAAAAAGTAGTTTGAAATACCTTCGCACTTTTTTACTCCCAAAATAATGGCGCAAGGAAATCCAAATGAAAATCGAAACGCTGAAAACCTTTAAGAAACAAATGCCAAAAGAAGAATATCAGTTATTGGCTAAAGAAGTCCTCGAAGATTTAGCCCTTTTAAAAGCAAAGGAAATCTATGGTGAAGTTTTGGACGTTCAAATTGCGGATAGACTAAGGCATGAAACGGAAGAATTATCGAGATGCTGCGATCTGGATAGGATCGTGGATGTTGTCGAAGCAATAAACGCCGAGAAAGAAAAGGGCCATTTATATCTTTCGAGGTTATCTCAAAGCAACTCCCTTTTATTCTATTTGGTTGGCCTTGGAAGCGTTAACCCTTTGCCTCGACATACTTACTGCCCCAAGTGCCATGCGCTTTATTGGGGAAATAGAGAAGCTCCTTTGTGCGAATGCTGCGAAGAGCCTTTGAAAGAGGATGGATATGATTTACCGTTTGAACCGCTGCTAGACGAAATCAAAAGGAATGGACTAACGTTCGAATTTTCCTCGGCCAAATTCCACAATGACGCAACATTGCCGATTAAATATTTCGAAGATCATTTAATCCAATTGGCAACGGAATTGGGCTTTGCTCAAGAAGAAATCGAAAAAAATGATGTCAGCTGGGAAGATACGGAAGCGGTGATGAAGTGTTTAACCCTCCCAGATACGGAATCAGAACTTCGTTTTTATGCAAAAAAATATAAGAAGATGCCGATTTGCGATCATCGTCCCTATATTGGAATACCGGACTTAGGAACCGCCTTAATGGAAAAAACATTCAATGATGATTTTGAATGTTATGAGTCGTTTGACGATTTTGTCAAAGTGGTGGCGATGATTCATGGAACGGGAGTTGTGGAGGCCAATGAGTATGATGTATGCGATTGCTTCATTGCGAGCTTCATCGGAGCCACAAGAGACGAGCTTTATCATTTTTTAATGAACTCTCAATTAAGCAAGGAAGACGCTTTGCTTGTCTATAGGGAAGTGGTCTCGCATGGCGAAGGAAGCCTATCGAAATTAAGCGAATCGAAATTAAAAGAAGCGGGAGTCGATGAGCAATATATCGATTTCATGAATCGTGTAACTTATCTCTTTTATAAAGGACATTCTGTTGCCCATACGCGTTTGGCGGTTAAGGTGGCGAAAATCTATTTGGAAGAGCCATTACGTTATTACAAAGCATACTTTACGCTTAACAAAGAAAAACTTCTTAAAATGGACGCAAACTACGATTTCGTGAAAGGCTTATCCGAATCGAAGTCGACCGACATGGACGAAGTCTATTTAGCGGCGGTTGATCTCATGGAAAGAGGGTACGACCCAAGGCAATTGATAAAAGAGGTACTTAACAACTAATTGTAAACAACGGCCAATATGCTTTTCTTTCCAAAAAGCCCAGTCCCCATATAGGGACTTTTTTAGAAATCTTGTGATTTTCCTACTAGGCATCATTATGATGTAGGCATATAGGGGGACATGATATATGGGACGTTCTAACGCTAAAATTCGCCAAATCGAATTGCTACTAACTTTAGATTATCTATTACACCACACGGATGATCATCATCCCGCGACGCAAATCGATATCTGCGAACATGCTAGAGAATATGGATTGAAATTCGATAAAAACGAGAGCAAGGGCAACGAGATCAAGAGACAACGAATCAGCGAATGCTTAAGGCTCTTGGAAGATATTGGCAATACCTATCCGGATAAAGTGCCGTTTAATTTGCTGACAACGGATTCGGGCAAATATTACATTGAGCAAAGAAACGGATTAAGCGAAGAACAGATCGCTAAAATTTTGGCCGCTATTAAAAACGACAAATACACCGAAGACGAGGATGTTAAATGGCTGACGGATTGCGTTTTAGACGCTTTTTCCACCACGGAAGAAAACCGCAACATCATCCAGGCGGAATGCAAGCAATTGCTTCGAGGCGGAAAGAAATTCGATAAAGAGACGATCCGCCGGATGAACCTGGTGGAAAGAGCTTATCGCGAAGGGAAGATGATTAAGATCATGCTTCATCTCCCTCAGTCCATCCGTCATCCTGAAATGGATGTTCTTTTCTGGTATCGGGTTTATATGATTAAAGAATTCCAGAATAAACCCTATGCTTTCTTATTGCCGGTTGGACAAATTCAACCTGATCCCAACGTAGAAGTCCTCCGCCATAACCATTATCTATTTCGGCCCATTGAAGAGTTGGATGTAGCAAAAGGCGCGGAAGAAAACGTTTTATGCGATGACATGGATAAGAACCGCGATTTTGACGAATTGTTCCGCGAGAAGTGCCCGGGTTACTCCAAAAAATATGGCACCATCGATAAGATGCTGAAGAAAAAAATCTTGCCAAAAGGTGGCAAGACCTGCATCGCATCGTTTTACTTTGACTTAAAGCAAAAGGACGTGCTACGAAGATCGTTTGAAACGTTCTTCTCCGAAACGTTCCATTATCAAGAAACTAACGTTATCCAGGGAATTGAAAACCAAATCCAAGACTTAATCCCCAACATGGACAACTGGACCATCGTGACGGAAGAAGTAAAGAAGAACGAAACTCCCAAGCAAGGGCTAGTGAACATCTCCGTCGATGGGAACGCATTAAAATCTTGGCTATTATCCGATCCTTATGGAGATGGTCAAGAAAGCATTTTGGATCTCGTCACGTTGATTAAGCCGTTGTCTTTAAACGAAGAAATCGCCGAATACCATTATATCCAATTGATGAAGAGAGCCCCTTATTTAGAGAAGACCTTCAAGAGGAATTTAATCCGGGCTCTTGAAGAGGAACCCGAGATCGAGGATCCAGAGGATGACGGAATCATTAACGGCGAAGACGACGACTATTTTTACATGGATAACGAATACACCAGGGAACTCGATCGCTCTCTTAAAACCAAAGAGAATTTGATGATTAAGGGATTGCCGGGGTGTGGAAAGACTTCCATCGTGGAATCGTGGCTAAGGCACCATAAAGAGGAGGTGAACGGCTATTATATCGATGGGGCAACTCTCCCAACGTGCCTTGGAGAAAGACGAAAGAAAAATGACCTGTTATTAGACGGGCAACTTTTCGATAGCCAAGTGATCGATAAAATTCTATCGATGCCCCATCGAGTGATTGTCGTGGATAATTACCACCTTTTAAGCGTGGAGCAAAAGCAACATGTTGCATTGCTATTAGATAGATATGTGATCGATGACCGAGAAGAAGACGGTTTTAGAAGACTCGACAATATCGAATTTGTCTGCCTGATTGAAACAACCGATTATTAAAGGGGGATTCACCATGAAAATTAAGAAAATCAATTTCGACCAAGAATTAGAGGTCACGATTAAAAAGGTTCGTTTGCCAATGGGTCCGGAAGAGGACTATATTCGCGAACACTCTTACCTTTATTACAGGGGTAGAGAGGCCGGTCTCGGGTATTGCTTCTGTGTGTAAGATTCAGATTCAGATGAGGAATCAATTTGTTATACGGGTGGAATCGGGCACGATGCTCGCACTGACCTAATCCCGGTCATTGAAGTAGAGGAAAACTTAGAAGTCGAAACTGTTTATTTAACACACGGTATTCCCTTTGTTGCAATCACCGAACATAATCTTCTTTGCTTATCGAGGACTAGTTTCGGTTTAGCGGGACGCTACGGTTACGATTGCTCGAAATACGATTTGGACGAAGTCGCCAACTGGTAACGAACTAAAATAGTGCCTATAAAGGGACACAAAGCAGTTTCGCAAGAAGCTGCTTTTTCTTTATGCCCATAATGGAGTTGAAAGGAGTTCGCGCATGGATCCAGCAAACAAAAAAGAAAACGCAGAATCGCTTCAAAATTACCTATTGCCTTTGGCCCGTTCTATTTATGGAGATATGCCCCACAAGCATATCCTCCATCGTATCCAAGTCGAAGCAAAGGCCATGGGTGAATTTGGTGTGACACCTTTAGATTTTATCCAAGTCCAAGAGGAGCTATCGAAGCTTGTAGAAGCTGGTCATATCCTCGTGACGCGTTCTGCCTCCAATTCGCTCCTTTGCTTTTTAACAGGCCTTTCTCGCGTAAATCCCTTGCCTCGCCACACCTATTGCCCGAAGTGCCATCTTTTTTACTGGGGACATCCAGAAAGCAAAACGTGTCCCGATTGCCAAGAAAACCTTAAAGAAGATGGTTATGATTTGCCTTTTGTCTTATTCCTCGACGACTTCCATCGAGACGGCCTAGAGCTCGAATATTCTTCTAACGTTAACAAAACGTTATTATGCCGCCAATTTGAAATCCGCTTGCTGTCTCACCCCTTGGCTCTTCTAGCAAGTCAACTAGGCTTAAAACAAGAGGACATCCATGTTTTTCCTTCGGATCAAGAAGAAATCATCCACTGTCTGAACCCAAAGTATTACGCGAAGCATTATTTAAAGGAAAGGTTATTCGAGCACCAAGCCTTCATCGGGTTGCCTACTTTAGGCTCCCCCATGCTTCAAGACTATTTAAAAGAATATCCTGTCCAATCTTTTGATGAACTGGTGAATGTAATCTGCTTGATGCGAACTAGTAACGTTTTTAGGCCCCTTAACCAAGACGTTATCGTTTCTAGAGACGACTTGTACCACTTTTTGAAACGAAGCCAATTAAACGAAGAAGAAGCCGTCGTTATTTGCCAAGAAAATCGGATATGCGGAAGCGGTCATTTATCTCCCTTTAGCCACCATAAACTCCATGAAGCCGGGGTAAACGAAGAACGAATCCGTTTCCTCAAAGAAGTGAAATATCTTCCTAGCAAAGGGCCTGTTATTAGCCTCCTCCGTTTGGAGATGGTCCTCGCCAAAATCTTCCTCAAAGACCCCCTTGCTTATTACAGGGCTTATTGGATTTTGCACCCCGATTTATGCAGGCAAATCCAAGAGGATGAGGATTTTATAAAGCGTTACGTTGAAAGTCAAAATAGTGAATTAGAAACCCTTTATTCTGGGATTCTTGACCTAAGAGAACGAGGCTTCAACCCCCAAGAATTATGGAAAGGAAAAAAGTAAAATCATGAACGAATTTGAGCAAATCGTCCCCGCAGTCACTTATAACGTCAAAGACCAACTCACCACAATCCGCGTGGAACCCATTGAAGGAGCGAAGGGGTATGAAGTCTATGTCGGGAAGAAAGCCCGGGGGAAATACGACTTTTTAACCTCGGGCTGCTACCACATCCTTTCCCATTATATCGTGGAGACGACCGGTCAATTCTATAAAGTCCGCGCCTATAAAGTAGAAGAAGACGACACGGTCACCTATACCGCTTTTTCTCATCCTGAATACGTGGATTTGGTGGTCTATGCGAAGAACCGAGACGAGAAAATCAAAAATTTCTACGAATCCGTTCAGGAGATGGCCCATCTACTAAGCAATGAAGACTGCGATATCCTCGTGGAATCTTTAAATTTGGCTCGATTAGAAATCAAGGAACTAGACGAAAGGAAGCGACTGGAAGAAGAAGCGGAGAAAGCCAAACGAGAATTGGACTTAAAAAAGCAAAGGAAAGCCCTCCGCGCTCGTAGGGAAGCGAGGAAAAAACTCGCCATCCAAGAGAAGCACATCGCGGATGTCACCAGCATGGAACTCCCCGTCGATTATCAAAATAGCTATTTGGATGGCAACGGGAATCAGCAAGCCGATTCCACTTTTGATGCGTTGCTCCTGTCTTTAGATTCCCTCGGGATGGTCGACATCGAATATATCGCCTCCTTAACCGGAGAAGATTTAAAAACGGTCATCAGCAACCTCAAAGGCACCATCTACCAAAACCCCTTATATTGGGGAGAGGTGTTTTATAAAGGCTGGGAAACCGCGGACGAATACCTTTCGGGCAACCTCATGCACAAATATCAGGTGGCCAAAGAGGCGAATGAAAAATACCATGGCTATTTTCAAAATAACCTGACTGCCCTCGAAGGGATCATTGAGCCGGACATCGCGACCAAAGATATCTACGTAACCCTAGGTTCCCCCTGGGTTCCTAGCGATATCATCGATGATTTCATCGCTTATCTTGCCTTTAAAAACGATTTGAATTCCAAAGAAGCAAAAGAATATGTCGCCGCTTGTTCCACCCCCGATTACATGACCCGTCACGACGAATATACGGGGATTTGGGAAATCCCCCAAAAGACAAGATTCCGCACCTCGCAGTTCCATGGGCTATTCGAACAGCAAAACTATCATGTCTACGGCACCAAGAGGATGGATATGCTCTATCTCCTGGAAAACACCTTGAACATGAAAACGATTGCCATTATGGATACGGTGGAAATCGATGCGAAAACCAAAAAGAGGGTGTTGAACCAAGAAGAGACCATTAAAGCCCTGGAAAAGCAAAAATTCATGATTGAAACCTTCCAAAAATGGATTTGGGAGGACGAAGAAAGAAAACAAAGAATCCAGGCCGCTTATTGTCGAAAATACGGGAATATCCGCAGCCGTAAATTCGATGGACGGTATTTAGAACTCCCCGGCCTGAACCCCACCATCCACCTTTACCCCTATCAGAAAAACGCCATCGCAAGAATTTTATTCTCCCCCAATACCTTGCTCGCCCATAAAGTCGGCGCGGGGAAAACCTTTGTCATGATCTGCGCCGGCATGGAATTAAGAAGACTAGGGAAGTCGAAAAAGAACCTCTACGTGATTCCGAATAATCTCATCACCCAATGGCAGTCTACCTTCTTAAAACTTTACCCTAACGCGAACATCCTCGTGGTAAGCGAGAAGAACTTCGCCCCCAAAAAGAGGTCGGACACCTTGAGCCGAATCAAAAACGAGGATTTTGATGCGATCCTCATGACTTATAGTTGCTTTGATATGCTCTCTTTATCCGAGAAGTTCTACGAAACCCTATACGCGGAAAGAAAGGAAATGCTACAAAAAGCAGAAAAGAAGTTTGCTTCTGCCGATAAGATCGAACGAAAAATCAAAGCGGTCAACGACACTTTGAAAAAGCTCAAGGAATCCTATCAAAAGACGCCTCTTGTCATGCCTTTTGATGAATTAGGAATCAATACGTTATTCGTCGATGAGGCCCACAACTATAAAAACATCGATTTGGAAAGTCGGATTACCCGGGTGAGGGGGATTGCCAATGTCGGGTCCAGCAAAGGAAATTCGATGCTAGATAAGGTGCACTGCATCCAACGCAATAACCACGGGGGTCGCATTATCTTTGCTACCGGCACCCCAATCACCAATTCGATATCCGACATCTACGTCATGCAAAAATACCTCCAAGAAGGGGAACTCTATTACCAAAACATTTTGACTTTCGACGCCTGGGTGGGGATGTATGCCCAAAAGACCACGGATTTTGAAATCGACGTGGATACCAATAACTACCATTTGGTATCGCGCTTTTCCAAATATTGCAATATCCCCGAACTTTCTAGCACCCTCTCTTCGATCGCCGACTTCTATCAAGAAGATGATGGCCATCATCTTCCGACCTTGGAGGGGTATATCGATTCCTTAAGCGAAGGATCCCAAGATTTTAAAGACTACCTCAGCGAAATCTCCCACCGCGCGGACGATATCCATAAGCGTAGGGTCAGCGTTCAAGAAGACAATATGCTGAAACTAACTACCGATGGAAGGAAAGCCGCTTTAGACATGCGCTTAATCGATACGGGGTTTGGGCTAGATACGGATGCCAAAGTCC
>ENA-OPNW01000551-OPNW01000551.1-human-gut-metagenome-genome-assembly--contig:-NODE-551-length-23037-cov-6.616395_pt1 | contig 23037 bp, 14 predicted proteins | sample MGYA00241540_ERZ501777 | MGnify/ENA primary metagenome ERZ501777 (study PRJEB25962, sample SAMEA2042615) | human gut metagenome | biome: human gut; feature: human-associated habitat; material: faeces...
CAGCCATGCGCGACTGGCTCTTCGGTGTGAATCCGTGGGGTAAATGCATGGTCGTGGGGCTGCCCGAGAATGGCGACTATCCGCGCGACCCGCATTCAATGATAAGTCACGGACACGACTATAAAATCACCGGCGGACTTGTCGACGGCCCTGTCTACACTGCCATCTTCAAGTCGTTACGCGGCGTGGTGCTGAGCCACGACGACGGATATGCCAAGTTTCAAGGCGGCGCGGCGGTCTATCACGACGACTATTGCGACTACAGCACCAACGAGCCTACGATGGACGGAACGGCCTCAATGACGTGGTTCCTCGGAGAGCTGGCGAAAGCCGCCCGCAGATAATCCTTCCGCGGCACTCTTACAAAGGCGTGCATCAATCAGCATATCATTCCTTCATCAACTTATCATATAATGGTCATATCGCCCATTATATGATAAGTTGATTTTATTTGGAAGCTACCCCTCATATAAAATAATCTGAATTCACTGCTCGCCGACACTTATTGCAACTTGTCTGCCGCCGGTTACTTTCCGATGCATTATTTTAGGGGTAACGGTAAAAAAGGAGAGGAAAATCCTCTCCTTCATAAAGGCATCCACATTATACCTCAAACTCCTTCAACGACAACCCATAATTATATTGTCTGAAAAATCCTCTGTGGATAAGTTTCAAACCAAGGGTCTGATAATACTTGTAGTCGTCATTCTCGGTGCAGAGGTATTTGTAACCATAGCGCGGGGCGTACTCCTTGAAGAAGCGGGCAAGGTCTTTCAGATTTTCCTGCTGGTTTCGTTTGAAGTTGCTGCGCACAATGATAATGCTCCAGTCGAGGATACTGCTGACACCGCAACTGTATTCCCAGAAACGAATGTATAAATCCATTTCGCTTACATATTCGTTATCCATTCTTTGGGCTTATTCTCATTATTGGAAACAATCATGTAGTCGACATCTTATCACTATCCGAACGCCGTACAAGCGTTTTTCCATCCAATCTAACCGCTTTGATTTTCGGGTTTCTGATATACCGATAAATTGAGGTTCCCTCTGACGTTGAATGCTAGTCTCTTTACCCCTCGGTCTTGTACTTCAATTGTTCAAATCTACAATTTTGCTATTTTATAACTAATAACTTTGGACAGTTTATCTCTGATATTCATTACCTTTGTATTCTGAATCAACATATAAATATATGGAACTGAAAGATTTTATAAGCAATACTATTGAACAAATATCATTAGGTATATTAGAGGCATCTAAGAAATGTAATCAGTGTGGCGTTATTGTAAACCCTAATATTACAATTGGGGAACAAGGAGATTTTTGTATTCCCAAACAACCAGAACACGTTAATATCCAAAGACGAGTACAATTGATAGATATGGATATCGCTGTTACTGTTATTGAGTCAGAAGAAGGAAAGATTGAAGGTAAATTAGGAGTATCATTTATAGGAGTTGGTGGAAAATCTCAAGAAGGTAAAAGTACATCAAATGAAAGTAGAGTGAAATTCTCAATCCCAGTCTGTTTACCTGTAACAGATATAATTGGGAAGTAATACATAAGCTGCTTTTATAGAGTAGGGGATATTTTAGGGTAATGTCGTAAATAATCACTTTATTTCATTGGCATATCCTAAAGGAACATCCAATAGTCAAAAAAGGATTTCGCCAAATGATGTTTAGACTTAAAGGTTGGTTGCCCAAAAGAGTTACAAGAGCAAAAGCTATTTTTCAAGCATGGACAGAGAAATAGACGCCTTTGAAGGTAAAAAAGGCTAAATATGAGCAGATAAAGCAGGATATGATGCAGCAGTTGCTGATTGGAAAGATTAGATTGATTTAAAAACGAGATAGGATAAAATATGATTAGAGCATTAAATCCAAAAATTCTGACTTCTGACGAGTCCTCTTATAAAACGGTTGAGGAATTAAATGAAGTAATTGAAGAAGCCTTGAAAAAAGGAGAAATAAAAAATATAGCTCTTACTGGGCCTTTTGGCTCCGGTAAGAGTTCAATTCTATTGACTCTCAGGAAGAATTTTGGTAATTATGAATATCTTCCTATTTCATTAGCAACTTTAAAGGCAGATGAGGAGGAAAATCCTCCTCAAAAGACTGATGAAGAAATTGAAAAGCTGAACAGAAGAATTGAATATAGTATATTACAGCAACTTATATACCGGGAAAAAACTTCAACAGTTCAGAATTCAAGATTTAAGCGAATTATACACATTGATGAGGGGACATTAAGAAAAATCTCATTAAATGCAATCCTGTTTTTTATATCGTTTTTAATAGCTTTTGAACCAAAATGGTTGAGAGTTGAAAGTATATGTAATGCACTTAATTGGGGGGATTATAATATTATATTTGACAGCATAGCGATATTATATATGTTAACAATCCTTTGTTTTGTTGTGAAACATTTTGTGCAATCATATGGTAATTCAAAACTCAATAAGTTGAACCTTAAAGATGGAGTTATTGAAATTAAAGAAGAAACTTCAATCTTTAATAATCATTTGGATGAAATTTTATATTTCTTTCAAGTAACCAAATATAATGTTGTCATTATAGAGGATTTGGATAGGTTCGGCAGTCCAGATATATTTCTAAAGCTAAGAGAGTTAAACCAATTACTCAATGAATCTAAAATAGTTGGTAGAAACATAGTCTTTGTATATGCTGTAAAGGATGATATTTTCCTTAACGAAGAACGTACCAAGTTTTTTGACTACATTACTACTGTGATACCTGTTATTAATCCGTCAAATTCTAAGGATATACTAAAAACCGCATTAAGGGACAGAGGTTTGGAGGACAATGTGATTAAGGATGGTGACTTAAGAGATATGGCCTTCTTTATTCAGGATATGCGCATCTTGACCAATATTGCCAACGAATTTCAGCAATACAGGGAAAAACTATGTACTGGGAATAATCAAAAATTGAATCTGACAAAGTTATTGGCCATGATAGTTTATAAGAACTATTATCCTAAAGATTTTGCAATGCTTCATAGACGAGAGGGAAAGGTTTATAACTGTATAAAAGAAAAACCGAACTTTGCTAAAGGTGCTTTGGATGAAATTGCTAAAAAGGAAGAAACATTGGAAAATGAATATCAAGCATTTCTTAAAACGAAACACTTAAAAGAGTCCGAATTACGCCTTATTTATTTGTATAAAATAAGAGAACGTATAAATAATAAGGTCACAGAATTTAATATTGACAGTCAAAGTTATTCTTTAGATCAAATTTCTAAGAACAAAGATCTTTTCAACAAATTGATATCAAAACGTGAAGTTTACTATTCGTATTGGGGGTATTATAATCGAACTGAACATACTTCTTGTTCTTTTGATTTTAACGTTATAGACAAAGAAATTAATTTTAAGAGACGTATAGCTTTACTTGGAATACCGGAAAGTAAATTTGAGCGAGATAGAGCAAAACTATATAAGCAAAAGCTAAATGTTTATAAGTATAGATTAAAGGTACTTATAGGTTACTACAAACAAGGAGATAGTGACTTATACAAGGGCATAGGACTATCTGAGATGATGGATGTATTTATTCGTCGTGGATTTATTGATGAGGAATATTATGACTATATTTCATTCTTTTATGAAGGAATGGTCTCTTTAGCAGACAGAGAGTTGTTGTTATCAATCAAGAGAGATATACCAAAGGAATATTCTTATCATATTGATAAGGTAGAAAATTTCGTTAAGGAACTTCTTCCTTATATGTTTGAAACAAAGGCTATTCTAAATAATGATTTGTTGGATTATGTATCATCATCTCATAAAGACTATTTTAATCTAATAATGAACATATTGGAAACAGATCAAGCCCCCTTAGATTTCCTTGCTCAATATTATCTTTATGGTAATGCTCAGAAACAAGTTTATGAACATTACATAGAATGGGATGAGATACAGTCATGGACAAATATAGAATCATGGAACAATAATGATGAAAAAAATGCATTAATAGAGGGTTGGCTTCAATACAGTAAGGAAATTTGTAAAGAAGCTAGGGGATGGCTAAATAATCATTATGAGTTTCTAACTGATAGATTCGAGAATATAGGAAAAGAACGGTGTTTGGATTTAGTAATAGACTCTGAGTTCAAGAAGCTTAATGACAAGAATTCGGAACTTCTTAAGCAGTCAATCGATAATCAGGCATACGAGATAAACAGCCATAATTTATGTATTATCGCAAATTTCATTTTTAATGATTCACAGGTAGAAGAAGGAAATTTAAATCTAAGCAGAATTAGGGATACAAAATACAGTATCTTTATAGAAGATATTGAAAACAATATAGATAAAGCTGTAATGCACTTCTCGAAAGATTGTAAAGATGAAACGAAAGATTCGCTTTTGTTCATTTTAAATTGTGAGAAGATAAAGACTGATGATAAGGAAAACTATTTAATAGGGCAAAAAGAACTGTTAGATGGTGATAGCAATATTGATACAGACGAGCTGAAAACACTTGCATATAATTTGTTTTTAATTAATCCAACATGGAAGAATGTTATTTCATACTATAACAATAAAAACAAAGATGAAAATATTCTGATAAAATACATTGAACACTTCTCTGATAATTTGGGCAACCAAATGATTGAAAAAGATGACAGTGAATATTCGTCATTGGGAGCTTATCTACTGGGAACAACCAAACTGACTATCGGTACGTACTCTTCCATTATAAAATCCTTCGAGATTGAATTTGAAGGATATGATGGACTAAGAGGATTAGATCGAGATAGATTACTGTTATTATTGTCTCATAATATGCTGCCATTCTGTGAGGAGAACACTAACCTTTTGAAGGAAACAGATATTTATGCTGATTACTTAATAAAATACAACAAACAACTATTAGAAAATCTATCAGCTTCATATATATCTGACTGTGAAGTTGCATACAAAATTCTATCTTCAGAAGTATTCACTTATGAGCAAAAGAAGAGAATAATTTCTATTACTCCTAAAGACATACTTATTGAACTTGATAAATTAGCCAATCAGGTTCTGGATATAATAATAAATACTGATTTAAAAAATATAGAAGAAGAGGCAATAATTGAAGTTTTAGAAAATGCATCGAACGAGTCTTATCGGGTATATATTATTTCATTGCTTATACTTGAGTACGATTATGATGACAATAAAATAGCTGAATTATTGAGCTTATTGGGTGGTAAATACATAGACATAGCTGAACGATCTAAACATCCAGTTTTGGAGGAGACAAAATGGAATATCAAATTAGCTGGAGCCCTTAAACATAAAAGGTTTATATCTTCTGCAAAAGAAGATAAGGATGGTATTAGAATTTATCCGAAAAGATAGGGAAATATTATTTGAAGTTTATAGGGGGAGAAATGAATCTCTCTCCCCTATAAACTCAACAAAAAAGTATTACACCTCCAGCTCCTTTAACGGCAACCCATAATTATATTGTCTGAAAAATCCTCTGTGGATAAGTTTCAGACCAAGGGTCTGGTAATACTTGTAGTCATCATCCTCGGTGCAGAGGTACTTGTAACCATAGCGCGGGGCGTACTCCTTGAAGAAGCGGGCAAGGTCTTTCAGATTTTCCTGCTGGTTTCGTTTGAAGTTGCTACGTACAATGATAATGCTCCAGTCGGGGATGCTGCCAACACCACAACTGTATTCCCAAAAACGGATGTATAAATCCATTTCGCCTACATGGACAGAAACACAAATGCCGTTGGCGTTGTGCATGACAGAACAACAGTTTCTGTAACCGAATCTCTCACACAAATAGAGATTGAAATCGTAAATAAAATCGGAATAGTTCATAATCATTTGAATTTTGATGGTTAATAAAAAATCGATTATAGACTGAAACCTCGCTTGCGTTTCGGTTTCTTTTTCTTCTTTTTAATCCGGTTGGCCTGTATCGCTTCCTCCGTATTATAATCCGTAGGAGAGGGAGTGAACAATCCCAGACTGATGCCGGAATGATTCTCCTGTTGATATTCATGCAGAGGTTCCTCGCGTATGGTTTCTGCCTGTGCCTGACGCTGGTTCATAGTAGCAGAAAGAGCGTTATATCTCAGCTCTTGGTCGATGTTCAGAAAACTGAACTGGCGGTCAATCTTGGAACCGCTAAAGGTCAGTTGGTCACATGTGAACTTGACACCTTGCATCTCTCCGGTCGTGCGACTTAGCTTCCATTGCGTATCAATTCCGTATCTCCGTAAGGCCAGTCGCAGTTCACTCCAGCTTCGGGCATTCGGAACTTCTCGTTTCAAGGCATGATAGATAAAATACTTTACCATATCGTGATGACGTAACCGCATGAAATTGACATGCTCCTTTCCTTCAGCAAAATGCAAGCGGTAACGGGCTGTCAGCATCTTGCGGACCTTTTCGTTCCGGTAACGGTCGTTCTTGTCGCTGATGGTGCGACCGTCATTATCCACCCGGTTGTAAACGATGTGACAATGTGGATGGTCACGGTCGGTATGCCGGGCGATGATGAACTGCGTATTCTCAATTCCCATCAGTTTCATATAGTCATGGGCGATCTTTAGCATCAGCCCATCATCATCACGGATGCGGTCTCCGTCTTCTGCGGAAAAGCTCAATGATATATGGCCGACCTTGTTTTTGACCTTGTCGTTCAGTAAAGTCTGCAACTCGAATTGTTCCGCTATTTCTTCAGGTGAACCGTAGACACCAACTGCTTTCAGCAGGCGTGACTTATCTTCTTTCAGCACATAGTTTACGCACCCGGAAAACGATGTGCCCTTTACAATTTTACCTATCATCCTTGAGCTGTTTTATGAGTTGTGAAATCTGTTGAACGGCGGTACTGCACTCATCGGCCACACGATAAAAACCGTAAGCGTTGGCTCGTCTGGCAAGCTGGTTCAGGTTTGTGCTTTCTCCAATCAGTTTTCGGATGATGTCAAGATTTTCTCTCGTAATTCGTTCGCGCACCGTACCGTGTTCGATGAGTGAACGCACTACTTCGCTTTGACTGCGTTTACTGCGTCGGCTGAGTGCTCTAAGCCAGCCGAACTGTTCGTCTGTAAGACGGATTGTAACTGTATTTTTCTTGTCCATAATATTTGCTTTTGAGATTAATAATTGTGACCATCGGGAGTCGTCTCACCCTCTTTTGAGGTGAGCAAGTGGCCGGGAAATGTAATACACCGGCATAAACTTGCTCCAGTGAAAAAGAAGTGAATCAGACATCTGACAATCATCGTTTGAAAAGTCCTTTCCGGGTATGTTGAACCGTTGCTGAAAGAGGTGCTTTCTCCAGATTGACAAGCTGCAAATCGAAAGTTTCGGCCAGCGTTTTTACGGCCGGATTCAATGCGATAAGACGATTGAAAATAGCCACCTTTGTCTCTTCTCTCAGCAGAAAATCGGCGATGTCATAACCCGCATCACGTTCTTCTTTTGTTGCGTTTCTTTCCATAAAATCGAAGAGAGAGGCCTCTATTTCCAGGCTTCGGATCATCTCCATTTTACTGTTCCAATAGTCGGTTGCACCCAGGTCGGGAAAAAACAGAACACGTCGGTTTCTCAATACGCTCATGGCATCCCGATTGAACGCACCGTTCTTTCCGCCCGAAGCGATCCGTAGATATTGCGGCAGATAGAAGCTGGATATCAAAGCGCTTTTCTCACTCTCCACAAGGGCAACCGGACGTTGCTGGTCATAGGACAACAGGTGTTCACCAAACAGGCATTGCCGGAGGTTGAAATTCTCTTTCTTCAAAAGGGAATGTACCCACGTGATGTCGTTGTGCGGCTCTTTAATCCGTCTTCCGCTTTCAGGATTGTAGAGCATCACTTTTCCGGTGCGTACCCGTCCGGAAATATCGACTTGCCAAAAGACCGTAGCTCCCGGCCAATGCTTCGAGGTTCCTACATGGTAGCGCAACATCAGCTCTTCGGTAGTCTCCTGTCCGAAATGGAAACTCAGGAACTGAAATAGCTTGTTCGTGTAATACAATTTCAGGGACTGCCTCATGATTTCCGGCTCAATGAATGAAGGTTCAGGAGGCAGACTGATGCGTGGCTTTGACACCGGTACAAACTCTTCGCTCAATCGTTCCTTGGCCATCAGGTTCTCGTCAAAGTACATTTTGGGCGTATAGTTGTAGCCGCATTTCTGTTCATGGTTGCATCGCCCTACATAATCGGGAAAGCTGATTTGCTTTTCCGTATCAATGTATTTGGCAAAACAACTTTTGCGGTGGCAGTTCGGGCATGTGTGCCGGGTGCTGACACCTTTGTATGGTTCTAATGTAAATCTGTAGTTCATTTTTCTTTCTGTTTGGATGTTACTATGCATATTTTCGCAACTTCACAAACCCCTCGGTTGCGAAAATGTGCATAGTAACAGGTTTATTTACTGTATTCTCCATGATTCTCTTTTCTGAATAATGTTCCGATATGGCGTTTTAGAAACATCTTGAAAGCATGCTCTTTCATCCCGTAACTTTCAGCAATGCCGATACCTTCTGCCGTTGTAAATCTGTAAGGCAGATTCAGGTATATGTTGCGGTGCAATTCGCTCAACTGTTCCTGACTGACGACAGTCTGCACTTTTACGGCTGTTGTCCGAAAATATTCAGTCAGCAGGATGGCACGATTCACGCTTTCAAGGTCAATCGTAGTCTTATCGCACTCTCCGCAAGTCCATCGGGCAAGCTGGATAATCAGACAAAACCGGATAATATAGATTTCCAGTTTGCAGTACTTGGCATCTTCATCGAATGGCAGGCATTGAGGCTGCAACTCATTATTCTCGTCATGCGGACAATCCTGTGCGATCAGCTTGTCGATAATCTGTTGCCACTGGATTTCCAGTTCTTCTGGAGTTTCCCGGTCGTTCCATCTGCTTTTCAAGACAGATTCAGGCATCACGAAAAGAATACGGTCTATGAAACCGTTACTCGAACGCTCGCCCTTGACCAGTTCGCCCAGAATTTTCTTTTGGATGGTACCGATAACGGAGATATAGGGACGTCTGATAAAAATGGAACTTTGTGTACTCTTGCGGTCGGAAATCGTGGGCTTGGCATTGAACACCGAAAGCCAGAACTGTTCTTCCGAACCTTTATTGTAACGGTTGAAGTTCTTGAACCAGGCCGACAGCTCGTCCGACCAAAGGCAGAGTCCTCTGGGATTTTGGGCATGTATCAGGCTCAATCCTTCGGGAGTAATATCCGAAACAAGAAAGCGTCTGCGCATGGGAGCCTGCGGAAATTTATCCAAACCAGCTTCAATGCGTTCCTTTTTGCTCATGGACATAGTGCGTTCATACTCGGCATACAGCTTCTGATATTCCTGATTCTGACAATAGTCGTGTTCAATAAACGGCTGGAAAGCGAAACTCAGCGGATGACTCTTATTCGCTCCGGGGCGTCCAATCAGTGCCATGTACAGGATGGGACTTTCCAGCCAGTTGCGCTTCACCTGTACCAGATGGGAGTTACCAATCCCCACGGCAATGGCCGCAAGAATAGCCGCAGCAACAGAATCTACGGGATAGCCCTGACAATCGTGCAAACTGCTAATGATACGCTGAATCCTGATAGGAAAGACCTCTATTGGGAATTCACCGCCGGACATTTTGGCTCCGATGCGTACAGCCTCGCCTATGATACCTTCTGCTGTTAATTTGGAGGTTTCCATAGCCGTGCAGATCAAAAGTTATAACCTCCCTTTGGTTTGCGTTTCGCTCCATGTACTATTTCCGCAGCCTGTTCCTGGAGCGACATTGCCTGCATCTGCTTGCGCCCGGACTCAATCCATTGCAACAACTCATCTTCATAGAAGTATAGTTTCTTACCTTTTTTATAAGCTGGAATTAGTCCTTTACGCGCAAGCGTGTAAATGGTAGGTTTTGCCTTTCGTGTGATTTTACAGGCTTCGTCAATTTCAATAAGACGATGCTTGTCGGGAGAAGCCTGCGGTTGCAGTGCTGCCACCATTTGCCGGATTTGTTCCATCTGTTCTGTTAGATAACCTACCGCCTGCGGCAGCTTATCAAAAGTGATTTGTTCGTTTGCCATACGTACCCGTTTTTAATTGTTCGCTGGCAAAGAAAATTGGTGTTTTGATGGTGGAAAACATCACCGGAATATAACTGTGAAATAACTTTTGGTGGTGATTATAGATTATAATTATTTGATAATTAGATAGATTTTTGCTATTGAGAGTATTGCTAATTATAGTAGTTGGTGGTTATTAATAAGAATAAGTGTAGTTTTTCGTAAATATGAAATGTGCAATGCATAAAATATGAGTTGTAAAACTCTAAGTCTGATAAGTTTTAGGTAATTTTGTCAAAGGGTTAAGTATAAAATATAAGTGTATATGACAAGAAACAGTGCAAGTAGAGAGACAATAGATGTTTTGATAGATAATGCAAAATCGACAATGTCGTATTCAGAACAATTATTACAAAATGCGGAACTTATAAAATCAAAATTCTTTGAACATCATATTACGCATTATTTACAACTACTTTTTGAATTACTAAGCGGTAGCCTTTCAGCCATATATGAAGTTTGCAGTGATATAAAAAATATGTTATCAACAGAAAATGTATATACAAAGCGTTTTCATATGCAAATGATTAACTTGTCGCAATATGAATTATCTGTATACTTAGTTGGTAGAGATCAAGGAGGAGTAATATCTGAGCTAATTACTTATCTTAATAAATCGCATCAAGATTCTAAAGAACTTGAGGATATATTACAACAGGTAAAATTACTTGGAGAACAATGTGATATTAGATTGAGAAACGTAACTGCTCATTATGATAACCCAAATACGATGTATACAATGTTGACGACTTTGAATGATGAAGATGTCTATGCAAAAAGATTTGGAAATCAATTATTAATACATGATAAGATTCTTAAATACATATCTTCTGTTTTACAAGTAATTACAGAGAAATTATCTCCTGATAAAAAGAATTGTACCTATAAAAAGAGTGTTGAAGAGCTTACCCTTGTAGATATTTTAAATGATAGAGTGGCAGAGGCATTTCATAATAAGGGGGAACTTGATATTATAATCACAGAACAAATGGCAAATGCTTGGGTTAATATAGAATCACATAAAAAGATTTTTTCAATTTGTGAAAATACTATTGGATACCTAAAAGATAAACAATTTGATTACAGTAGACTCACGGAAATACGAACATTGGAAGAATTGCGATGGGAGGTTAGTTTTATGCATTATGATTTAGTTTGTTCTATGGATACCTATCTAAAAGCAAGTAGTAATGCAGAACGCTCCATCAGTTTTATGCGAACTTATAGAATTGAAACTAGTGCTCTGTCTCATTTGTATGGCTATAATGAAAAATACAAAGTAAAAAGTATATGGAATAAAATTAAATCTGTTCCAGAATTCAAATATATACCATTGTCCATCGAAATAGAAGATGAACTCAAAGCCTTAACTGCAGGTTTTAATTCGACCAAAAGAAATTTATATACTCATTATAGAGATGGTGCAAAATTGAACATCAGTGAGAGGTGGCGATGTGCTAACGAGATGAATCACCCGAAAGAGTTAATGCAAATGCTTCGTCTCGTGACACTGTGCAAAAAAATCAATCAATTCTTAGTTTTACTTATATCATCAATGAGTTCAATCGAAAAACAGAAAAAAGATGAAATGTTAAATCCTATAAGGAAAATAAAGGAACTAGCTTACAAAAACAATCAACAAGATATTGTTGATATATCAGATAAGTTTTTATCAAAATTCTCTTTATTTGATAAAAAATCATAGTATAGTTACCCAATCTTCTCATCCAACTTAATCATGCACTTTGATTCTGTATGTGACATCTTACGTTCAATAGTTGCAATCTCCAAGTCGCGAAGGGTATGAGCAAAGACATTCTTGATGAAAGTCGCAGTATGAATACGCTTTCTGCCAAAAGCCTTACCGATATTCCATCCAAAATGCATAATATCAATGCTTTTAAGTTGTGTGTCGACCTTTACGGGCGATATCTTTTGTAAGGTATCGCATGTACTATATTCTGCAACGTATGTGCATAGATGGTTGAGATCTTCTTCACTCATATAGGCAACCATTGTTTGCTTCGTATAGCTAATGACCTTTTCCAATTTGGTTTGAATAGCACGATTCTTTTTTGTGATAGATTTGGTTCGCATAACTTCATATTCTGAAGGTTCAGAGATTGTTTCTTCAGCGGTAGGAGCAGACTCAATGACATCAAGCGTAGTTTGATTTGAATCTTTGACTGTAAGGGCTTCCGGAACAGAAACGGTATCATTGTTATCTTTCATCTTTTGAAAAGCAGAGAAACGCAATAGAGAAGCTTCTATGCGCGGCAGCAGAAACTGATTGAAAGTTGTCTGTAAACTGGCATAGATCGCCATCAAGACAATTACTGTTGCAAAAAATGCAACACTACTACTGAAATCGTCAATACCTTTGGATAAAACAAACTGCCGAGCTAAAACGCCAACGACAAGAGTACCTACCAATACAAGGGAATATAGTGCTATATGTGCTATATGTTCTATACTTTTCTGATTCATAGTGATATTTGCTAATTGTTTGTGCGCAAATATATGTCATTTAATAGATACCATGTTATAAATCCAAGAAAGTGGCAGCATTTGTCCTCGATATGTAGCTTTTTTCCTAGTTAAGAGTTTAATAACTATGAATTAAATTCGGCTTTATTATGTAATCTATTATTTTGAATTTAATCTTTTAGAAAATAATAAGAATAATAAGATTGTAGTAGCTATCAATATTAAATGTGTATATTTGCTTGTAAATCAATTTTGTAATATGCATATAGTCTATAAAAGTAAACCTATGCCGATTCATATTGATGAATATGAGCATAATTCTTTTGAATATGATAAATGGATCATATCAGATGATTACAGGGAATTAAAATTTGGTTATGAATAACGTATTATAGTTTCTACAAAAGAAACTATCAAAGATTATAATGACTTAACATATGATTCAATTTTGACATCAGGTTTTGTGGAAAAGCTAACGATGTTGCTTAAATATGTCTTAGGAATATCTTTAAATTCCCCTCATAATCAGATATTTCACAAAAGGATTAGAGCTGTAGACTTTAGAGAGATACCTAAAGGTTGGGATGCTAATATTGATGAAATTGATACATATTTAATGGAAACGCTTCCTTCATTTGCACGGGCTGTTCCTATTCCTACTAATGGAAATATGAAAACCTCTATTTTTGGATGAATTACATATTGCTCTTAATAATTATGATTCTTTAGATGAAGAAATTAAAGATTTAATAGCAGTGCATAATAGTGCTGTTGAATCCGACGAAAGAGCGTGTTATCTAATTATGGGGAAACTAATTGACATGATTAATTGGCTATATCCATTAAAGCATAGACTTGATAGACGAATTAAAGAAACTTTTCCTGAGCTAATTCCTTTCTTTGGAGATACAACAATAAAAGATTTAATGGGAATTGCTAATTCAAGAAAAGAAACAAGGCATTATAATGCGTCACCTCAATCATCTCATCCTGCATTAACAAATCAAGAGGCTGAATTATATTTTCAGCTTATAGATATTTTAGCTTTAAATATTGTTCGAATAAGACTTGGTTTACCTAAAATTACTGTGGAAGATGAGAAATAATAAATGAATAGGGAACTCTGAGAAATCAGAATTCCCCATTGATAATATAGAATTACTTCAACGAAATCCTATTAGCCGTCTCTCGCTTCTTGGAGTTAACCAAATCAGCATAGATTTGAGTGGTGGTGACATTCTTATGCGTTAGTATCTTCGATACTGTGTAAATGTATGTACTTAAAGAGATTTGGATGACCACATACGAGTGTCTATACGAATGGAAGCTTATGTATTTTCTGATTCCAGCTTTCGAAATCTATTGCTTGTGAGGTTGATTAATCATAGCTCTAGTCAGTCATTTAAACACGCAGCTGGGAGCCAAACGTATTTCCAAAGCCTCGTTTACTGATAGGGGTGGGTAGCTTACGTTTCTGTTTTCTTGCAACAAATTCTAATGTAGATCAACTTCAATATTATCCCATGTAAGCTGTAAAATATTACTGATGCGGAGATTTGTCATACAGGAAAATAATGAGTTTGTTTCAATACAGTAATCTTACATAGTGTAACTAGTGTCTTGTCTTCCGATAATATAAGATACTGCTTTTTGACTTTTCCCATTCAATCTTGTCTATAAGTCATTAAGATTCTCGCATAACATCTTCTCTTGATAAGCTATTTTCAGCAATGTACGGAAAATCGAAAAATAACCAACTACAGAATTCCTCGAAATGTTAATGTTAGAGTAACGGATCTGTTTACAATTCAGTCGATAATGTCTAAACTTCTGGCAAAGCTCTGCTGTTACAACGCCGAAAGTGTAATAGCAGATACAAACGTCTCAAAATGCAAGTAAACGCAGTCCCATTTGTGATACGATACTTAAGTTTTGCTTTCTCACGAAAATAGGCAAGAAAATCAGCTTTCATTTTGTGCTTGTCAAGAACCCCGAATTCTTCGTTAACGATTGCTTGTACTCTGATACAACATACGGCTTCAGCCTTACTCTATATCCCCATTATTGAAATCACGTTCAATTTCATTTTGGGGACGGGTATAGAATCAATACCAAGATATTCCCGGAGATTCATTTTTATTCTATCCGGATTATAAATTGCCGGATAATAGTATAGGTAGAGAGAATTTCTGCTGTTATTGATAACTCTTGAAGTAATTGGTGAGTTTTTGGGTTTAAAATATTGCATATATCGCAAAAGTATATGTCTATATAGAAATATAATTATGTAATATGAAAGTCTTTTGAGATGAATTGGCTATTTTTGTAATACAAAAAGAAATAACTATGGCAGACATAAATCGTATTAAGGTAGTTCTTGTAGAGAAGAAGAAAACGAATAAGTGGCTTGCTGACCAAATTGGTAAAGATCAGGCTACAGTAAGCAAATGGTGTACTAATACAACACAGCCCACTCTTGAAACTTTAGTAGAAATTGCAAAGATACTTGAAGTTGATATTCGTGAGCTACTTGTCCCTACAGACAATCAGAAAATTATGATGACTATCTTGTAACTTATTCAAGTATAATTTTATGATTGAAAAATCTATAATAGAAGAAATCCTGGCAATTTATAAGTCATTGCCACAAGAAACTTTGCAAGATAAAGGAGATGGGTGGGTCAATTTGGCTAATATGGGCTCGCCGCTAAAGAAAGCAAATATAAGCTATAAAAAATATGGCTATGAAAAACTAGCAAAGTTTATTGCTGATTTACATATATTTGAAATTGAGGTGGATAAGTCTGGAACCTTACCTGTTGTATACATTAGACGATTAAATAACGATAATGTAATAACATTTAATAATCGACAGAAATCATTAACGAGGCATTCATTCTCAAATTCTAAGTTGAACTCGATTGAGGCATTGTATTCTTTGCCAGAGGTAGGAACTTACTATAAGAAGCTAATTAAAGATGCAGAGATTGGATGGCCGGAGCTTGTTGGTTTTTATGAAATCAACAAAGAAGGACAATACAAAATATCTGATGTTCGAGATAATTTATTCCATGAACATAAATATCCTGCTATAAGTGAAAATGACACTGAACGAGAAATTGTAATTTCACTCAATGGGCCATTATATACTCTAAAAACCAACCGATATTATCGTTTTAATTGGAAAGTTTCACTTGCAAATAATGAAAGGGGTTATGTTATAGATGTAGATAGATCAAAACCGGCTAAGCGAATAGATCCCATGGATTTGATAAATAATCTACACAAGTTATGGGATGACAGAGCTCATGGTACTGCCATGAATAGTGCAATGGAAACAATTAGCTCAGAGTTAATGGCAAGTAGTGATGGAACATTTATCTATGAGTTGTTGCAAAATGCAAATGATTATCCTATAAAAGACAAAAATGATAAAGTTGTCCCTGTGGAAGTAGAGTTCCGATTAACTGATAAATATTTAATTTGTAGGCATTCAGGAGCACAATTTACCCCACGTGATGTAGCCGGAATATGCAGTATCGGCAGTGGTAGCAAAATAAAAAACAAAAATGCAATAGGCTATAAAGGAATTGGATTCAAGACTGTATTTCATGCTCATGACTGGGTTTATATTAAAACTGGAGATTTTACGTTCCGCTTTGATAAGAACCAAGAGAAGGATGGACGGCCCTTTCAAATTATGCCTATATGGACAACTGTATCTGAGTTAGAGAAATTTGACAGTACAATTCCAAATCTAATTGAAGAAGGTTTGAGCAAATTTAATGTACAGATAGTCATGCAACCAAGGAAATTGGACTATTTGTATGGAATGGATAAAAATCAAGAATCTGAAAAGAGTCATGAATATGTGCTAAGAGATATATTTAAGGACATCCGTGATATCGTTTTTATACCCAACATTAAATCCGTAAAGGTCTTCTTTCCAGGAGAAGAGCCAATAATTTGCACTAAAGGAGAATTAGCTAATTGGATAGTTTCAGATGCTTTTAAACATGAACTAGATGAAGAAACAGAAAGATTCATCATTATAAAAGAGTGCAATGAACATCCAGAAAGGAGGATACCGCCAAAATATAAAACATTCACAGATACTTATGTTTCTTTTGCGGCAAAAAAGAGAGGTAATATTATAGAACCAGTTGAAAAAGCAACAGTATATTGCTATTTGCCAACCAAGGCTGAGTTTGGATTTCCATTTTTGATGAATACTGATATGGTGCCATCGGGTGATCGAAACCAATTAAAGACTGACGTTAAGTTTAATCTTTTATTTGCAAAAATTGCAGGTGAAAAATTCTTCTTTTGGTTACAGCTGCTAATGGAAAGTAATGAATACGAACTTGATTCTGTTTTTTCTCTTATTCCGGATTTTGATGAATGCAAAAAGAGGCACTCCGCCTATGACTCTTTTATTGATGAGTTTCAACAAGAATTTGAGAAACATATTCTACAAAAAAAGTTTGTTCCAATCAAAGGGAATGATGAACCGTACTCTTTGACAGCAAAAATTATATATGATACCACGGGCATATCTTCATCAGACATTATGTCTGATGAAGAACTATTGACATTTGCCAATGGTGCTAATTGGACTACTAATAATGATGAATATTTCCCTCATCCTGATCTTAGGGATAAGCCATTTTTCTCTGTCTTCATAGGAAAATATCACGCAAATAACATGGTCTTTGGCGAGGAACAATTACTTGAAATGTGCTCAAAGTCAGATTTTATTGAATGGCTTCAAATTCAAGAAAACAACAATCGATTCTTGACTTTTTTGTTAGATCATAAGTATTTATCTGACTTTATCAAACAAAAGAAAGAAATATTCATTGGCGAAAATGGAAATTTGTATTCAGCATCCTCAATGTATTATAACATCGATGAGCAGTTGGAAAATCTTTCATACTTCGCAGATGACTACCTTCCTCATTTATCATATGCTACAAGAGAATACTTTAGGGAGAATGCGAACTGGAATGAAACAATAAAAAACGAGTTCTTGGTTTTTGATGCAGATAAATTTGTGTCAGATGTTCTTGCAAACAATGATATGAAGTCATTATTGAGGAATAAGGACAATTCAGTATCTTTTATCCAATTCCTTACTACTAATCAGATAGATTGCAAAGGGCTGTTAGATCTTCCATTTTACAATGTAAATGATGAAATTGTGAGTGATTTTAATCGTCTAGTATTTTTTGAATCTAATCGTGGTTATGAAGTTAAGAAAGAGGAATGGCTTGATGATGCATGGATGGATTTCATCTCAAAGGATTACTATGATAAAAACAAGGAAAAGTGTTTGGAATATCTAAAGAATAGATTTCACGTGCTTGAGTATTCTGATAAAGAAATCATAAATTCCATTATAAAAGAAAATGATAATTTGTCCAAAATTAACGAGTCTCTTGATGACATTAAGACGGCTGCGCCATTTATTGACTTCGTTAGAATTAATGTTAATGAATTTAAGGATGGAGAGCTCACTGCATTCGATGTAATTGTTATTGATAGAAACGGCAATTCTTTGGTCGGACCAGCATACAAGAATTCTTTTATCTATTCAGATAAGTATGAGGAGATTATACAAAAAAAGTGGTTGTCGGATAATTGGATTTATTCATTGTCTGATAGTTATTTTGTTGGTAAAAGTGAAGGAGAAAAAGAAGAATTGGTATCAGTCTTTTGTAGGTTATTTGGTGTAAGAAAATTCGAGAATGGCATTTTTTTCAATGAAATTATACCAGATAACTTGGGCGATCTTGTGAATAACTTGTTTGATGTCGAGTCCAATATAGATTTCTGGCGTTGGATTAAGATAAATTGCCAAGGAAATATTTCCGTATTGAAAGATTTACCGATAATTGCGTCTGATACGGAAGGTAAAGAACATTATTATATAATCTCAGAGAACTCAATTTATATGTCTGATGACTTATTGCCTGATGGACAGTATATTGAATCAATTGTAAAGAAGTATTACGATTCGCCATTATTCGTTATTCCTAAATATGCAGAAAGTTTAACTGCTGCTTCAAAAAAAGAATGGAGAAAATTCTTTGAGAATCTTGGAGTTATGTCAGAACAGACCGAACTTGTATTTGACCAGATAATTCCTAATTTGTCTGAAATAGAAGATCCAGGTGTCCCCAGCATGATTGCACAAGCTAAGGATTACTTTAAGGAACGAAATGTTTCCATTTCTGATTTATTGTCTTTACGTCTACAGAAGCGGGATGGAGAGTATGAGCAAATTTGCAATTGCCTTTTTATCAGCACGAAAAAGATAAACGAGCCATTTAAATATTTATTACTTGATAACGAGTGCGATATTTCGCAATATAGTGCGGAAACCAGAGCTTTGATACTTGATATTGCAAAAGAAGCAGGAGCTACCATAGTGGAGAATGTTGAAGACTGGCGTTTTGAAAAGATTGCGAAGTATCTTAGTATGCAAGATAACGGCAAAATTTCAAATGATATTCATTTAAGATTTGTTAAGGATATCTTAGAAATTGATGACAAGGAGAGAAAAGTATATATCGATAGTATTCGTAAAATCAAGTTGCTTGCTAAAGACAATAAGTATTATGACCAGAAACAACTAACTCTAGGTAAAGAGTATCATCCTCTATGCGACTTTGAGAGTAATGGCATTACAGACAAAGAGCTTACATATCTTGCAGCAAATTATTCGAAATTTGATTGTGAAAATCTTGGAAGAAAGATTAGAGATACATTTGATATCCATTATCGATTTGAGGATAATGATATAAATCTACTATCCAATTTTACTTTTGCTGATTTCTTTTGGAGAAGGTTTATTCCACAGAAGAATGCACCTGTTGGAACAATAAAGACGATGATTGAAGAAGGAAAATTTAATGGTAAAAAGTGTGTACCTATTCCGTGCGGTATTGTGGATTATCCAGAAAATCTTTATAGCAGAAAGGAACTTAGGGAATACATGAAATTGGTATCTGACTGGAGTAAATGTTATCCTTTTGATGACTATCCAAATACTTCATACGAAGTCCTTGATATGCTTCCATTCAAAGAGACACTTTCGTTTGAAGATGGAATGAATGCGCTTATGTTCACAGAAGATCAAACCAAGCGTTATTTCCTTTTGAAGTGGATGGCAGATGATTACGATGAACATGACATTGAAAAAAATAAACGTATAACTGAATATAGAGAGGATGAGAAATCCAGGTGGAGAAATAGAAGCCTGAAAAAGTGTTTCCTTCGTGATCTGTATGCTTTGGATATAGATGAGAAAGCAGATGCAAAATATTTGGAACAGTATTTTAAAGCTCATCCTAAAATAATTCTTGATGATTATTTCTCAAAAGCTACGGAAATTTTTTATAAGGAATGTAAGATGCTGCAACTCCCTTGTATAAAGTGGGAGGATATGATTTTTGCGCCGGAACTATCTGATATAAATGATAATCAACTTAAAAACAAGCTTAGAAATTACTTATTATTTGTTGCAGCTATTGAAAAACCCGATAATTGGTTAGAGTATTATAACTCATTATGCGAACAGTTTGATAAGTTATCTTTTCAAAGGTGTATCAGAATTTCCCTTACTTATAAGTATAACAAGGAAATCTCACAAACAGCTAAAAAATTTTATCATGATTCCGATAAGAATATATTCTATTATGTTGGAAAATGGAATGATTTGCTCGTTTTTACCGATTTTATAGATGAATTGCGGAATGTAGTCGGCAGTGAGATGGATAGAGATTTATTCATGCAGGTATTCGTCCCTAAGCAGAGCATAAATGAATTTGAAAACTTTGCCAATGAAAATTGTAAAGATTTAGCTGGTGATGAGAACTTTAGAAATATAATACAGAAACAGTTAGGCGTTAGAATTGCAAAGTCTGAGTATGAAGAAAATGATGAAGAGCCAGAACTTTTGAAACCGATAATTTCAAACTTAGACTCCTATGTTGTGGATGAGTCTGAAACAGAGATGCAAAATGATAATACTGATGAAGATTTTGAAACCGATGATAGATCTGACCCTTCTTCAGATATACAAATAGAAACAAGTAATGATTCAAATCATGAATTAATAACGCCTAATTTAGGCGAACCAACGGATATTATACTTAAGACAGATATTGTTAATACAGAACGTGATACCGCAAGAGGTGAAGAATATCTACACGTAAATAGGCATAATGATTATGAGCAAGTAGAAGAAGACAAAAGCCTTGATGGTTCTGCGAATTATGATATACATCCTAATAACGTAGAGCCTAAGAATTTTGTTCCTGTGACTTTTAATCATAAGTCTTCTGAGGCAACCTCTTACGTAAAGAATACAAATAAATCAGATTATGACCCGGATCGTAATGAATACATGGATTCTAACGATGAAGATAAAGATTTTCAATATCTTGGTGATAGACCATATAAGCCTTTTACTCGCAGACATCCCAAAAACTCTACCAAAGAAGAGACGGAACGTATGCGCTCCCATGGTATTCCACTAGAATTGGAGTCTTTACCTGAAACTCAAGAGGAAATTGACTTGTTAGCTAAATGCAATATTAAGCCAGAACAAATTGCAGATACTAACTATCTTGCTCAACTACGTCTATATCTAAATTTAAAAAATGAGCAACATGAAGAACCGGTAGAGACTATGGAGGAGTTCGTGAAAAATGCAAAAGATGTAACAGAACATCAGTTAAAGGATGGTCGCTGTGTACATGCCTGCAGTGCCGCACGTGGTGTTATGTATATCGGACCTACAGTCTGGAATAAAATGCTCAACGGAACATACCGAATATGCGTATATCTTGATGGGAAAGGTAAAAACTTTGAGTGGATAGATACAACTGAAAAGTTCTTGCAATTAGTAGAGAAGGATGATGTTGTATTAAAAATTACAGGAAAGGAAAAAGTAAAGGTTGTAAATGCTCTATATACAGGTTTACTGGAAAATGTAAAAGGCACAGCCTATACGCTAATCCGAGTAGCGTCTCATACTAATATGGATGCTGTGTTTGCTCATTATGTAGGTGCAATGGCCGAGGCTAAAGACGGGAATATAGATACTAACGAATATGGAGATTAATTATGATTGACAGAATAAAACTATCCAACTATAAATCATTCTTTGCGGATCAGGTAAAAGAAGCTATAAATGAACAGCAAAAAATAAATAAGTCCCAGATGTACAATCTGTTTAGAACTGGCGAATTGTCAATTGCATATGTTGACTCCATCCAACATGAAACAGGTATGGTGATACTCAAATGCCCACGCCATATGGCGCCACGGCTAAAAGTACAAAAAAGCATTGTAATTATAGCCAAAGGAGCAAAGGCTGCTTTGGGCGATCATATAACTGAATGGTCATGTCGTTGGGAGGAGTTTTGTGCTAATCCTACTTATCATTCACCAGGATCCGACATGATTCCAATGTATTATATGAATTCTGATAATTCGTCATACGACTATGTGGCGTGTTCTGGTATAAGCCTTAAGTTGTACGATATATTTTCTAAAACTGTAGCAGCCGGGAAATCGCTTACTGTTATTATACATAATCCATTTCCACCAGTTGACTATTTCCGCAATCTTGCAAGTTATATGGATATGTTCTCTTCAAATGATGAGTTAAATGTTGAGCCAACTATAGATTATGAATCTTGGTTTCCTGAAGAATTAGCGTTTGACGAGCAAGCTCCCACAAAAATATCGGATACTATCATTCAGACATTGACGGATGAGCATTCTTGTATTGTACAAGGTCCTCCAGGAACAGGTAAAAGTTATACTATTGCCACAATCATTTCCCAATATTTAGATTGGGGTAAGACTGTATGTGTAACTACGATGGCCAATAAAGGACTAATCGAGTTGATCAAACAAAAACCTTTACAAAAGTATATTAAAGAGGGGCGTGTTAGTAAGACGAGTCTGTCTGTTGATGAACGAAAACTGGTGAATGGAGTTAAGAATGCTACTTCAGATTTGCAAGTGCCGAATGGAGAATTGTTGTGTGCTACAAACTACCAGCTATCAAGCGTATATAGTGAGAAGAAAATGGCACTATATGGCCTGCCTAAATACGATTTGGTCGTAATAGAAGAAGCTTCTCAGGCTTTTCTCACGGCTATAGTTGCGTTTAAGCAGTTGGGGGTTGATTGCCTAATTGTAGGTGATCCTATGCAGTTGCCACCTATCGTGAAACTTAACAATCCACAATATAATTCGTGGAATGTGGCAACACAAGTTGAAGGATTGAAGTCTATGGCACTGGGAACATCGATAAAATCTTATCGTATAGTAACCACTTTCCGTCTCACGAGTAGATCTGCCTCCCTTACAAAATGCTTTTACGGGAATCGTTTTGTGTCT
>ENA-OPNW01000555-OPNW01000555.1-human-gut-metagenome-genome-assembly--contig:-NODE-555-length-22935-cov-3.383260_pt1 | contig 22935 bp, 18 predicted proteins | sample MGYA00241540_ERZ501777 | MGnify/ENA primary metagenome ERZ501777 (study PRJEB25962, sample SAMEA2042615) | human gut metagenome | biome: human gut; feature: human-associated habitat; material: faeces...
CCTGAAACGTGCGCGTCTACCAATTCCGCCACCTGGGCAATACAATAGGAAAATATTTCCAAGTGTCATTTATTCAGAATGTGCGAGCGGAAAACGGGACTCGGACCCGCGACCCCGACCTTGGCAAGGTCGTGCTCTACCAACTGAGCTATTTCCGCTTATTCCTTTTAGTGAGGAGCATTTCTCTAAATGCGGTGCAAAGATACGGCTTTTTTTGAAACTCACAAAATTTTTCGGACTTTTTTTTCAAAAAAAATCGTTTTTTTCTTCAATCCATACGATTTAAGTAGTCTTCATACGTGAATTTCCTCAATATTTCAAACTCTCCATTTGTATGCATAATGGCTATAGAAGGATGGGTGATTCCGTTAAACATATTAGTTTTTACCGTTGTATAATGCAACATATCTTCAAATATGACATTATCTCCTATTTTTAATTCATTATGAAACCGCCAACATCCCATAAAGTCACCAGACAAGCAACTATTACCACCCAGCCTATACACATTATTGTCGTCAAGCGAACATTTCATATTTACATCCTCTATAATCTCTGCCCCCCTAACAACAGGCATATATGGCATTTCCAGGCAATCTGGCATATGACAAGTGAAACTGACATTTAAAATAGCCGTTTTTATACCTTTGTCTTCAACCAAATCTACTACTTGAGCCACAAGACATCCTGTCTGCCATCCAAAAGCACTTCCTGGCTCCAATATAATCTTCAGCAAAGGATACCTGTCATGGAATCTATTCAAAGTATCAATCAAAAGATCCACGTCATAATCTTTTCGCGTCATCAAATGCCCGCCGCCGAAATTAATCCATTCAATCTGCCCAAACCATTTTGAGAATTTATCTTCAATATGTCTTAATGTACGTAAAAAGACATCAGCCCCACTCTCACAGTGACAATGACAATGAAAGCCCTTAATATCATCAGGTAGAACTTCAGGCATCTTATCTGCGGTAATGCCAAAACGAGTACCGGGCGAACAAGGATTATACAAATCCGTGCCGATTTCAGAATATTCAGGGTTAATCCTCAAACCAAGGTTCAAATCTGGATTCACTTCTTTTGCCTTTTTCCCATAACGTGAATATTGTGACAGGGAATTAAAAGTTAGAAAACTTGAACATCTCGAGATATCCTCTATTTCATAATCCGTATAAGCAGGAGAATACGTATGCGCCTTTGTTCCAAACTTTTCATAAGCCATACGCGCCTCATAAAGAGAACTTGCCGTTGTTGCCTTTATATATTCTCTAAAGATAGGGAACGTCTTCCATAAAGCATAAGCCTTGAACGCGAGTATTATTTCAACGTTGGCCTTTTCTGCAACACTTTTTATCAGTTCCAGATTTCCACGCAGGCGCTTTTCTTCTAATATATAATAAGGAGTACTCAATCCTTCAAACGTATTTAAATCAAATGTCATACTAAGAATTTATTTTTTGTCCGCAAACTTACACATTTTTTTTCATTCAGTACCATTTACAATAAAGATTTCATACTCATTACACCCATCCAAAACTATTATTCTGCAAAATCAATCAAACAATGCCTTCATCAACACGCCTCAACAAGATATATTAATGCTAAATACAATTGAATTACGCTAATGTCCAAAAGTATTTTCCGAGCCTATTCGTTTAATCACAATTACTCCAAATGCCGCACAAATAATATATGTCAAGAATAATTATTTGTCGAAAAAATACATTCTTCATTTTTATTGCATTATAGATTGTAGGTTTGGCTTTTTTTTTATACATTTGCATTTGAAAAAAAGAAATAAACGATGAAACTCGTTATAATGACTCAACCTACGTTTTTTGTAGAAGAAGACAAGATCCTGACAACTCTTTTCGATGAAGGGATGGACAACTTGCACCTATACAAACCGGGAGCATCACCAATGTATTCCGAACGCCTGCTCTCGCTTTTACCGGAAGCTTATTACAACAAAATAACCGTCCATGACCATTATTATTTAAAAAATGAATATGGTCTTGCCGGCATACATATCGACAATAAAGAAAAAGAAATTCCCAAAGACTATAAAGGAAAATTCAGCAGAACGTGTACAAGCATAAACGATCTCTATGAAATAAAGAAAAAAGCTGAATATGTGTTTTTATACAATGTGTTTGACAACCATAACAAAAATGCTGAAGATAAACTCATTGCATATAAAGACATAGAAGGCGCAGCGAAAAAGGGGCTCATCGACAAACACGTTTACGCTTTAGGGGGCATCAGTTTGGAAAACATAAAAGCCGCTAAAGACCTTGGATTCGGCGGTGTTGTCATATGCAATGACCTATGGAACAAGTTTGACATCCACAATGAATTGGATTATAAAGATTTAATAAACCATTTTGAGAAATTAAAAAAAGCTGTATCATAATAAATAATAAAACAAAAGACAGAAATGAGTGCCAAAAACTCTTTTATGGTATTTTCTGGAACAAACACCAGGTACCTGGCAGAAAAAATCTGCCAAAGCCTTGATTGTCCGCTAGGCAATCTTCTTATTACTAAATTCTCCGATGGAGAATTTGCCGTATCGTATGAAGAATCTATACGTGGACGCGACGTGTTCTTAGTCCAAAGCACATTCCCCAACTCTGACAATCTAATGGAATTGTTGCTTATGATAGACGCTGCCAAACGTGCTTCAGCCAAAAGCATAAATGCTGTCATCCCATATTTCGGCTGGGCACGTCAGGACAGAAAGGACAAGCCGCGTGTAAGCATTGGTGCCAAATTGGTGGCAGACCTTCTCGGAGTAGCAGGTATCGACAGACTCATAACAATGGATCTTCATGCAGATCAGATACAAGGATTCTTCGATGTTCCAGTGGATCACCTATATGCGTCAGGTGTAATACTCCCATACCTTCAGAGCCTAAAACTTGAAGACATGGTCATTGCATCTCCAGATGTAGGCGGAAGTAAACGTGCTAATACTTACGCTAAATACTTTGGATGTCCTCTTGTTTTATGTAACAAAACACGCGCAAGAGCAAATGTTGTTGAAAGCATGCAGATTATCGGTGACGTCAAGGACAAGAACGTAATTATCATTGACGACATGGTAGACACTGCAGGCACAATAACAAAAGCTGCAGACATAATGAAAAAAGCTGGTGCAAAAAGCGTCAGAGCATGCGCTTCGCATTGTGTAATGAGTGGCCCTGCAAGCGAAAGAGTTCAGAACTCCGCACTCGAAGAAATGGTTTTCACTGACTCTATACCATATTCTAACAGATGTGCAAAAGTAAAACAGCTCTCTGTTGCAGACATGTTTGCAGAAACAATCAGAAGAGTCGTAAACAACGAAAGCATCAGTTCGCAATATTTAGTATAATAAGTATGAAAATATTTCGACAGATAACATTTTCAACCATTATAATTATGTTTTTGACAGCGTGCCATTCACAAAAGAATGGCACGCCTCAAAACGACAATACGTCCAACGATACAGAAATCAGCGAACAGAAAGAAAGCGAAACACAATCTGAACAAATCAGCTTCGTAATGGAAGACATCAATGGTAATCAGGTATCTGTAAAAGACGTATTTTCAAAAAACAAAATAACAATCATTGACTTCTGGGCAAGTTGGTGCGGTCCATGTAGACAAGAAATGCCTAATTTAGTAAATACATATAATAAATATAAAGAACAAGGATTGGGTATTGTCGGTGTCTCTCTTGATGAAGACAAAGAGCAATGGAAAGACGCCGTAAAAGAAATGAACATGACCTGGATCCAATTGTCCGACCTTAAGGGTTGGGGCAACAGTGCCGCTCAGATGTATGGAATACAGGCCATCCCATTCACTATAATTGTTGACGAAAAAGGAAATGTTTTAAACATCGGACTGAGAGGGGAAGCACTTGAAAGCTTCGTACATAATTATATAAATAGCACAAAATAATATTGCAATATTATTTTGTGCTATTTATATCAAGGTAAAGACACAATCATCAAGCGTACTATACATAAAATACTCTTAACCTCATATTAAGGCAACAAAAACAAAATTATAGAACTTTATTATATAATTGACGAGTTTTCCAAAGAAATTTGACTCTGAAGCAGACTAAGGCCTGAAAATATATAGTTGTAACGACAGAAAATGTCACCTCAAATGTCCGTGCCGTTTGTCGAAAAGTGAAACAATGTCCCTATTTGTATATTTTCATTTTGGCACATTCTGAAATTTCAAACACCATTAATCCTTCTTTACCAGGCAACACCTTCAATAGACAACCTTGCAAATTCATAGACTTATAGCCACCTTACCGAACTTACTTCAAACATGCACATGAATAGGACGATATACAACTTATGCACTTTTAACCGATGCCTTGTATGGGCTCAAATTGATTAAATATCACTATTATGAGTACAATACGCAAAATGCCATCTTTTATCACCCCAAAAGTGATCTTTTACAAGCCCAAAAGCCACCTCTTGCAGGCAATTTTGGTGCAGTAGAAATTTAATGGGATATCCGTAGAGCTTTGCGATTCTAAAGAGTAATAATTCAGAATTCATTAATTCATCAAGGTGAATATGAATCTCAGTCGAAAATTCTTCAACACATACTATACTAACATAATCTAGTATCTCTGAAGGCTGTGCACTAGGCGGGCTAACACTTCCAATTGATTCGTTTCCATATAGTAAAGGTCAGAATTTCTATGGAATTCCAACAAATATCCACATTAAATTTCTACTTTTACTATTGTAAAACGAGACAATATATTGTATGGCAGCATAAAGCTTACCAAAGACTCTAACATTGAATTTTGCGTGATGCAAAGATAATTTTTCTTTCTTCCCCCACTATTTATCGGGTGAGCCGAAATTCCTATTATCCTCAAAGAAAACACAAGCATCAGAACTATTTATACAAACAAATTAGGCTACCAATAATAATTGGTAGCCTAATTTGTGATCCCGACAGGATTCAAACCTGTAACCTTCTGATCCGTAGTCAGATGCTCTATTCAGTTGAGCCACGGGACCATTTCTTAAATGCGATGCAAAGGTACGCATATTTTCTAATACAGCAAAATTTTTCCGTATCTTTTTAATGAAAAACTATTATTTTTCTTCCATTTCATGTAAATGAGGCAAAGAAATATGATATTTCACTGCCATAAGCCTTACAACAACAACAGTTACAAAGCTTGAAATAACAATAATCTCCAAATTTAATCCCCAATAATAACATATCTGATATACAAAACCGCCCAATATGCACGCAACAGCATAAATCTCCTTTCGGAATATCAGCGGAACTTCATTTATCAGTACATCACGAATAATACCTCCGGCCACGCCTGTGATACACCCCATTATGATTGCGACCCAAAACGGGAAGCCTGCATATAATGTTTTTTGTATACCGGCTATAGTAAACAGTGCAAGTCCCAAAGTATCAAACAGGAACCATGTACTAGAAAACTTTACTATAGCCTTCTTAAATATTATAGCAAGCACCAAGGCTGCCGCCGTACATATTATATATATAGAATTTGTCATCCAAAAGGGAGTTACGCCAAGCATAACATCACGAATTGTACCGCCTCCTATTGCCGTGGCCAACCCTACAACATACCCTCCAAACCAGTCAAAGTTTTTAAACGCCGCCCATCTTATACCAGATATAGCAAATGCGAATGTTCCCAAAAACTCTATAACAAGCTGCACTGTATTCATTAGCTGACAACATTTACCGGCTTACCGTCAAGAAAGGCCTTAATATTAGAGGTCACGATATTAACAAGACGCACACGAGCCTCATAAGTAGCCCATGCTATATGAGGAGTTATATAGGCATTGGGGGCGCTGAAAATAGGATTATCCTCAAGTGGAGGTTCCTGACACATAACATCAGCACCATACCCCCCGAGCCATCCTTCATTTAAGGCCTCTGCAACGTCATTCTCGTTCACCAATGGGCCTCTACCGGTATTTATCAATATCGAACCTTTCTTCATCTTTTTTAAGGTAGCCTTGTTTATCATCTCTTTAGTTGTTTCCGTCAAAGGACAATGCAACGTTACTATATCACTGATACCTAAAAGTCCGTCCAGCGTCGTCTTCTGGATACCATCAGGAAGATCTGCAGAATTCTTGCTTGTAAAAGCAAAAACATCCATACCAAAATCACGTGCAATACATGCCACCTTATATCCAATACTACCAAGTCCAACCACACCAAGAGTTTTTCCGGCAAGTTCATTCAAAGGCGTATCCCAATAACAGAAATCTTCATTACTGCTCCATCGGCCATTACGATTCTGTTTTGAATAATGAGCAACGCGATTGGTAATGTTTAAAATATGCGCAAAAGTCATCTGAACCACACTGTCTGTGCTATAAGCAGGCACATTCGTTACGATGACACCACGTTTCCGTGCTGCTGCAATATCAACAATATTGACTCCTGTAGCCAATACTCCTATATATTTTAAATTAGGCAACTTAGCCATTATGGCATCAGACAACACAACTTTATTTGTCAACACGATATCAGCCTGCTCAGCACGCGACACCACATCATCAGGAGACGTTCTGTCATATACTGTCAAATCACCTAATTCTTTTATTCCGTTCCATGATAAATCACCAGGATTTACACTATATCCATCTAAAACAACAATCTTCATAGTTATATATTTTTGTTATTCTTTAAATCTGTTTCCCCAACACTTCAACATTCGTTGATACAACTTTTCCTCATTGGGCGAATGTTGCCCATGCCATATCCGCTCATTAACAAGTTCATCAGGCAAGAATTGTTGTTCAACAAAATGTTCCGGATAATCATGTGAATACTTATACCCGTCACTATATCCTAGATCAGCCATAAGTTTCGTAGGAGCATTACGCAAATGCAATGGCACCGGCAGATTACCAGTCCTGGCAACAACTTCAAGTGCATGATTAATGCCGTTATATGCAGAATTGCTCTTGGGACTCGTCGCAAGATACACCGTTGCCTCGGCCAATGGAATTCTCCCCTCAGGCCATCCTATTTTATTTACGGCATCAAATGCTGCATTGGCAAGCAACAACGCATTCGGATTCGCCAAGCCAATATCCTCTGAAGCACTTATAACAAGTCTGCGAGCAATGAACTTAGGGTCCTCACCACCTTCAATCATACGTGCTAGCCAATACAACGCTGCATCAGGATCCGAACCTCTAATACTTTTTATAAACGCAGATATTATATCATAATGCATTTCTCCGTCCTTATCGTACGCAAGAGGATTTTGCTGCAAGCACCCTACTACAGTTTCATCTGTTATCTCAATTTTTTCACTATTGACAGAATCAACGACCAACTCTAAAATATTCAACAATTTACGGGCATCTCCCCCGCTATACCTTAGAATGGCATTAGTCTCTTTCAGTTCTATATTTTTTTTCTTCAGTTCAACGTCTTCTCTTAAAGCGCGCTGCAAAAGTCCGAGCAAGTCTTCTTTTTCCAAGGGCTTCAACACATAAAGCTGACATCTTGAAAGCAATGGTCTGATAACTTCAAAAGAAGGATTTTCCGTGGTTGCGCCTATCAACGTAACTATACCTTTCTCAACCGCAGCCAACAAAGAATCTTGCTGACTCTTGCTAAAGCGGTGTATCTCATCAATAAACAATATAGGAGTAAAATTATTGAAGAAGCCAGCATTCTTGGCTTTATCAATAACATCCCTGACATCTTTCACACCACTTGTAACAGCACTCAATGTATAAAAGGGTACTTTTAGGTGATTTGCCACTATCAAGGCCAATGTCGTCTTTCCTACCCCAGGAGGCCCCCATAAGATAAAAGATGTCACTCTTCCGGCTTCCAACATATTACGGAGAACGGCATTCTTACCGACAAGATGTTTCTGTCCGATATAGTCGTCAAGAACCTTGGGTCTTAATCTCTCTGCTAAAGGCTTAACCATAAATGCAAAAGTAGAAAATATATGTCATTTATGCAAAAAATATCTATTAAAAACTTGCGAATAAAAGATAATATATTACTTTTGCAGCATTCATAGAAACTGAAAACGAGAATAAATAGTGAAAGTTACAATCCTCCAAACGGATATCAAGTGGGTGCAGCCTGATAAGAATCAGGTTGTAGCAGGTCAACTTATATCCAATAATCCTGGCTCTGATTTATACATATTGCCAGAAATGTGGGCGACAGGATTTATAACAGATCCGGCAAAATATTCTGCAGAAGTCAATTTTCAAAAATCACTTGAATGGATGAAAGAAACAACACAATCCAACAGATGTGCAATATGTGGAAGTCTTTCTATCCTGACACATCAGTCACAGTACAGAAACAGACTATATTTTGTAATGCCTGACGGAGAATATTATTACTACGACAAGCACCATTTGTTTAAATACGGAGGAGAAGACGTATACTATACAGCAGGCGACAAAAGAGTAATTGCGAAATATAAAAATTTCCGTTTTTTATTACAGACCTGTTATGATTTAAGATTCCCTGCATGGATGAGATATAAAGAAGACTATGACGCTATAATTTTTGTGGCCAACTGGCCTCAAAACAGGCAGGACGCATGGAACATCCTATTAAGAGCAAGGGCCATTGAAAATCAATGTTATGTAATTGGATGTAACCGCACAGGGGAAGATGATAGATGTCAATATAACGGAAATAGTGCCATCATTGACCCCAAAGGCGCTTTACTAGCCAAGTCTGACGAAAAAGAACAGGCAATCACTGCTGAAATTGATTTAGACAAACTGAATCATTATCGTTCAAAGTTTCCTATACTGACAGATAGAGATATATTTTAAAAATAAAAAGAAATTAATTAAAAAGAAATATGAAAGATATTGATAAGAAGTCACTTACATTAAAAACCATCAACAAAAGTAACGTTTGGGATATTCAGGAGAATGATGTCTTCAGGATGTTGGAAGTTGCAGAAAAAGACTCCGATATAAGAGAAAACATCAAGCACTACATTGATATCATCAAAAGCGCATTTGAAGTTGAAGAAATAAAGATAGACCGCCCTGAAATAATCAAGAAGTATGAAGCCCGCGGTTTCCAGATTGGCACAATGCCTGTCGATGAAAGCCAGAAGGTCAAAATAGGAATAAAAAAACGTCCTATATTAAGGGTAACAGACCTAACATACGAGAACATCCGACATATTTCTGCAACAAAACTGCTTGAAGTTATCGATCGTAATTTTGGCGGAGGTTGGGATTCTTTGTCACAAAGCATTCAGGATATCATACAGAGCGGATTTGACATAAGTACAACAACTTTACCCAAAGACAGATTACATAAAGTTGGCGGAATGTACGAAAAGAAAGTTGCTGACGGATTTGAAGTATTGGAAATTTCAAAAGGTGCATGGATTGAAGCTATTTTTGCAAAACTTAAGCCCGAAACAGAAAAGCCCCGTCTTAAATTTGGAACAGACGACTCTCGCAAATACGATTCTGACGAAGATGACGACGAGGATCTGCCAGAGATTGATGAAAAGTATGACGATGATGATGACGCATTCGACGAAGATAAGCTGACAGAAGAAAGCTACAGAACAACAATCGAGGAAAATCCTGAAGACCTCGATCTTACAGCAGAAGATGTCGCAGATGATGACGAATACTAAAACACAAGCATACATTTAGCATCACAATTGTAAATATCATATAATAGCCATACCGTGCTTATCGCTGGTATGGCTATTTTTCGTACCACATCAATTTACCAAACATATATACACACTTTCTATTAAAAGGAATGTATCATATCATCTTTTTAACTGTTTTATTATTAAAATTTTAATTATTATCATTACCTTTGCACAATCAATCGGTTCATCATACGATGATTAAAAGGGAACAAGGTGAAAATCCCTGACAGTCCCGCTGCTGTAATTTGTCGTTTATGAAGCAAACAAAATAGCCACTGTGTATTATAGGGAAGGCGTTTGCTTTTATGACAATAAGTCAGAAGACCTGCCATTGAAACAGTTTATCCCACCAGCTTCGAGGAAAGCTGTTGATAAAACATTTTACACATGAAAAAAATAACGGCATTAGTTCTGGTATGCTCAGTTTCTTTTTGTGCTCAAGCGCAATCTGAAAAAAATGATACAATTGATAACACATATCAGTTGCAGGATGTTGTGGTCACAGAAAATAAAAAAAAGCACGAAGTTACCAGTACATCGCCATTGTATGTAATCAACAACAAAAACCTTAATACTGCAGGCATCACTGATATAGCTGATGCCCTTAACCGTATGCCCGGAATAACCATACGTGATTATGGTGGTGCCGGAGGTATGAAAACCGTTTCTGTCAGAAGTTTCGGCACTCAGCATACAGGCGTTAGCTATGACGGAATAATGCTTAGCGACTGTCAGAGCGGACAAATCGACCTGTCGCGCTATTCCTTAGAAAACATCGACAACATATCGCTTGTCATCGGCGATAATGACGACATTTTTATACCCGCAAAAAATGCCAGTTTACCGGCATCAATTAACATAAGGACAATAAAGTCTCCTACAGAAGACACTGCTCCTCATCTGACCACTCAGCTGAAAGTTGGTTCATTCGGATATATTAGTCCATTTATAAGATACGAGCAGAATTTTTCAAACAAATTTTCTTTCTCGGCAATTGGAGAATTCGTCTATGCAGAAAACGATTATCCTTTCACGCTACGCAATATTTCAGTCGTTACAAAAGAGCGCCGCACAAACAGTCGTATGAAATCAGGGCATGGTGAGACTAATTTTATATGGAACATTAATACCCGCAATGAATTAAGCGGCAAAATATATTATTATGATAACGACAGACAACTGCCCGGACAAGTCAGATATTACACAAATATAAGCAATGAAGAGCTCAGAGACCAGAACTTCTTTGCCCAAATCGGCTACCGCACATTTAACAGCAACAATCTATCTTTAAAAGTTAATGCAAAATATAACTGGGCAGCTTCAAAATATAAAGACGGTTCATATAGCGACGGCATAAAAGATGCTGATTATTGGCAAAGAGAAGCTTATACATCTGCAGGTCTCCTGTACACTCCATTTAAAGACTGGGCGTTCTGCTATTCTGCCGACTACAGCTATAACAACATGAACAGCAGCCTTTCAACAGATACACACCCATTTAGGCATACCGTTCTTCAGGCAGCTACAGCTAAATATAAATCAGCAAGACTGTCTATCATCGGAAAGTTGCTGCTTTCACTATATTACAATGGTGCAGAATATGGAGAATCTGCACGCGACATGAGCAAACTCTCACCATCTCTGTCACTCTCATATAAAGTTTTTAAAAATAATGACTTTTATATTAGGGCATCATATAAAAATATATTCAGGGCACCAACATTCAATGAGTCATATTTCTATCATTACGGCAGCACAAACCTGCTTCCAGAAAGCACTGATCAATATAATATAGGATTCACATTATTACAAGATGTCACAAAAAAGACAAATATCAAAATAACATTAGACGGATATCTCAACCATGTTAAAGACAAAATAGTTGCCGTACCATACAATATGTTTATATGGACAAACATAAATGTCGGAAAGGTAAGAGTGTTGGGCTTAGACGCAACGGCTAATGTAATGCATAAGTTTTCAGACAAGCATTTGATAACTCTTACAGCCAGCTATAGCCTGCAGAATGCAGAAAACCGTACTAATCCGGAATCTCCATATTATGGATACCAGATTGCCTATACACCATTACACTCTGGAAGCGTTTCTGTTTGTTACGAAAATCCATGGGTAAACCTCACAGTACACGGCACCGGTATGAGCAGCCGCAGTTCAAATAACGAACATTATGAAGACTCTAACATACCGGGATTTTTCGAAACCGGCATAACCCTTTTCAGGTCGTTTAAAATAGCCAAAAACACGATTACCCTACGAGGAGACATCAAAAACCTTCTCAACAAGCAATACGAAATTGTCAAGGCATATCCGATGCCGGGAATAAGCTATCAATTTTCAATAAATTATAAATTTTAATCAAAAAAAGAAATGAAAAAATTTTTAAGTTTTGCAGCAATTGCATTATGCGTATCATTTACATCGTGCAGCGACGATGACGATAATTACGTTCCGAAACCTATTGATGTAAGCACAGGTGCCTTCATTGTAAACTCAGGAAACATGAGTTCTCTAATCAGCGGCAGCATCACATCTATTGACTATTCTACACAGACAGCCGCCCAGAAGGTATTTCAGGCTGCCAATGGACGCAATCTTGGTACAACACCTAATGACGCTCTGATTTATGGTGACAAGATGTATATTGTTGTAACGGGTGAAAATACAGTTGAAGTTGTCAACAAGAACACAATGGTGTCTGTCGGAACAATAAAGACAACCGAAGTTATGGGAGCAGACAAGGGTGAGACACCCAGACGTCTTGCAGCCGGAAACGGAAAAATTTATGTGTCAACATTCAAAGGCTACGTTGCAGCAATCGACACAGCATCTTTAAATCTAGATAAGATTTATCAGGCTGGTTCGTATCCTGAGGGAATTGCTATAGACGGCAATATGCTTTATGTAGCAAACAGCAGCTATGGCAATGGCCAAAATCCTTCTATTTCATACATCAACCTTACCGATGGAAGCGTTACAAATCTCACCGACCCATTGATAACAAACCCTGTTGGCATCAGTGTTATCGACGGAACACTTTATGTGATGGACAGTGGTCTTTATGATTCTAATTACAACCAATATGGCGCCGGTGTAAAGAAGATTACTGCAGACAAGAAGGTTACAAACCTTATCGACGCAACAATGATGGCGACAGATAAGAAAAACATCTACGTAATAAATGCTCCTTACAGCTATGTTTCTCCCGTCACTCCTACTTACAGCGTCTACAACATTGCAAGCGGCGAAGTTAAGACATTCATAACAGACAACCTGCCGTTCAGCCCATCTGCAATTGGAGTTGACCCTGTTAACGGATATGTGTTTATCACTTCTTACAGCAAGAATCCTGACACCGGATATGCAAGCTATACTACAGATGGCTATGTCAACATGTACAAAGAAGACGGAACCTTTGTTAAGATGTTCTCTACCGGAGTTGGCCCTAATGCAATAGCATTCAATACTGGTGTTGTTTATGAATAAAAATTTAACGATAACCTCTTTACTGATATCAGTGCTGATTACCCTGTGCGCATGCCGGGGTAACAGCACTGATACATCTTTTAGCGGGGACACCCTAGAACTTAAATATGCCAAGCAGCTTCATATAATCAAATGCGACGGTTACAACGTTGTCACCCTGAACGATCCTTGGAACAAAGGAAAAATACTTCATACATACATCCTTGTACCGTCAGACAAAGAACTGCCGGCCAATCTGCCACAGGGCACTATTGTCAGAACACCTTTGCAACGTGCGGTTGTAACGACATCTGTTCACTGCGGCCTGATTATGTCTTTTGGCAAAGGTCAGAACATCAAAGGGGTTTGTGATGTCAAATATATTAATCTTCCATGGATTCAGCAACAATGCAAAGAAAACAAAATTGCTGACTGCGGCAGCGGAATAACCCCAACACTCGAAAAGATTATAGGTATAAACGCTGACGCAATATTGATTTCTCCATTTCAGAACAGCGGAGGCTACGGACGTCTTAATGAGTGGGAAAAGCCCATCATTGAAACTGCTGACTACATGGAAACTACAGCATTGGGAAGAGCAGAATGGATGAAATTCTATGGAATGCTGTTTGGTGCAGAAAAACAGGCTGACAGCATCTTTAATGACGTTGAGACAAAATACAACAGCCTCAAGCAAATTGCCAAAACTGCCAAGACAAGACATTCTGTAATTATCGACAAGATAAACAGTTCTGTATGGTATGTGCCTGGCGGACAAAGCACCATCGGACAGATAATTGCTGATGCAAATGCGGCATATCCTTTTTCTGCCGAAAAGAGCAGCGGCAGTCTGCCCCTACCTTTTGAAATAGTCCTCGAAAAAGCTGGCAACAGCGACATTTGGCTTATCAGATATAATAGTCCTCAAAAAGCCACCTACAAATCATTGTTGACGGAAAACAGCGGATACTCACAGTTTAAGGCATTCAAGAACAAGATGGTCTTCGGATGCAATACTTACAGTAACACGTTCTACGAAGACACCCCATTCCATCCAGACTTGTTGCTGCGTGATTTCATCATAATAACACATCCGGAAATAACCGAACTTGGCAAAGCGAAATACTTTGAACATATAAAATGAAAAAATATTGCAGATTTTTTGTTGTAATAACTTTGGCAATAATTGCTCTGTTTGTAATTAACATCATCTATGGAGCCGTGAAAATACCGATAAACAGCATTATCGATATTTTCAGCGGCAACGATGAGGTAAATGAAAGTTGGAAATATATAATATTGCAGACTCGCCTGCCCCAGGCTCTTACGGCCATTTTATGTGGTGGAGCATTAGCTGTCAGCGGATTATTACTTCAGACCGCATTCTGCAATCCTCTTGCCGGTCCGTCTATATTCGGTATCAATAGTGGTGCCAGCCTTGGCGTGGCTTTCGTTATGCTTCTGTTTGGTGGAAGCATAACGGCAGGAGCAGTTTCTGTTACTGGATTTCTGGCAGTACTTATTGCCGCATTTGTAGGTGCTGTGGCAGTAATGGCTGTATTATTGTTTTTCTCTAATCTTGTAAACAATAACGTCATGCTCCTTATCACCGGCATTATGATAGGCTATATATCCTCATCTGCAATATCACTGCTCAACTTCTTTGCGACTGAAGAGGGCGTTCACTCATATATGATATGGGGATTGGGCAACTTCGGAGGAGTGTCTATGGCTCAGATGCCTCTGTTCGCAGCTGTTACAATAGTAGGTCTAATATGTGCCTTGCTTCTCATTAAACCTCTCAATGCCGTGTTGTTAGGCGAACAATATGCAGAAAATCTTGGTATAAACACCATCAAGTTGCGCAATTGCCTTTTATTGGTAACAGGCCTTCTTACCGCCGTTACCACTGCCTATTGTGGCCCTATTGCATTTATCGGACTTGCCGTTCCACATATAGCACGTATGCTTCTTAAAACAGACAACCACCGCTATCTCATACCTGGCACTATTCTTTCCGGAGCAGCCATATCACTTCTGTGCAACATAATATGCGTTCTTCCTGGCGACAACGGCATCATACCCCTTAATGCTGTCACCCCAATAATGGGCGCACCAGTTATCATTTATGTAATCATCAAAGGGAGACATCAATAACAGCACGTATTGGCATAACAAAAATAAATAATACATAAGACTTTTTATCTAACGACCTCTCCAACAAGGCTAGCATAACTCTTCCATATTAGCATTGTGCAGACATGATTGTCTGCCATTCTTTTACAGGCTTGTCTGCCAAACTCAAAAAAGCAGGAAAATAGGCTATATATGAAGACTTAATCGGCAAAAAATAAATAGGGCCGAACAAAACCTGCTTTATTGCAACATATAATTCAATTCTGATTTACCTTTACGCGATATAGAACCAACAAACTCCGGGAATAAGTCTATTATAAATATTCCAATATCTCATTTTCCATCGTGTTTGTCTATCTATTTCGTTATATATATGCCAATTGTTTTGTCTGCCACCTACACAGAATAAACATCTCAAATATGCATAACTATGCCCAAATCAATGCCAACTACATTGTTTATTATCAATAATCATAACAAAATTGCAAATATCACACAAGAGACGTCAATACGTATACGAAGATATGAAAAACAGCTTATGCAATACATTACAGTATGTGTATACTATTGTATTTTACGGATAAAGAATTTTATACAGCGACATGGTAAAAGCGACATATAATAATAATTTACATTTAACAACTAGAATATCTCTAAAACAATTTATTATTACTATAAAATCGTAATAAATAAGGAACAGACTATATTTATCAATACACATTATTTATATACGAAACAATAATAAACGAGATAAAATATATAAAATTTTATATTGTTTTTCAAAAAATTACGAAATTAGTATTATATTTGCAATAAGTTACAACCTTTATAAAACCAACAGCATTATGTTAAAAAAACTATTACTTTTTATCGCATTCTGTTCAATAAACATGTTGAACTATGCACAAATCACAGAAGGAAGTACAAGAGGACCATCCTATGCCTACAGAACATCAGGCGAAAATGGCATTGTCAGCTTCCAAATGAACACTTTCACTCCAACAATGCTTTATTCTCAAACTGAAAGTGTTAGAACAGGTACATTTGTAGAAGGAAGTTATTATGTTTTAAGTTCTGACTACAAAGAACTCTTCGCTTATGACCTTTCTACAGGTAAAAAGGAAAAAGTCATGGATATTAATGATGAATTCTTTGATATGACTTATGACTACAGTACGCAGTCACTTCTCTTTATTAAATATATTTACCCTGGTTCTGCTTTGGTAAGACTTAACCTTACAACAGGTGAATATACAACACTATGCAATTTCGACTATAGCATGTTTGCCGTAGCTGCAGGACTTAATGGTGAAGTATATGTAGCCGATATGTGGGGAGAAATATATAAAGTCAACACACAAACAGGAGCCTTAACTAGTATTGTAAATACAGATCAATACGCCTCAAGTAATGTAATGCGCTCACTCGATTGCGATGTTGAAACAGGCAAACTATATTTCATAAGCAACACATCATACGGAGGATGTACAATGTACGAGATTGATCCAAACAGCAAGACCTTTACTTCTGTTGGTGAACAGTCAAATACTTATGTCGGGCTATACACAGGATATACAAAAGCGACTCCATCAAGTCCATCTGCACCAAAATCACTTACAGCCACTCCTGCATCTGGCGGCTCAAATAAATGTACTCTTACATGGGTATGCCCGTCTACAACATTTAATCGTCAAGCTTTGGTCGGATTAACTCAAGCTACCATATACCGTGATGGTGAAATTATAGGTATTACAGAAGATGTTGCTCCCGGCCAGCCAGCAACTTATATTGATGATACAGCAACAGCAGGTATGCATACATACAAAGTAACATTAAGCAGCCCTGTTGGCGGCGAAGGAATGTTTGCTATTGCATCACAATATGTCGGCAAAGACGTACCTGCTGCTCCGACTGATGTTGTTGCCACAGCAACAGATAAGAATACTATAAAAATTACATGGAAAGCTCCTGATAAAGGACTAAACGGAGGATTCTTCTCAACTGCAAATTTAACTTATAACGTAATAAGAAACGATGGAAAAGTTTTGACAAAAAATACGACCGAAACTAATGCCACAGATATAATAGACGGAGCCTATGCAGGCTATTCTTACACTGTAACAGCTATTAATGATTCAGGAGAAGGAGGAAGCACAACTTCTAATACCGTAGCAGCAGGAAATATACAATCGTTACCACTAGAAACTGGTTTCTATAACGATAATGAGTTTAATACTTGGACCATTTATGATGCTAATAACGATGGAAGTACATGGATGTTAGGCACAAAATGGGGCAAAGGCAACATAGGCGCTGAAATATACAAAGCAAGTACAAATGACGACTGGCTCATATCTCCACCTGTAAATATTCCAGCAGGAGTACCAACCCGTATACAGTTTGGTGTTTATTGTACATACTACTGCACTGAAAATCTGGAAGTTTATATTGCTTCGGCCGGTACTTCTGTATCAGAAGCCACATCACTGGGAACTATTGAAATAAAAGGTTCGGAGGGTGGATATTATGGTGATGTAATAAATAAGGTATTTGACATACCAGCTGTTGAAACATCTGGTAATTATAGCATCTATATACGTTATTCGGGTGGATACAGCACACAGGGTGTACACATTAATGATTTTGTATGGAAGGAAAACGATTCTGCCGCAATATCAGGTAAAGTTGAAAATTTCATGATGGGCCTTTCTGGTGCTACAGTACAAGTAGGTGAGACAACAACAAAAACTGATTTATATGGAAACTACACAATTGATGAAATTCCGGCAGGCGACTATGATGTATATGCATCTTATCAAGGTTATAAGACTGCTACTGAGCATGTTTCACTAAAAGCAGGAGACAATGTTACTGTCAACTTTATGCTCGAATTACTTGAATCACACACTGTAACAGGAAATGTTACTGATGAATCCGGAAAACCAATAAAAGGAGCTAAAGTATCGCTTACCGGTTATGAAAATGTTATCGGCGAGACAGATGCAGAAGGTAAATATGCTATTGAAGCAGACGAGGCTGAGAACTATGAACTGTCTGTAATAAAGAACAACTATAAATCACAAAGTCGCAGTATTAATCTTGACGAAAATAAATCTAACGAAAACTTCTCGCTAACCGTTGACGTTCTGCCTCCTTATTGTGTTACTGCAGCCGACAATAACGATGGAACAGTTGCTGTTAATTGGGACAAGCCACGCACTTTATCAGAGAAAAAATACGATGATGGTACACCAGTAAGCAGCTATGGATACGGAACGAACTTCTCTGGCTCTCAAATCATAGGAACAATATTCCCTGGAGAAACAACATTACGTGAACTTAAATGGTGGACTACAGGCGGTGAAGGATGTGAAGATAATATAACACTCATGCTAATTGACCTTGACTGGGGAGGGCAACCTACTGGCGAAGTATTGTATCAGGTAAATGTAATAACCAAGAACGGACAATGGAATACATTCCGTCTTCCGGAATCTTTATATGCAGAAAAGGGATTCCTTTTTGCTATTGCCGGAAAGAATAACGTTGCAACAGATAAAGGTACTGATGACGGAACTGTAGACCATCCAATGACACAGGTCTATACTACAACTTACGACATCGCAAGTTCTTATAATTACATTGACGACACAAGTGAGCCTTCACGCCACCTGTTATTGCGTGCAGTATGCGAAAATGTTGAACCTGAAGACGCAACAATGCCTCATGTTACATACAATGTTTACCGTCTGCCCGTAGAGGCAAAAAATCAGCCAGAGTTATGGAAACCGGTTGCTAACGAAACCAATGAAATGACATTCAAAGACAGTAATATACCAAGCGGAAAATATTTTTATGCTGTAAAAGCTGTTTATGGTAAAGATATGCAATCTGTTGAAACATATTCTGACACAATAGAATATAACATGAAAGCAAATGTTACATTCAATGTTAATGCTAACTCAAAACAAGAACATGCAGAAGGAACGACTGTAAGGATATTCAACGAAAGCAATAGCTACACAGCAATTGTAAATGAAGGATCTGCCAAATTCAATAATGTAGAGAAGGGCTATTATTCTGTTACTATAAGCCAGAAAGGTTTTAATACAATTGAGGATGACAAGTTGCAGATTACTGGCGACGATACCGACTTCAGCTATAACTATACGCTGACGCAGAGTCTTGATCAGCCGGCTAACTTGGACGTACTCATAAATGATGATTCGGCTACGCTGGTATGGAATATGCAGCAAAATATAGAAGACGGATTTGAAAGCGACGACTATACAGACTTTGAAGTAAATCCTGCAGGAAATACAGGCTGGACATATAAAGACAATGACGGTCTTAATACATGGGGATTCGGTAATACCACATTCCCTCATACGGGTGAACCAATGGCCGCAATAATATTTAATCCGGCCACTACTACCCCACCACTCGTAAATAAGGATACAGGTGAAGTATATGAAACATCACATTCAGGTGAACGTGCTCTCGGTTTCTTTGCGTCACGTACTGAAGACGGAGTTACGGTTGTTGAAAGTGACGACTATTTATTCTCTCCAGAATTGCATCCTTATCGCGACTTTAAGTTCTCGTTCTGGGCACGCACATACGATGAGTATGAAGGTTATCGCGAACGCATAAGAGTTGGATATTCTACAAAAACAACAGATCTTAACAACATTACATGGCTCGACTCTGAACTACAATATGTTCCGCTTGAATATACATATTATGAGTATGACATTCCAAAAAATGCTAAATACGTAGTACTTAACAGTTCTTCAATGATGAACTTCCTCTTGCTAGTCGACGATATATTTATTGGAGTTGACAATCAGGTAAAAGGCAACAGCTATATGCCTGTAAATGTTTTAGGATATGAGGTATATCTAGACGGAGAAAAGGTTGCTGATACAAACAACACCGAATACACTTTCCGTAATTTGTCAAAAGGCACTCATACAGCAAGTGTAGTACAAAAGTTCGATACTGGAAATTCTGCACAGCTTACAATTTCATTCGATATTCTTACTACAGGAATTAAAACTGTTGCAGACAACGTACTTGCAATCTACACTAATGGAGATGAATTACATGTCGATGGCAAATACATAAACGGAGTTGTTTACAATACATCAGGAGCTGCTGTTATGAATCTCTACGGTGCAGCAACAAACAGTCTGTCATCATTACCAAACGGCATATATATTGTTAAAGCGCAAAAGGCTGACGGCAAGATAATGACAGCTAAAATTACTAAATAGCGTTTATTCCTAAAAAGAATAAAATTCATATTTATAGATGCCGTGTCATTTCAATATGGGACGGCATCTTTTCTTTAACGGAATTTTTATACACCTTAACAGCATACTTAGCCTAATATTTTGGCACACACTTTGCTTGTTAGAATTACAAATAAGTTATTAATTTAATCACGAAAAGCGATGGAAACTTTTAACGACGTAATATCCGGCAATGGTCTCGTCCTAGTAGACTTCTTTGCCACATGGTGTGGTCCATGCAAAATGATGCACCCTGTATTAGAACAAGTTAAGGCAACTCTCGGCGACAAGATACGTATCATTAAGGTTGACGTTGACAAACACAATGATACTGCCGGGCGCTACGGCATACAATCAGTCCCCACTCTTATGCTCTTCAGAAATGGAGAAATTCTTTACAGACAAAGCGGCGCAATGTCTAAATCAGATTTGATGGCTCTTCTCGATCCGTTCTTGAATCAATAAACATCGCAGATACAATGCTGTAGTTGGCACAACTGATAAGAATAAGTCCAAACCGACAAATGTCAATAATCGGTTTGGACTTATTTTATTATAATGTCATAAGGTCTTAGCTCTAAAATTTGATAATAAGTCCACAGACAATTGAGCTACCTCCACTAGCCGTCGGTCCATCTGTGTTATAAGCATTTAATATCTATACTTATTCTGTCCACACAAAGTTCTCCAGGCCTGCTCCTATTTCGAAATGCAGTTTGGCTATACCTAAATCCATTTTAGTATAACCTACCAATGAGAACTGACGCCTTGCACGTACCTTTGCAGGATTTATTCCGTCGGCACTAACATACTCAAAATAAAACTTCTGCTGATTCACTGCTGTAGGAGCGAGCAAGGCGGCCTCAACTCCACTCTTAAACCATTCAGGAGTTGCCCTGTCAGCATTGCTCACCTGCTCCATGCGCTTTATTTTGTGCGACACGCCGTTTGTCTCGCCGTAGCCTATCGAAATATAGGCTTTTATTGCTTCGCCATCATCAAGCACATACGTTCCAGGCACTTTCTTAAAGCTCAATCCTACCCAACAGGTATTCATCCCGGCCATCTGCGCTGCCAGCACCAGTTGTTCACCATAATAGCCGATACGCTCATCAAGGTCATCTACCTTCTTTCCTGCCATAACGATATAGTTGTTAACGTTTCTGAACTTGCCATACTTTGCCAGCATACCCTGAAAAGCCTTAGGCTCATTCTGTATCAGCTGCATATGCAGATGCCCCATGGCATTAAGTTCTTCTATCTTACCCTCAAGCAGTTTCACATCGTTGTCTGTCAGAGGCATGTTCTTATAAGCCCTCACGCTATGCCTTTGCTTTATGGCTTCGTCTATCGTCATCATCAGTCCTCCTTTGGCAGATTCTTCCAAAACTTTCTTAAATCATCTATTATGCTGTCGTAGTCATTTTGCGTAAACGTCCCTTCCCCCAGCATCAATATTGTGTAGTCAATACCTTCAAAACTCTTTGCCGTCTGGGTGTCGCGGAATCCGTTACGCTTATAAAACTCATATCTTCTGCAACGCTGCTCCTTGTTGTTGCAGTCTGTCTGCCATGGCGATTCTATATCTATAACCAGTCGTCTGTCTGCATATTTTGCCTTCAATGCAGTTAGAATATGCTGTCCGTATCCCCTGCCGCGCAGCTCTTCCCTTACGGCGAAATACCAGCCCCAGTTAAAGTCTTTGCGGTTAAGAACCATCGTCAAGCCAACAAACACGTCTTCGTCATAATATGCCATAAAGTCTATGGGCATAACTCCCAACAGCCCATTTAGCTCATCATATGGTATACGCTCTTCCTTCGGAAACGCACTCTCATACAGACTTTTCAGTTGAACATTGTCTACATTCTCTGCGGTTATCTTTTCTGTCCTCATAATATCAATTATTAACATTTGTCAAGATAAGAAACACTTTGCTTCCTGCCGTTAGCATTTACAGCTATAAATTTTGTACCAGCATTTTCTCAACCAGCGGCACATACCATTCCTTCACCTCATCTGCCGTAGGTGTATGTCCTCCCGGGAAATGATAAGCATGTTTATAATGCTCCATAAACAACGGTTCAAAATGCGCCAGAGTGTCATTCTCGCCGAAAAGTCCCCATATCCGTTCCTTGTTTTCATCCTTGCAGCACTCAAACTGAACAACTTCCATCTCCGCAAATTCACTGATAAGTTTCTCGTCAATTACCAGACGTTGCCTGCCGTTTTGGCGCGGCGATTTATATTCATGCTCACCTATTCTGGTTTTCAGAAACTCCGTCATCATGAAATACGGATTGCCCA
>ENA-OPNW01000563-OPNW01000563.1-human-gut-metagenome-genome-assembly--contig:-NODE-563-length-22677-cov-8.013306_pt1 | contig 22677 bp, 20 predicted proteins | sample MGYA00241540_ERZ501777 | MGnify/ENA primary metagenome ERZ501777 (study PRJEB25962, sample SAMEA2042615) | human gut metagenome | biome: human gut; feature: human-associated habitat; material: faeces...
GGCGGTACCGGTGAAGCATCGCCTCACACCGGAGGAAAAGAAAATCAAGGAAGCTGTCATGGACACGCTCAAAGCGCAGATCGCCGGTCGCAACGACGGGATGCTGTCTACCTACCGTTCGTCCAATCAGTCCTTCAAGGTGATGATGGAGTACAAGGTCAGGATTGAGGGCAACACCGTTACCCGGGATGGCGAGCCGATGTTCGCTATCCACCGCCGCCATTCTGCGAAGAAGGTACAGGGCTGCTACCGCGAGCTGACACCGATGCTTGAATACATCGGCAAAGAGAAGACTCAGGAAGCAGCGCGGGAAAAACCTTCTATCCGGGAACAGCTCCGTGCTACGGCAAAGAGCCAGCCTGAGCGGAAAACGCCGGTTAAGCAGAAGTCCCACGATGTCGGTTTGGAGTGATGCCTATGAAGTTTGAAAACATCGATCTTGTGGATGCCCTTCGCCGGATTATGGACATACACACCCAAAACTACAAAGAGGACTTTGAGCTGGACGCCGGGTTGCTTCACAGCCTTGCCGGTTCCCAATCTCCCGAGGACAAGCACCTTCTCTGGATGTCCCGTCCGAACGGCACTTACCTCCTGCCTGAGCGTGAAGTCTATGTGGAGGATTCCTACGAAAACAAAGTGTGGGAGTTTTACCATGAGCAAACCCGTGATCCCATCCTTGCCTACGCAGTTGAGATCAAAGGCGTAGAGGGCGATACCGTCAAAGGCAACCTCATTGAGCTGGACTATGCCGCCCATGTGGAGCGGATGCAAAAGCTCACCGTTCCGGTTGAGACAGTGGCAGTCACCTTTAAGGACGATGCCACCTTTTATCTGCCTTTCCGCAGCTACCGGCGCGAAGCGATCCCGCTGGAAGAAAAGCACGGCGAGGTCGTGTCGGTGAGCTATCTGCCTGAGAATGCGGTTGAGCTTGACATGATTCTCCGCCGTGAGCGCTTCAAAACGAGCTACCATGCGAAAACCGGCAGTATTGAGGATCACATTCACAAGCTTGCCGTCCAGCATGGCGTGATAGAAAAGCTGAGCATATTGCCCCTTGAAGCGCAGACCGCCTACAATGCCGTCAAGGAAGCCCATCCCGAAGCGATTGTCTGCTTTGCCCAGAACAGTTACTTCGAGATTTACGGTGAAGATGCGAAGAAGGCAGCGCCCGCGCTCGGCACAAAGCTCCTGATGAAAGAGCTGGAAGGCGGCGGACAGGTAGCCGTGACCGGCTTTCGGGAAGATCAGTGGGTTGCCAAGGCAAAGGCTCTGTGGGGACAAGGCAACGATGTCCTTGTTACGCAGCCCGGTGAAGACGGCAGACAGGAAACCGTCAAACACCTTATCGCTGAGGACTATATCCCTGTTGGCATGGTGATGGATATGGACGGCAAAACCGTTCGCGTTGACAAAGTCGATTTTCCAAATGAAGAAGTCAGCCTGACGGACATTACGGACAGGAAAAATCCCGTTCCATTCCATGAGCGGTTGTCTATTGTCCGTTCCTATGTGGAGGACGCTCCGGCAGAAAGCCTCTGGAAAGCAATGGACCGCAGAGAGCATCCCTCTCAGAAGAAGACTTCTGTCCTCGCAAAGCTCAAAGAACACGCCAAGAGTGCGCCGGATAAATGCGCTAAGAAACCTGAGCACACGAAGAAACCAAAATCAAAAGAAATGGAGATGTGATTATGTTTTTTACCGTTGAAGAGACAAATCTGATGTGTTGCTTCGACACTTCCAGTCGCAAGAGGCTGATTGCAGAGATGAAGTCGCTGCCCATCAATGAGCTGGACGATGAGATGGCGGAGTTGCTTTTTCATACCGTTCGGAAGCTTGAGGGTATCACCGACGAGGCGTTTGCCCAGCTCTACATCGCGCCGGACAGTATGATGGACGATTGAAAGGAGGATGCCTATGCCCGTGTTGGATGGCAGTTTTGAAGCCTTCGTGACCAATCTCGGCAAGTACAACGAAGGCGAGCTTGTCGGTGAATGGGTTCATTTTCCGACCACCGAAGAGGAAATGAAGGAGGTCTTCGAGCGGATCGGCATCGGCTCAAAGGGCGAGTTTGGTCAGGTTTATGAGGAATGGTTTATCACGGATTATGACTGCTCCATTCATGGAGTCAGCAATCTCCTTGGCGAATACGAAAACCTCGATAAGCTCAACTACCTCGCCGCGCGGCTGGATGAGATGTCCCACTCTGAGCTTGAGCATTTCGTGGCAATCATGGATAGCGGCTGCGATGAAGTGAATGACCTCGACGATCTGATCAACCTGACCTACAATCTCGACAACTATGATTTTATCCCCGACATCAAGGACTATGACGATCTCGGTCGTTACTACTTCTTTGAGGGTGGCTACAACATCGACAACAAGTTCGGCAGCTTTGTGGACTACATCGACTTTGAGCGGTACGGTGAAGACTGTGCAATCAATGAAGGCGGCACGCTGACCGACGCCGGGTACATCCGACCTACCGGCGATAGCTGGAACCGATACTTTGACGGTACGCTTGAGGATATTCCCGATGAGTACCGTGTCACCGGAAGCGGCGAGGAATTGAAGCAGCCAAGCACGATCACTGTGCTGGTGGTTGAGCCGGACAAGAAGCCCTATGTGAAAGAAATCCCTTCCAGCCTTGAGTCCTTACAGCACGAGGTTGGCGGGGACATTGAGGCGGTCTATCCCTTTGAAGAGCCGGTTGCTATTGTCTGCAACGGAGAAGGCAAGATGAACGGTTTGCCTCTCAACCGCGCTCTGCGGGATGACAACGGTGAAATCTATGATATTGTTGCCGGTACCTTCCTTGTCACAGGGCTGACGGATGACAGCTTCGGCTCGCTTTCGCCGGATCTGTTGCTGCAGTTTGTGACAGAGTTCAAAATGCCGGAGCAGTTTGCCAAAATCGGAGACAGGATTGTTGCTATCCCGATGATTTCCGAAGAACAGCAGAAACAGACGGTTCTTGAAGAGAAAAGCTCCATTGTCAATGAAAACACCTCCGGCATGGCGGTGGATGGTCATATCGGCACATGGCACACGATTGACCATAAAGAGATCGACGGTCACACCTTCTGGCTGATGGAGCACGACACCTTTGGGGACGATGCCTCCTGCATCATTGTCGATGAGCGCGGCGAGCTGGTGCTGTCCCATATCTATGACGGCTTCGATGAGACCGCAGTCAATCTGCTCCGGCAGGAGATCATGCCGGTCGAGAAGATGCCGGACGACAGCATCAGCATCGAGGAAATGAAGCAGTACGGCTACAAATGGGGCGGGATGCTGCCCATGCGGGAAGAGGCTGCGGCTGAGGTCATGAAGTCGTGCCAGATTTACCGGCTGTACGGCGACGATACCGAGGGGCTGGTTCTGGACGCTAACGAGATCAAGGAACACGCCGCCAAAGGCGGTATCTTCGGTGTGGAGAAAGCGGATTGGGTGGCCGAGCTGGAAAAGCAAAATCCACTCAAAGCCGCTGAAATGTCGCTTGAGGATGACTACGGCATGATTGACGGAATCATCAACAACGGCCCGAAGGAAGACAAAACGAGCGAGAAGGGCGGTAAAGTCTCTATCATGGATCGGCTGAAATCCGCCAAAACCGCCCAGCAGACGGATAAGCCTTCTCCCCACAAGGAGAAGAAAAGCGAGCGTGAGTTATGAGCCGGAGTAAGAAATGGAAGCTCGAATGGAGCTTCTTCCTTGACAGCAACGGGCGGAGGAAATATGCTGAGCAATGCCGCCGTTGTCTCCATCCCTGCAAGCAGAGTTTTCGTGCTGAAATCATCGCGTGTCCCTTCTACGCATCCAAGCGGACAGATAGGAAGGAAAAAATGTCGTGATTAGGGTTGAAAATCGCGTTTTTTCTGTCCTGTAAGCGGCACTGATAGGGTGCCTCGTATGTTTTCTTGTCTGCGCCCTCAACAACCAAATTGCCGGGATAAAGGTCGAATTTTAACCAAAAGCGAAGAGCCTCAGTCGGTGCCCATTTGCGGGTGTCGGCTGAGGCTCTTTTTTCATTTTACTTTGCCGGTTCGTCTCCTTGAACAGGACGCTCATTTTTTGAGTTTCAAACCGTCCTTAAATGCTTCGCCGACGCGCTCCGTCACTTTGTAATACCCGTGAGTGTATGGATCAAATGCAATAGCATTCACCAAGGACATATCAAGCTTTCCGTCCACCATTACGCTTTCATCGGCAGTAACATTCACAACTCTACCGATAACGCCACAACCGTATTTTCCGTCTTGATACTCGATGAACTCACATTCCAGACAAAGCGGGAACTCGTTGATCACAGGTGCATCCACTTTTTCGGCCTTGCTGGCAGTCAGGCCACTTGCAGCAAGTTTATCCGATACTCGATTGCCGGATTCCACACCAAAGTAATCCGCCTCCGTCACATGAGCAGCATCCGCGATGCTGACGGTAAAAGCGCCCCGAGCCTTAATGTTTTTTACAGTCTTATGACTCTCGGTAAGGTTGAGAGCGACAGTATCTCTTTCCTGCATAGTTCCCCATGCAGCGTTCATAACATTGACGCTGCCATCCTCATTATAGGTTGCAACCATCAGCACCGGCATCGGGAAAATACCTTCGGTGATATTCAACTTGGTTCTCATAACTATCTCTCCTTCTGATTTGCATTATTGACATGACCGTATGTCTTACTTATAATTATATCCAGAAGAGAAACAAATTCAAGTACTGGCAATTAAGACAGGTACTTTCTATGAGGTAAGTGATGCTATGATACAGGACTACATTGAGAACGCCAATTTTGAAGATACCGGTTTTCATTACGCACTCTCCCTCATTTCCGGCAAGCATAAGATGGTAATTTTATATTGCCTGATGGAGTATAGGGTGGTACGGTTTAATGAGCTGAAAAGGTATCTAAAAAAAATATCAGACAAAACCCTCAGTACAAACCTCAAAGAACTGGAAGCCGACAATTTGATCATAAGAACAGAATATCCCCAAATCCCTCCAAAGGTAGAATATAGCTTGAGTGAGCGGGGAAAATCATTGATGAAAGTGCTGGATCAGTTATGCTTATGGGGAGAAGAAAACAAACCAAAAGAATGAAAAAGCTGTCACTTACAACTGGACAGATAGGGCGGAAAATATGTCGTGATAAGGGTTGAAAATCGCGGCTTTTCTGCCCTGTAAGCGGCGCTTGAAAGGTGCCCCGTATGTTTTTCCCGTCTATGCCCTTAAAGCACAAAATGTCAGGATAAAGGTTGATTTTCCTGCCTTTCTTCGTCTCCCAATTTAACCGTATGAGCCTCAGTCGATGACCTGCTGGTTATCGGTTGAGGCTCTTTTTTGTGTTTCTTTCACGAATTTTAACAATACTATGTCGTAAATACATAGACAGTGGATTAGCGTTTCTGTATAACTACATCGCTTATCCATATAATTACTATGAACGATACAGCAAAGGACATGGTAGTTGGCATGATAGATAAGCGAATTGGCAAGCGGATTAAGCAGTGCCGCGAACGCCTCAGTCTTACGCAGGAAGAGTTTGCCGAAAAGACCGGATTCACTGCAAACTATATTTCAACCTTAGAACGGGGCGCATCTTTTCCCCGTTGTGAAAATTTGATATTGTTGCTTAACGCTCTTGAGGTATCTGCGGATGCCATCTTCTGTGATGTACTCGACCACACGACAGAGTATAAGGCAACACAGCTCTCGAATGAATTGGGCACCCTTTCGGTTGATGCTCAAAATCGCATTCTCCAAATAGTTGAACTCCTGATCCGTCAAGAAAAAGAGAATGAAAAATAACATTCGTCATTGAACTGCGCTTATTCGGCGCAGTTTTTTCTTTTACCGCGTATTTCGACTGACTTCTGCATCTCTTCATGCTATACTATGGATAAGCGAACGAGAATAGCGCTAAAATACACAGTTGGAGAGATGAGATATGAAGACAAAGAAATGTGCATTTACCGGCCACAGACCCCAGAGCCTCCCGTTTGGATTCAATGAGGCAGACGAAAGATGTATTGCACTCAAGCAGAAGCTCAGAGATGAAATAATCAGGCAGATTGAAGAGAATGGCGTTACGCACTTTATCACCGGTATGGCAATCGGCGTTGATATGTTTGCGGCTGAGATCGTCCTTGGCTTGAAATCGGCTTATAATGGCATTACGCTTGAGTGTGCCTTCCCTTGCGAAACACAAGCTGAGAAATGGAGCGAGGCTCTCAGGGATCGGTACTTTGATATAGCCTCCAAATGCGACAAAGAAACGCTTTTGCAGCAGCGTTATACGCCGGATTGTATGCACAAGCGCAATCGTTATATGGTGGACCAGGCTGATTACATTATTGCAGTATGGAACGGCAAACCGAGTGGCACAGGGAAAACCGTACAGTATGCGCAACAGCAGGGTAAGCCGGTGCGTGTCATCAATCCCATAACGCTTGTGGTAGAAAACATATAATCTGGTAATTAGCCAGCAATGAATTGAATAAGCCGCAGTTCCCATTGTGGGGACTGCGGCTTATTCTTTATTCTGAGATCAATTTTTCCCTATAAGGGATGTCGAAAAGAATCCGGTGGTAGTCGAGAAGGCGATGTTTATTAAACAGCTTTTCGGCAAGCCGAACCACTGGATGATTAAGAATCTCATCTGCAATTCCATTTTCATTGATGAACCTAGCCCATTCAAAAGTGTCTTGAACAGCTTCGGACTCAATTACTACGGGGACGATGGCTTCTGTTAGCCGCATGGCAGGATCATTTTTGTATCGTTTACCTATCTCGCTCGGCTCACAGTTTTCATATTCATCAACATCACTGGACAGTATGGAATCAATCTTCATAAAATCATCAGGGACATCTCGTGTTAAGGTAAGCGCAATATCGCCCTTCCCGTCAGGTACGGTAATGTATTCGGCTATTTCAAGCTCGTAAGGCATCCCACCGATTTCCGATGTCAGAGTAAACATCTGGCACAAATAAGCAGAGGTTTCATCCACCTTGTCCTCATTCATGAAACACAGCGGATTGTATTCTACGCATTCCCATTTGACTTTTCCCAATTCGGTCAGCTTGGCAATCCTCTCTAATGTTTTCTTTTCCTCTTCGCGCCATAATTCATCCATCATAATTTTACACCTCCGCTTATTTTCGTTTGAACTCCAAGCCCCCATCGCCACTGTCGGTGATCCTCATCTGCATCGTTTTCACATTTTGAGAAATGAATTGCTGTTTTTCTGCTGAACTCATTTCAATCCGTGTAGTGCGTATTGCTTCATCAAACATCTCAAATATGTTGAGTCTGACGGCATTGTCGATGTACCGATACATCTCCTTAAAGAGTGCGCCTTGCTTGATGTCTTCGGTATTCCCTGAATAGAAGTCATCTATGTAGCAGTAGAATATTCCGGCATCTGAAAGTGCATTTTTCAAGTCTGGCCCGCAGCTCTCCCGTTCGATCATGACAAGAAAACGGGCATCTTGCAGAGACGAAATCAGCCCCCAGTAGTCCGAGTCGCTTGACACAAGGATGAAGGAATCCACATTGTTTTTATAGTGTTCCTGACAGGTTCTTGAAATGAGCATCACATCAACAAGGGATTTATTTTGCTTCACTCGTTCGATCATCATGTGTTCAACAGGGATTGCGGTGAAACTCTCCAAAATGCGCCACGCAGATGCAGCATGAACATCATCAAACAAGATGATTGAAGAAATCTTCTTTGTATATTGACGGTCAAGATTCCTCAGCGTTGCACAAAGTTTGTATGGGTCTGAATTTTCGCAATCTACCACGATGACAACTTTCTCGCTGCTTTCTATAAACTCATAGATGCTTCCCTTAACATAGCTCCCTGCGTCTGATACCTTGCTATATTCTGTGAAATAGTCATTATTCCATTGGTAGAGCAAGGTGACAAATTTCTTGTCGTTATAGAGAATGTTCCCTTCTTCTTTAGGAGTCCAGTTGATGTAAACCTGATACGGATAGAAAAGCAAATGCGAGTAGTAAATATCCGCAGCGGCCTTTGTCCCATCCTCTGTTAGACCATTGGGCATCACAAAAAGATTTTTTACATATTGCCAATTTAGCCAAAGAGGAAATAGCTTTTTGCAGTTGTTAATTCTATCAGCTATCAACTTGTTGATCTCAATAACATGATGGCAAAGTTTTTTGCTGCTCTTTCGGACAAAATTGACTCCATCAGCACTGAGCTGTGTCATGCTGTCTGGCGGAATATACTCAGGGAGATTGTAAATTGAAGTATAGTCAAACCGCATCTTTTCATTGATGTGTTTGAAATTCCGCTCTATGGCCGTTCGGATAATGCAAAGGTGGCGGATTATCCGAGCCGCCTTGTCCTGTTCAAGCCGTTCATAAACTTCCATTTTAGGCGGCTCGTGCTCATTCTCAAAAATCCGCTTTGGCACACCAATCAAATAGGCAATCTTAGAAACAATCTCATAGGTGCTGTCTTTATACCTGATTATATCTGCTTCGGGGACTTGATTATTGACGATTCCAGTATCGCTGCCATCTGCAATCGTGATAAAGCGCTCATCTTCATCCAGCTCTGCTGTTTCGCGGACATCCATATTATGTTCCTTTCGAGGCATAGCGTTGATAACGAACAGTAGACGATGAATGGTCACACAGTCATTACATTATCCGTCCACATTTCACATTGGCTCATCACGGTCTGAACTGCGTCATCCATGCCCTCTGGCGGGTATTTGTGTTTTTTGAGAAGGCGCTTGACCAACCGGCGCATACCGGCTCTGGCGCTTTCTTTCTTCTGCCAGTCTATTGTCCGGTTCTTACGGAGCAGATCGGTCAGCTCTTTTGTAATTGCAATCAGTTCGTCATGTTCGTAGAAGTCTTTGATGGCTTGGGGCTTGGTCAGAGCATCGTAGAATGCAAGCTCGTCGGAGGTCAATCCCAGCTTTTCGCCCTCTGCGTTTGCATCGGCAATTTCTTTGGCAAGCTTCAAAAGCTCCTGAATGACTTCCTCATTGGTCAGCATCCCGTTCAGGTATCGGTTCATTGCACCCTGAATAAGTTCAGAAAACTTCTCCGATTTGACAATATTGGTTCGCCGGTAAACCGACACCTGTTCGGCAATCAGCTTTTTCAAGAGTTCAACAGCAAGGTTTTTTTCCTTCATGTTGGCAATCTCTTCAAGGAACTTCGGATCGAACAGCGAAAACTCCGCCTTCACATCCGAGAAGAGGTTGATTACGCCCTCACTCTTGATACTGTGTTTCAGCAGCTCATTGATCCGCTCGTTTACTTCCGGCAGCGTAAACTTCTTACCCGTACCGCCGGACAGAAGCCGGACAATCATCGTTCGGACAGATTCAAAGAATGCTGCTTCAAAGCGTGTCTTTTCATCTACCAAGCTACCGCACAGCGAAAGTGCCTGTTTGAGAAGCAACGCCTCCTTGATGTAGATGTTTTGCGTCTTCTCCTTGTCGGGAAGGTCTTGCTCTGCTACGCTCTTGCCAAGGATGTAGTTTACACCTCCGGTAATCGCCTTCGCCTTATCAAGGTCAGTTCCAGTCATGAACTTATCGTAGTTATAACCGTAGAATAGGTCGCGGCACACGGACAGTTTCTCAAGGAATTTCGGATATGCAGCCTTGCTGACATCCGTGTCACCGTAGTTCTTCTTGTCCCGCGCCGTATAGTCATTCATAGCCTGTTTCAGCGCAGCAGCGATGCCCACATAGTCAACAACCAAGCCGCCTTCCTTATCCTTGAAAACGCGGTTGACGCGAGCGATAGCCTGCATGAGGTTGTGACCGGCCATCGGCTTATAGACATACATTGTGGCAAGGGAAGGAACATCAAAGCCGGTCAACCACATATCCACAACGATAGCGATTTTAAGCGGCGAGTCGTTGTCTTTGAACTTTCTCGCCATATCTTCTTTGTGAGCCTTATTGCCGATCACTTCACGCCACTCTTCGGGGTCGTTGTTGCCCTGCGTCATGACAACTGCGACCTTTTCCGTCCAAGCAGGACGCAGTTCCAAAATCCGCTTGTATATCTTCATGGCGATGGGGCGGGAGTAGGCAACAATCATCGCCTTTCCGGTCAGAATATTGGCGCGATAGTTTTCATAATGGTCGAGAATATCGTCTACCAGAGAACGGATCGTCTGGTCGGCCCCCAAAATTGCCTCCATCTGGCCAAGTTCTTTTTTGCTCTTTTCGATAACATAAGGATCGGCATTCTCTGCCATCAGGTCATACTCATCGTCAATAAGATGCAGCGTCTTTTCATCAAGCTTGAGATGGATGACGCGGCTTTCATAGTAAACCGGTCTGGTCGCTCCATCCTCAACTGCCTGAGTCATATCGTAAATGTCGATATAATCACCGAACACCTCACGGGTGCTGCGGTCTTTAGAAGAGATAGGTGTGCCAGTAAAGCCAATATATGTAGCGTTCGGGAGCGTATCACGGATGATGCGGGCAGTACCGATGATGGTCTTGGCCTCAACCTCGCCGTCTTCCTTCTGGCGCACTACAACTTTCTCTGTTAATCCGTATTGACTGCGGTGCGCCTCATCCGCCATGACGATGATATTCCGACGCTCAGAAAGAGGCTCACCGCTTTCCTCAAACTTCTGCATGGTAGTGAAGATGATGCCGTTAGCCTGACGGTTTGCAAGCAGCTCTTTCAAGTGGGTTCGGCTTTGAGCGTGTTGCGGCGTTTGGCGTAAGAAATCCTTGCAGCGGGCAAACTGGCCGTAGAGCTGGTCATCCAAGTCGTTTCGGTCTGTGATCACAACGATTGTTGGGCTTTCCAATGCCTCTTGCAGATAGTGGGCATAGAACACCATAGACAGCGATTTCCCGCTGCCCTGCGTGTGCCAGAACACACCGCCTTTGCCATCTGTGACGGTTGCCTTTTGAGTGGAAGCAATCGCCTTCTTGACGGCAAAATACTGATGGTAGGCGGCAAGCACTTTGAATGTTTTCTCGCCGTCCACATTGAAGCAGATAAAGTTCTTCAGGATGTCGAGGAATCGGTTCTTCTCAAACAGTCCCTCAAAGAAGGTGTCAAAGGCTGCGTACTGTGTGTTCTCGTAGCTGCCGTCCGTTGTTTTCCACTCCATGAAGCGGTCTTCACCGGAGGTGATGGTTCCGGCCTTTGAGGTAGTCATATCGCTCATGACGCAGACCTCATTGTAAATAAACATGGAGGGGATCTCGTACATATAATTGCGGAGCTGGCGATATGCGTCGGAAGCATCTGTCTCTTCGCGGGAGGGAGATTTCAGCTCCACTACGACAAGGGGCAGACCATTGATGAAGAGAATGACATCCGGGCGTTTTTCGGAATTTTCGATGAAAGTCCACTGGTTGGCAACGGTAAAGTCGTTATTGGCAGGATTTTTGAAATCAACAAGGTAGACGAGGGTGGAGCGTTCCTCGCCATTTACAAAGTATTGTACAGAGATGCCGTTTTGCAGATAGTCAGTAAAGGTCATGTTCTTTTGCAACAGCGAGCCGGACTCAAAGTTCTTGAGTTTGTAGATGGCCTCGTTGATAGCATCCTGAGGCAAGCCCTTATTGATGCGCTGTAAAGCGGGCAACAGGACATCCTCGTAGAGCGGAGAGTGATAATCACGCTCTACATCCGGTCCGTAGACATAGGTGTAGCCAAGCCCTTCGTTGAGTAATTGGAGAACTGCATTCTCGTAATTTGATTCGGTATAATATCCTGCCATTTCTGTTGCTCCTTTGTTCGATCTGCTGTGTTATCATCTAACCCTTTCTGCAATCGTGTCAAGCTGTCCTGCGATCACAGCGAACTCGCAGTTCATATCAAGCGTCTTTACGCTGATCTGATTGCCGCTCATCTGGTAATCTCCATCCGGCTGAACGGCATCATCTGTCTTGGCGTAGAAGCATTCCCGCTACCGTTTCTCCGGGCGCTGCATCCCAGTTCTTGACATAGGTGAAAATCTGATACAAATTCCCTGAGTGGAGCGTTTGCGTCATATAGGGTGCTTTCATCTGCATATTATGCGTGTAGAACTTTGCGTCGATTATAAGCGTTTTTCCAGCTTTCTTGTTTGAAAGCACGATGTCGGACTGCATGGTAGGCAGAAGCGTTCTGTACCCATCTGTCACTTGCCAAGCGATTTGCGGGGAATACGCACGGATGTCCGGGTGCTCCCGCTGATAATAGCCCAGTATGAATTTCTCATACAGCTTTGCCATTGTCATGTCATCCGCATAATCCATAATACGGGTAGATCCGTCTGCGGTCGTTTGCAGCAGTCCTTTCAGAACAAACCGGCATATTTCAATTATCATCCGATAGGTCTGATTATTGCGGTCATATTGGATGTTCCAGTTGATGTTATGAGCGTCCAAAGTATCTACGCCATCGAAGAAGACAAGCAGCTTGCGGATTTCTTTCTTCCTCGCTTTGGCAATATCTGCACGGAGCAGGACGGCCATTGTTGTTTTGATAATGCGATTTGTATAGGCATTAACTGATAACTCATCATAGGCGCAGACGAGCTGTTTTTTACGAAGTACTTGGGTTTTGATGGATTCTCCAATTTCAAGCTTGCCTCTTGGGGAAGCCAGCGGCTCTTCCTTTGTTATGTACTGTCTACATAAGCCCCGCTTAATCTGAACAGACACGCCTTTGCATAGGATAGCAGCCAGCAGTTCTGCGGTGTTTCGGAAATCCTCAGCGGCAACATCCTTATAGCCTTGCTCGTGCAACACTTGGAACGCATAGGCCAGCATATAGTAGATGTTGCGAATGGGAATCATTTGACCACCTCACGAAGAGTACGGCTCCAATCCTTGACTTTCGCGGCTTCATCAAACCAATATTCTTTGAGCAGCGGGATCAACTCAAACTCTACTACGGACTTCATCCAATCGTCTGTGACTGTGGCGTTCGTACAGAAATAACTATGGCCGATGCAGAAACCTTCGCCCAGCGAATCATCATTCGCTATCGCATCGTTAAGCTGTTCTACTGTGGCAATCAGGCGGTCGAACTTCGGATTGTTGATCTTCGCCCTATATGCCCTGAAACCGGAAGAGTTAAATGCCGGTGTCATCTCAAAGAAGGCAAAACGGCGGCGCAGTGCATAGTCCAGCATGGCAAGACTACGGTCTGCGGTATTCATCATGCCTATGATGTAAACATTGCTTGGAATAGAGAACTGCTCGTCCGCGTAGAGAAGCTGCAACTCAACTCCGCGCTTATCGCTTTCAATGAGCATGAACAACTCGCCAAAAATCTTGCTCAAGTTGCCTCGGTTGATCTCGTCAATGATGAAGAAATAGGGACGGTCATCTTCTGCGGCCTTGCGGCAGAACTCATAGAAAACGCCTTTCTTCAACTCGAAGCCTGTTTCCGTGGGGCGGAAGCCCATGATAAAGTCTTCGTAGCTGTAACTCTGATGGAATTGCACCATCTTGACGCGGTTCGTGTCTTTCTCGCCCATGATAGAATAGGCAAGCCTCTTGGCCGCAAAGGTTTTTCCGACGCCCGGTGCGCCTTGGAGAATCACATTCTTTTTCGTCAGCAAGAGAGCCTTGAGGATGTTGTAGCGGTCTTCATCCATAAACACATCATGCAGGAAATCGTCGGCGGTATATGGATCGTATGTCCGTTCTTCCTCGTCCTCATCACGGACAGCCGAATCAATGCTGTCTCCATCAAAAAGGGCCTGCGTCTTCTTCACAAAATCGGTATAAGGCGTTACATCGGTCAGGGTTTTCATCGCCAACTGCTCAGGATGCTCCCACAACCCTTTGTCAGTCCATCGGACGGTGCGTGTGTTACGGTAGTGCTCACGGGTGGGATCATATACATACTCGCCTTCAACAACACCTCTGCCAATGATTTCTTTTCTTCCTTTTTTGACAAAGATAATGTCGCCGGGTTTGATGTCATTTGCAAATTGCCATGTGGCGTGAACTTGGTTCTTATATGAGCTTGTCCCTCCGTAGACTTCCCGCATCTTAGCTCGCATTTCTTCCTTTGAGCTATACTGCATGAGATCGCCCATGTCATCCCAGCCGATAGCCATAATACCCTCAGCATAATCGTTCTCCCAGTTGACGGAGCCATCGCCAGCAGCATACAGCCAATACCGGACGGCTGTGTCATCGACCGTGAGGGCAGTATCAGAGGATTCCTTCGGGATGATGCCCTCAAACATCTTCTCGCTGAAATCCATATCAATATTGTTGTCCTTGACTACCTTTGTGCAGCCTCGGCGGATGCTGTTCGACTTGTTTCCGGTCTGCTCATAGTAATAGGTTATGTTGTCATGGGTGGCCTTTAAGGCATTGACCATGCGATCCTTGCCATAGTCCTGTCCGATATGGACGATGAAGTAAATCGTTGTTTCTGTATTGCCCCGGCGGGTGTACCTTATTCCCTCCATCATGGATGCAAACAGCATGACCATGAGCTTATGGGATGTTTCCCCGAAGAACGGAACTTCTTTGCACATGGCCGCAACAGCGTCATCGGAAGAAAGCGCTCCATCGTAAGCCATTTTTGCGTACTTGTAGACGGTCACTTCGCAATCATACTCAGGCCCCACATAGTTCCTTACTCCGCCCTTTGCATCCAGGAACTCTTTGAGCATCTTGAGATCATTGAAATATCCGGCTGCGCGTTCCTCGGAGCGTTCCGACATCACATCATTTTTCAGATAGTCGAGTATATCCTGCTTTGCCGTTGCCATCGACTCATCGCTCTCAAAACACTTCCAGAAGGAGAGGGCAATGGTATTCTGATACAGGTAGAAGGCATCAGAAACATGGGTGCTCAGGGTGCTTTCTGCCCAGTCCGGGTGTTTCTCGCGCAGATAGTCCTTATAGTCTCTTCTGGCGCGACTGATTGTTTCTTGTATATCCATTGCACATACCTCCCATTTTCAAATCATATTATACCGCGTTTTGGCGGCGCGTGGTCGCTCGCAATGCGACAAGGGCGATAAACGATAATTTAGCGGCTTAGAGCTGTATGCCGGAGACATCGATCTCACCGCTCATCAGCTTCGGCAAAAGACTATCTCGCAGCCGCTTGAGCCTGTCATTTTCAATGGCGTTGCATTTTATCTGCTCAAGCATAGGTGAAATAATACCTTGGTACTCGGCTATCTCTTCGGCATTAGGTAAAACCAGTTCAAAAGCAAGGGTGTCAGATGGCGTAGTCCTTTGCCTACTGCCTGTTGATCCAGTAACATGACTACACATAAAATCTGAAAACGAATCGCTGTCAATAACCGAATATAAGAAATCAGTGATTTCTTGACTTTTGGCCTTATAAACAATGAACTCAGTTGAGCAGACAGCATTTTCAGTTAGGCAATAAGGTTTCCAGACGCGCTTTGTTGTCGGATTCAGCTTGGAAATCATAAAGCAGGAGTCATCGACGATAAACTTGTTGCTCTTAATCGCGGTCGATGGCTCAAACACAGGAAAATGCGCCTCATCAAAAGCAGGGATACTGTAATGCTCAAGTAGCATTTCCGGCTCTTTGGCTGGATTGAAGCTCTTTTTGGAGATAGTTGCCACATCGCCGAGCCGTACAATGCGCCAGCCAACGGGTAATTTGTCGCGATCTACTGTTTCAAACCGCTCGTGGTAAAGCAGCTTGGCTTGCTGCTGTAAATTATCGTTTATCTTTTGGTTGATTTCAATTTTATCATCCAGTGTTTTTAGTACAGAAGCTATTTTGTCTTGTGTTTCAATGTCAGGCAGACTGATTACTTCTTTGTGAACTGTATTGCGGTTGATGCCGGGTACAGCACTCGCAGAGGTAAATTTCTCCCACTCTAAAGTCTTCAAAAAATAATAGATAAACCGAGGATTGTTTCCATGAAAGTCCTCAACATAAAGAGTCGTATTCAAAGGCCAGAAATCTTCATTTGCCATAAACACCTGACCAATAGTTCCGTATCGTCCTGTTATTACGCCGGGAGCTTTGACCATTGCTGCATCATGCGTTCCACTGATTCCTGATGAAGAAAAAATAGGAACACAACCATTTTTCCGATTCTGCTGAGGCAAGTCGTACCCTCTTTTTAGAGTGATAAATTCTCCCAGTTCTCCGGTTTTATAATAAGTCATTCTTCACCATCCTATCCGATGTATTTTCTATGAGCCAGCTTCACATTTTGCTGCTTCACCATTGCGTAGTGCATGGTTGTATCGATCTTTTGATGCCCTAAGAGCTGCTGGACTTGCTCTATGGGCATTCCCTTGTCTATGGCTGAGGTCGCCAGCGTTCGCCGGAATTTGTGCGGGTGTACTTTGGGCAAACTCAAGCTTTTTCCCAGCTCTCGAAGCCGCGTCTCCACGCCCCCGATCATCAGCCGGTCGTGCGGGGCTTTCAACGAGACGAACAGTGCCGGGTTCGCATCCGTGCGTTCGTTGAGGTAGTTCTGCAAATGGATTTTTGTCCTTGCATCGAAGTAGACAAGGCGCTCCTTGCTGCCCTTACCGATTACAACACATTCCCGCTCGTTGAAGTCGATGTCCTCTCGGTTCAGCATTACCATCTCTCCAACACGCATCCCAGAGGAAGCGAGCAGGTCAATGATTGCCAAATCCCTTGTGTTCGTGCAGCTATCCCGCATCAGCTCTAACGCCTCGTCGGTGTAGGTGTCTTTGACCACCTTGGCCGTCTTTACCTTGTGAATCCGGCGGACCGGACTTTTCAAGATGAAGTCTTCGTCTTCAAGCCATGAAAAGAAGCTGGAAAGTATGCGCCGAATGTTATCAATCGTCACCTTGCTGGATCTGCGTTGCGTCTGGTAGGTAGTCAGGTATTTGCGAAGGTCATCCGTTGTTATCTGACTGGCCTTCTTAGCGATGGCAGATAGCATGGATTCAATCGTCTTCCGATAATATTTCAAGGTCTTCTCGGAGCAGCCCTCAATGCGCTTGGCAGTAATGAACGCTTCGACGGCATCCCGTTCTTCCTGCTTTGGGGTGGTATCTTCATAACTTACGCTCACGCCTCGTAGCGCCTCGCTCAAAGCGTCACCTAACTGCAATAATTGTTCATTGTTGAGATACGGCAGCATTTTGCGCTGTACCTCGTGGATAAGTTGTTCTTTCATCGTCGTTCTCCTTTGTATTTAAGAGAACGATGAACAGTGGCAGTTCCTTTGAAGTGACTCTCGCCACTGATGAGAGTTAATAGGGCGACAAACGATAATTTACAGCAGCAAGCAAAGTCGCTGTATGAGGAAATGTTCCTCAACAATCCTAATGCAGATATGGTATCAGGAACTTTGAGTGACATCGCGACAATTACAATGGGGCAATCGCCGAGCGGTAGTAGTTATAACGAAGATTCTGTAGGTGAAGTATTCTATCAAGGACGAGCAGAATTTGGATTTCGTTTTCCTACACGCCGCTTATTTACAACCGAGCCAAAACGCATGGCAGAACCCGGAGATGTATTACTTAGCGTTCGTGCTCCTGTTGGTGATCTGAATGTGGCCTATGAGAAGTGCTGCATTGGACGGGGATTGGGTGCAATCCACAGCAAGACCGGCGACAGCTCTTTCATGCTATACACAATGTTTGCACTCAAGCCGCAACTTGATGTTTTCAACGGCGAAGGTACTGTTTTCGGTTCGATAAACAGGGATGGATTGAGTAATCTGCCAGTCAATATTCCATCAACAGAAGAAATCGCGAAGTTTGAGGCGGCTGTTCGACCAATGGATAATCTCATTCTGGCTAATTATGAGGAAATCTGTCGCTTACAATCAATCCGGGATAGCCTTTTACCCAAGCTGATGAGCGGTGAGATTGATGTTTCCAGCATCCAGCTCTAAGCCGCTAAATTATCGTTTATCACTCGATTCTGTTCAATTTTTCCTTCCAAACACCGCAAAACGGAAGACACTTGCCGCTGCTTTGACAAGGGAAGGTAGGGGATCTTCAACTGCTCAAGATGTGGAATGCGAAGATTGCTTACAGTTGTTCCTGTCCCTTCACTCCAAGAAATCTGATGTTGAACATATCTTGATTGGAGACTATAAAGCAAATAATAGTTATCGCATATCTCAGGATTTGCTCTGAGCAATACCATTCTTTGACCCAGACAGCAAACGATACCTTCTGGGATCATGCCGACCTCACCCATAGGAGCTTCCCTTGTAATGATTATATCTCCACCTTGAGGTGTTGCACGCTTTATTCGCTGCTGAAAATGTTCATCATCTGTATAGGACGGAGAGGAAAAATCAATTCTGCCTTTTTTTATATTGTTGCTTCGTACCACAATTTTACCTTCCGCAGTCCAAGTAGGTGTTGAGTGCGGACAATCGACAACGACTGAACATAACTCCTTTATTGTTCTGCATTCAATCATGTTCCGCCTCCTTGAGTTTTTTATACTGCTTCATCCATGAACGGGAAGGGTGTCTACATAGTTGATCATCACACACAAATGCACATATTCCATCAAGCATATAGAAGCGACATATTTCTGGATTGTTTGCCCTGCACCCGTATGTAATGTTTTCGGTATCTCGCGTGTTGAGAGGCGAATTAAATCCGATATGAAGTTCAGATTTCATATCCAATCGCCCCCAATCTCTCTTTGATTTCGGCCTCAAGCTCATGGGATTTCGTAAACAGTTCGGAAAGCTCGGTGGTCAAGCGACTCATCTTTTCTTCAAAGGGTTCGCCATCATCTTCCTGTTCTTCGATGCCAACATAGCGCCCCGGCGTGAGGATATAATCCTGCTTGGCAATATCTTGCGTGGTCACAACAGCACAGAAGCCTTTTTCATCTTCAAGAGTGCCGTCAGCAAATGCGTTGTAGGTATCCGCAATCCTCTGGATGTCCGCATCTGTCAGCTCGCGCAGCTTTCGCGTGACCATCGTGCCGAGCTTTCTTGCGTCGATGAACAGCGTCTTGCCCTTTTGCTTTTTATTCTTGGCAAGGAACCAGAGCGACACCGGAATCTGTGTTGTGTAGAAGAGCTGGGACGGCATAGCGACAATGCAGTCCACAAGGTCAGCGTTGATGATGTTCTTGCGGATCTCGCCTTCACCGCCAGACTGAGAGGACAGCGAGCCATTCGCAAGCACCATGCCAATCCGCCCGTTCGGTGCGAGATGCCAAATCATGTGCTGCAACCAAGCAAAGTTGGCGTTGTTGGCCGGAGGCGTTCCGTATTGCCAGCGCACATCATCCAGCAGCTTATCTTGTCCCCAGCCGGAAAGGTTGAAGGGAGGATTCGCCATAATGAAATCTGCCTTGAGCTGCGGGTGACAGTCGTTGAAGAATGTGTCCGCGCTGAACTTTCCAAGGTCAGCTTCGATACCGCGTATGGCGAGATTCATCTGTGCCAGCTTCCAAGTAGTAGGGTTGGAGTCCTGACCATACACAGAGATGTTCTTGATGTTCCCGCCGTGATTTTCGATGAACTTAGAGGACTGAACAAACATACCGCCAGACCCGCAGCAGGGGTCGTAGACACGGCCATTGTATGGCTGTAATACCTCGACAAGGGTGCGAACAACGCAAGACGGGGTATAGAACTCACCGGCAAGTTTGCCTTCCTGTTCAGCGAACTTGGCCAGGCAATACTCATAGGTGCGACCGAGAATATCCTTGCTGTTCCCGTGGTCGATCATCTGGATATTGGTAAAGAGGTCAACGACCTCACCGAGCCGCCGCTTATCCAGCTCAGGACGGGCAAAGTTTTTGGGGAGAATGTCTTTGAGTCGCTTGTTTTCCTTCTCAATGCTCCGCATGGCCTCGTCAATGACCGTGCCGATCTCAGGCGTGTGCGCAGCAGCGGATATGACGCTCCACCTTGCGTTTTCCGGTACAAAGAAGATATTCTCCGCCGTGTATTCGTCCTTATCCTCTTCAAAACCATCGCCCTCAGCAACAAGCTCCTGATACTTTGCCTCGAAGCGGTCAGAGATGTATTTCAAAAAAATCAACCCGAGAACAACCGACTTGTATTCCGAAGCGTCGATGTTGCCTCGAAGGACGCAAGCTGCATCCCAAATCTGTTTTTCAAATCCAATATTGCTTGTATTCGTTTCAGCCATTGAAGCTACCTCCGTAGTCTTTTTCAGCGATTATATAGATTGCGCAGTGCGTAGTTTACTTGTCCGTATGGATTGCTTCGCAAATGTCCCCGATGTCACAATTCAGATACTCACAGATGCGCAGCAAGACAGAAAGGGCAACCTCTTCATTCTTATTTAGCTTGCTCATAGTACCCGGCGAAAGCTCGGTTTCCTTCCGAAAAACCGCCTTCGGGATCTCTCGTTCAATCAGCATTACCCATAATTTTTTGTAGCTTATCTTCATCACTGCACCTCACTCAACCGTTTATAGTGACCCTCATTTTATTATACATCGAAAGCTCCACAAACGCAATTCATCCGTTCGAAAATTCAAAATAAATTTCAAGTTCTTGGATTGCTGCACAATAATAAAAAGCCTGCGCAATGCACAGGCCAAAATAGTCAGGGGCGCATCTTCCTTCCGTGCCGGTATAATGCGTAAGTATAAAAATCGAGAGCAAGGACGATCTCATATCCATTTGTGCTTGAGAAGAAAGAAATGTCATCGGCATACTGGATCACGCTTTTCAAGAAGCCCATTGCACCGCCACAATCGAATGAGAACATTACCGTGACTGTCCCGGCACCTTGTCTGATTTCAGTGTCAATTTGGTAGTTCTCTGATATTTCGATGGCTTGACTGATAAATGCCTTGGCGATAGGTTGCCGCTCAGGGAGCGGCACATAAACTGCGCCCTCATTGAGCTGTTTGAATATGTCCTTTGATGAACATTTATCTTTTGACGGAGCGGGTTCTTTTACTTCGGCTGGTACAGGTTCATCGGCTATCTCAGCTTCTATTTCCTCTATCGTAGGCTTATTGTATTGCCTTTTATAAATCACTTTCTGAAACATTGTATCTCCTTCTGTGTAATCGAAAGAATGGCTGACAGTCTATCACATTATGGGCATCGTTAAGTTCACGCAAGGATCTGAGAAGTCGTTCTTTACGATTCAGTCTATGTATTATCAATTTACCACGGGAGAATAGAATAATCAATGTGATTTACTGTATTCTCTCGTTGTTTTGCGTTGTAAAATGTGAAAGGCTCACTCCCAAAAGTGAGCAGTGAGCCTTGTTGTTTATTCGAGTTCTCCGCTGCGGGATTTCTCCTGTCCCTTTGCCAGCGAGGGGCTGAGGAAATCGTCCACATTTGCCTTCATCGTATCAATCAAGCGAGCTTCCTTTTTCAGCTTGGCGCGTTCGTCATATAGACGCTGCTGCTCGTCCACGAGCCGTTGCTGTTCGGCTTGCAGAGATTTCAAGCTCAGCAATTTTCCGTCGCCCTGCATGGCGAGCAAGGTACTCTTTGCCGCCTCATAGATGACAAGCTCTGCTTCGTGTTTAGCACGGTATGCCGGTTTGTCCGCCACCTTCATATAGGCATCATAAACCGGTTTGAGCCGCTGGTAGTTCGAGATGTTTTTGATAAGCGGCTGCACCTCGCGCAGTCTGGCTTCAACGCTTTTCAACTCATCACCGGTTCGGGCATAGGAGCTGTGAATGTCCTCGGCTTTCTTTTCAAGGTCAGCATATTGCAGAAGGTTGTTTTCGGTGAGATAGTTAAGCGTTCGCGCTGCTTCCTTGAGGATTGTGAGCTTCGCCTTATGCTCATATCCCTTGCTGCCGATGAGCTGGATGCGTTCCTGAATATCGCTGATGAGGGAGATGCCCCGGCGGGAAATCTGTATCTGACGCTTGCGGTTTCCGCGCCCCTGAATGCGCTCTTTGATCCGGTCCTCGGTGTAGTTGTCTCCGATGGTCTTTGCACGGGTAAAACGCTCCTGTCCCTCAGCACGGAAGGAGATGTATTTTCCGGTCTTGATCTCATATCCGGCTTCCTGCATGAGCTTCAAAAACTCATCGTAATCCTTCGCTGTGATGATGCAGCGGTCGATGGTCTGCTTGAGTTTTTGCTTCCAGCTCGTGCCGCGTTTGGCCTCCGTGTATTCCTTGTAGTCCATGCCCTTGCTCTGCGAGGGCGGGATCACGGAAAGCCCATGCTCCTTGCAGATTTCATCGCTGAGTTGGCGCATTTCCCGGTAGGTTCGCCGGTTGCTTCGGTAGGCATGATAGTCTACAAAATTGACAGCGTTGAAGATGATGTGATTATGGCAATGCCCCTTGTCGATGTGGGTGGCAATCACATACTCATACTTGCCTTTCAGCCATTCGTCGGCAAACTGCTTGCCAATTTCATGCGCCATCTCAGGCGTGACTTCTCCGATGTCGAAGGATTGAATCAGGTGTCGGGCAATCACCTTCGGCATCTGCATCCCTTGCTGGGCGGCGAGGTTTCGCGTCCACTCAAATTCCTTTGCCGCCGCGTCGCTGGCAGCGCATCCGAAAGAGGAAACATAGAGCTGATCGTCAGTCTTTTCCGGGTCGAGGATGTAGGCAAGCGCCTTGTTTACAGTTCCTCGGATTGGCTTGATTTTAGTAACTGCCATATTTCCTTTTGCCTCTCTTTCAGCTCGGTGACATCATCCTCATAGAGGTTTCCCTTTGAGTTGATGCGGCGGCAAATCTGATTGATATTTGACGCTGCACGGCTG
>ENA-OPNW01000568-OPNW01000568.1-human-gut-metagenome-genome-assembly--contig:-NODE-568-length-22483-cov-9.350722_pt1 | contig 22483 bp, 15 predicted proteins | sample MGYA00241540_ERZ501777 | MGnify/ENA primary metagenome ERZ501777 (study PRJEB25962, sample SAMEA2042615) | human gut metagenome | biome: human gut; feature: human-associated habitat; material: faeces...
ATACAAAGGCATCGCTACCCGACATACATGTCCAGAATGTCATAAGAAACGTAGCTTCGCCCGATATATTGACACAGAAGGGAAGATTGAGTTTCCTCCTTACGTGGGTCGCTGCAACCATGAGCAAAGTTGTGGTTATCACTTCACTCCCAAGGATTTTTTTGAGAAGAATCCCGAAAAGAATGAGACATTCACAAAGGATGATACTATTTCATATAAGAAGAGAGAAATGCCGAAGCCATTACCCACTTCTTATATAGACGAGAACATCATGCGAAGTTCTCAGAAATGTTATGAGGCGAACAACCTTTTCTTGTTTCTATCTTCTCAATTCGGTGAAACAGCTACTCTTTCTTTGATGGAGAAATATCATGTCGGAACTTCCAAACACTGGACTGGTTCCACGGTATTTTGGCAAGTTGACAATCAAGGCAAGGTGAGAACTGGTAAGGTAATGCTCTATTATCCCGAGACTGGTAAGCGAGTAAAAGAACCATACAACCATATTTCATGGGTACACTCGCTTATCCCCCACAAGGATTTCAATCTCTGTCAATGCTTCTTTGGTGAGCATCTTATCAATGTGGCCAAGACCAAGCCTATAGCATTGGTTGAAAGTGAGAAGACAGCCTTGATAGCCTCCTACTATCTTCCTCAATTCATATGGATAGCAAGTGGTGGTAAGAATGGTTGCTTTAACACGAAGTCGCTATCTGTTCTGAAAAACAGAGATGTGATCTTATTCCCTGATTTGGGAGCGACAACAGTTTGGCAAGACAAGCTGCCAATGATGCAAGTTCTTGGCATCCGTGCAACACTTTTCGACTTTTTAGAGCATCAAGCCTGCGAAGAAGACAAAGCTAAAGGCTTGGACATTGCTGATTATTTGCTCAAAATCAAGCCTGCAGAAGCAAGACTTCAAGTCCTCATCAAACAGAATCCTGCCATTAGGAAGTTGATAGATGTCTTCAAACTCGAAATTGTTGACGAGCCTCAACCACGTTTCCGCACTCCTAAGAGGCAACGTGGTTTCAGACTCTGAGATGATTTGAAAAATCGAGGTATCTGACGATAGCAAGTTATGTTTTGAGTTACTCAAAACCTTTCGAGTTACTCTCGAAAGCACTTGCCTATCGGTAGATACCTCTCCAAAGTCGAGTATCTGAATCAACCTATCGGTAAGTATTGATTTGCAAATATGATGATGAGTGACTTACTGACGTACTGATTCATTGTCGTATTGATATACAGACAGAAAGAACGGTAACGCTACTTCATATATCGCATCATCTTGTCGATGCAACTTCGCTTCTGCTCTTCATTCGGATGAACATAAAGGTTAAGCGTAGTACTAATATCGGCATGTCCCAAAAGAACACTCACAGTCTTGTAATCGCAATGATTCTCAATACAGCGAGTAGCAAAACTGTGGCGTAGCCCATGGAATTTTAATCGCGGAATATCCAACTGCTTCAATAGCTTGTTAAAATAGTTGCGATACGTTCTTGGCTCAGTCGGTTTTGTGTTGTTCGTGAGGACATAGTAGTCCTTGTTCACCACCTTCATCAAAGACCTAAAAATTCTGACAAGTTCTTTGCTCAATGGAATCTCACGCAAAGAGTTCTTAGTCTTAGGAGTATTAATCACGATCTCCGTATGTGGCTTGTCTGAATCCACTATATAAATGCGCTCGATGGTGCGATTAACATGAAGTAATCCAGTGTCCATATTAATGTCAGACCATTTTAAGGCGCAAACTTCTCCAATGCGAAGTCCTGTAGAAAGACACACAAGTATCCCCAAATTAGGAAACGTGAAATTGTCTTTGAGATAGTCCATCAGCTTCTTTTGATGCGCCTTTGTCAAGATTGGCAATGTAGCCTTTGGCTGATTGGCAGGAAACTTAACTTTCCACTCTACATGATTGAGCCAACCTTGCTTCTCTCCGAAACGAACCACCATTTTTAAAACAATGAGCATGTCCTTGATACTTTTTTGGCTCAATCCATGATTCAACTTGTCCAAAGCAAAAGCCTGAACCTCTTCTTCCGTAACCTCCATCTTACCTCCAAAAATTGGAAGTAAATGGTTCTCCAACGATAACAAATATACTGCCATCGTTGATTGCTTGACATACTGGCGTTTGTCTTCTTTCCAGATGTCTGCAATCTCCTTAATTGTCTTTTTATTATTAACCATGTTATTATTTTAAGGGAATAGACCCTTATATAAATAAGGAGAAAGATGATTAGGGAAAATTGCATCCTAATGTACCCCATTTGAGATTCTCGGAATTTCATGGGGAATGGGAGAAATGTAAGTTGGGGGATATTGCAGAGTTTTCTACTGCTCGTATAAGTTCCGTAAAATTAGATTGCAAGAATTATGTTTCAACAGAGAATATGCTACAAGACTTTCAAGGTGTTGTAGAGGCTAAGTCTGTCCCTAATGAAACAAATGTCATTTCCTTTACTTGTGGTGACATCCTAATTTCAAATATTCGTCCTTACCTCAAAAAAGTATGGAAAGCAACATTTGACGGTGGGTGTTCTTCTGATGTTTTTGTCTTGCAAGCAACAGATACTGTCGCAAAAGACTATTTGCATTATGCTGTGGCAAATGATAAATTTATCAATTATGTAATGAGTGGAGCAAAGGGCGTGAAAATGCCACGTGGCGATAAAAATCAGATGAGAACTTATCAATTGTCTTTGCCTTCCATTCAAGAGCAATATAAAATTGCAAAATTATTGACTCTTTTAGATGAGCGCATTGCCACCCAAAGCAAGCTGATTGAAAAGTTAGAGTCCTTAATCAAAGGAATTGCACAACATTGTATCAGAGAACTTATCAATGGCTGGGAATATGTAAGACTGGGCAATATTTGCAAAATAACAACTGGAAAACTTGACGCTAATGCACAAGTTGAAAATGGACAATATCCATTCTTTACATGTGCAGAACGGCCATTTAATATTGACTGTTATGCTTTTGATACAGAAGCTCTATTGATATCAGGAAATGGTGCCAACTTGGGATATATAAATTACTATAAGGGCAAGTTTAATGCCTATCAAAGAACTTATGTTTTAGATCACTTTTCTGTGAATATCCAATATGTGAAATGGGCATTAAAAGTCTTGCTTCCCCAAAGAATTGCAATAGAAAAAAGTTCAAGTAATACCCCATATATTGTATTGTCTACTCTTGCAGATTTGAAAATACCAATACCCAATAATAGCAAACAAAATCATATTGCGGACTTAATGATGTCATTTGAAAGGAAACTATCAACCCAACTTGTATTGAGTGACCTTTACAATAAACAGAAGCAATACTTGCTCCGCCAGATGTTTATATGAACATTTGGCGAAGCAGATATTGCTTTTGTTGTAGATAAAGATTTAATGTCTTATTGCTGATTTCGATTTTGCCTTGAATTTTATCAAGAAACGTTGCCTTCTGTTTTTGTTCTAAAAAGGTAGGTAATGGAACTTTTAACTGTTCTAATGGAGTGCGTACAATTTGCGGTTGTCCTGACCCTGAAATTATACTGTTGAAGTTATACGCAGAAAGGTAGTGGTACAAATATCTCTTGCACACCTTGTTTTGATGTTCATCTGTGTTTATAACCATCGCATTTCCAGTTATCCATGACATGGGTTTGGTGTAATTTACCATACCGCAAGTATTACCACGGCAAGTTATACAGATTTGTTCTGTCTTATGGTTATATTGTTTATATTTACCAATAATGCCATTTGCGCCATATACAAGAAAACCTTCTTCCGTTAATTCTGTTGAAGATATAGTTTGAGGCTGATATATTCGTGCAATCTCATCCAGATGTACAATGTTGCCATTCTCTATTTGCATAAGACTAACCCTTAGTCCTTTGATTAGGGATTTAGAAGTTTGTAGGTCTGCGATTATTGAAATTGAATATACGCCTAATACAAAAACCACTTCGCCTATAGGCGATGTCATTGAGCAGATTTCTAAGCGTAATAAAAACAATGCGATTCAAAACGTTTTGTCGGTTAGCAATCGTCAAGGTTTCATAAAGCAGAGTGATCAATTTGAAAATAGGAATGTTGCAAGCGAAGATACTTCTAACTACAAAATCGTAGAACAGAACGACTTTGTCTTTAATCCTGCACGAATAAACGTTGGTTCTATTGCTCGCCTGACAACTTTTGAAAAGGGCATCGTTAGTCCTATGTATGTTTGCTTCCGAACCCAAGAAAACGTAGCACCTGAATACATTGATTACTTTTTTGAATCGAAGCATTTTTATTGTGAAATACAAAAGAGATTAGAGGGAAGTGTTAGACAATGCTTGTCTTTTGAAGGATTATGTAATATCCCCCTTTCTCTTCCCTCTTTTGAAATACAGCAACGAATAGGAAAGCGCATATTTACATTGGAGCAAAAGATAAAAATGGAAACAGATTTATTAGAACTATTGAACAAGCAAAAGCAGTATCTACTCCGCCAGATGTTTATATAAACATTTGGCGAAGCAGGTGTTGCTTCTGTTTCAATAAACATGAGGCATAAATTTCTTCATTTTCGATTTTATTCTCAAACACCTTAATGGTTCTCACGATATGGCGTTGTTGTTCTTTTGTCGGAATGACAATTTTCATATCAAACCACTCGTCTACATTTATTGAACGCCCATCTCGAATACCATAAGTAACGATAACGAGTGACTTGATAAATTGTCGTGAAGTGAAATAATATGATAGATATCCGTATTCCAATAAGTCTTTAGGGCGCATAATTGTATATGCAGGACTACACACACCTACTATATCTGAAAAGGCAAAGCCTCCTTGGAATGAGCGCAAATGAATTACATAATCACCGTTTCTTACGATTTTATAAGTATTGATGTTGCTCCGTTCAAACTTAATATCTAAGTTCAAATCTTCCCTACTTACCATTCCTCTTTCTTGACTTGCTGAAAGAACGTTTGAAAACTCTAATCGGTTGTTTCGTTCATTGATAATCTCAAAAAGTTGTCTGTACGAATATTCTTTCCCTTGGATTTCAGAGTACAACTTTTCAATAATCGCAGACTTTAGCTTCTTCAAATCCTCAATCAGCTTGCTTTGGGTAGCTATGCGCTCGTCTATTAGACGCAATAATTTGGCAATTTTAGTTTGTTCTTCTTTTGAAGGAATACCAATATAACATTCATCGAAGTTCTTTGCACTAATCGAGTATATTTTAGTACCTTGTGCAATACGGCGAATCTGATGATGAAATGCTGTTGAGGAAAAAGCATAGCCTTTGTATCCAACAACAGTTTTGTTGGATTTATCTCTTCCATGTATTGTATGCAAACCACATACAACCGCTTTGTCTTCTAAAGTGTAAAACTCTATCGCTTTTGCGACCTCATTTGTATCTTCTGAAGCATCAGCAAAAGCAATATCACCTTCTTTGCAAAGCTCGAAGTTCTTTGGCTTATTTTCTTTCTTTATTGCCGGCAAAATATCCTTTGACAAATCCACCATAGTTGGTAGCCCAACATGGATAAGCCCATAGTGTAAGTTTAGCATATTATCTGTTCCATATTCCAGTTGATCCCAGCTCAAAGAGTTTGTAGAATAGAAGTCCAAGAGGTCAGAAACCTTACACTTCTCCCATTCCCCATGAAATTCCGAGAATCTCAAATGGGGTACATTCTGTTTATTTTGTTCTTTATATGTTGCCATAATTATTTTAAATCCTTAATTGTTTGTTATACTTTCCTCTACTGGTATTTACTATTCTTTTGGGTCGATGTCAAACGGAAGCAATGGTGTATCATCATCATTGCCATTATTGAATCGGTCGAAATCTGAGATATATGAACGGTCTTGAATAACCTTAAACTTCTCATACTCAGAATAAGCCTTATCTCTTGCTTCCTCTTGGGTAACCTTGCCTGCACTACTCTTTGCATCATAATCCATAGTTGCAAGGAATTGTTGTAAGCGTTGCTTCCAATCATCCATCGTTGTGATAATATGACGCCGTGCACGAGATTCGGCAAGGTCAAGAAAACTTGTTGTTATTGTATTGAGCTGAGACAGTTCATCTTCTGAAAGATAGTTCTTGGCGACAATCGTATCAGACTTTTGCACTCTGCCATTAGGTGCTTTTTTCCATGTGGTCAAGCCCATGTGTGGCATTTCTGCATCGGCACGTTCATAAACAATCTCTGCTGCCGTATGATTGGTAACAGCCAAGTGCATCATATTCTGTACCATCTTATAAAAGAGTTTAGTACTCTCAGCTTTTGCATCATAGTCAGCACTACACTCAGCGTAAATGTCAGTTATCTTTTGATAGTATCTACGCTCTGATGTGCGAATTTCACGAATGCGTTCCAGCAAATCATCAAAGTAATCCTTGCCAAAGTGCTTACCTTGTTTCAAACGCTCATCATCTAACACATATCCCTTAATAACAAATTCCTTCAATACAGAGGTTGCCCATATACGGAACTGAGTTGCTTGATAGCTGTTAACTCGATACCCCACAGCTATGATAACATCAAGGTTGTAGAACAACGGAGCACGCTCTACATCACGCTCACCTTCAAGTTGAACTTGTTGAATTTTTCTACAAGTTGCCTCTCTTTGCAATTCTCCCGACTCATAAATTTGAGAAATATGATAGGCTATAGTTGCCCTATCAACTCCAAACAAAGAAGCCATTCTTTTCTGTGACATCCAAAAGGTCTCACTGTTGAATATCACTTCAATGCGAGTCTCACCTTGTGCAGTCTTATATAGTAAGATATTGGATTCCAACGAGTTCTGCACAATCTCTGTCGTAGATACAGACTGCGAGAAATATTCTCTTGCTTGCTTCACTAATGGCTTCCTTGAATCAGCGTTCTCAGCTATTATCATACAAGCCATTCGAGAAAGATGAAAGTTTTCGACCTTTCGGAAAGAGCCACTACCAAGCTTGACCATTTCAACCACATGGTTGAAATGGTCGTCAATATTCATACCCTTTTCACCTGCAACACGAATTGCTTTGTCTATTACATTTTGGAATTTCCAATACCCCGAATATCCCATCGCATTGCAGAGTTCACGAGAGCTCCAATATTCTTTTCCTTTGTCATCCACATTCCGAATTACATCGAATGTCGGACGCATATCTGGTACATTATTCTCTTCCATATATTTTATTCGTTAGATGGTTCCAAAATGAAAATGAGTTCAGACTCTGCAACATCGCACTTGTCGAACAAGTAGCGGAGACAGGCTATCTTACCCTTATTACCCATAGATGTCCAAAGATACTTATCAGTATCTATTTGCGTGCAATAGTTCAAATCAGCTTGTTTAGCAGTCCAAAGATATGCACCTCCATCATAGAGGGAATCGATAATATCAGGATAACGCTCAGACAATAATAATACAATTTTTATAAGCATATCTTTCCATATCGTTTCGTTATACTCATGTCCAAACACACGGAATCCTCTAAGTATTCTATTTGTTGGAGAGAAAGATTCTTCGTCCAAAGATACTTCTTCAACAGGTTTTGGCAATGGCTTGAAATCTGTTTTTGGCAGAGGATACAAGCGCAAGAAAGCTTCACATATCTCTTTACTACGCTTTTGTAATTCTTCTTCCGTCCATTTTTGACAGTCAGTAACGCTTCTTGTTAAACGATATTTTGAATCCTTATAACCAGGATATACAATGTTATCTACCGTTCGACCATCACGTTTGATTTCAAAAGCCTTATTACTTAGTTCACTATTTATACCTGTCAATGTCAGATTGGCAAACGTATGCAAATATCTTTCTTGAATTTTCTCAAAATTATCACCAAGCATTTCACGCCACTCTGCATTTAAAGTTTGTGGCATAATGTGCTCAATCGTTGCATCCTTACTCTTCATGTCGGATGCCACATCATTATATTCACCATGCACAGAGTTTTCAAGTCTTTCAAAAAGGAAAATTTGGAAAGGTTTGAGCATGTGATAAGCATCACGATTCTCTATAGCTTCGACAAACTGTGTATCTCTTGGCAACTGATAGTTTCCATCACGGCGCATAATATGATAAGTCAAAATATCAGAGTAAGTAAAGCTATTTTCCATTCCTGCTTTTTCATACTCTTCCATACTTTTTAGCACATCTTTATGCAAAGCGCAGAAAACCTGAGTTAAGGCATTTCCTGGCATATTGCATACAATACGTCGAGCCATATAATTCTCGACTAAGCCTATAGCCTTGAAGATTTCATCTTCTGTAAGGTGCTTTTCATCAGCATATTTCAAAAACTGGATAAAGAACACATTAGCCACATCAGTCTCTATATTGCAAATATGACGCATTTTGTCAGACAGTTTCTTTGAGTTGAGTTTACCCTCAGTAACTTGCTGATAATATTGAGCATAAACAAGCATCTCTGCAAGTTCTTCCTTACGGTCATGCCCTAACATGTACTTCTTCCATGCACTATATAAGTTAGACAATCTCACAGGGCGTTGGAGTTGTTGCTTGATAGTTAAGTAGTCACGAAGAAACATTGTTGGTTCGTTCTCCGTAGCTATCTCTATCTTTTGCCAATATGTTTTGAAGTAATATTGCTGTTCTTCTGCTGTAAGAGACATCAACAAATAGTTTCTAATCTCATCAGCACCTGTCAAATCCAAGCCTGTAGAATTAAGACTTTCAAAAATAAGTTGAGGTTGGTCATTACCATCCAATTCTATTGATATAATTTGCAAACGTTCAATAGCATTCAATAAAGCATCAAACGAAAGCTGATGAGGTTCTTTGGTCAAACGCTCATAGAAATATTGATAATTACGGGTCATCTTAGAATCTTTCACATAATTATCTACATCATGCTCAAAGATTCTATCGTAAGCCTCCATATCATTTTCAATGGGTAAAAGTTTGATTTTTCTTTCTGTACCACTAAACTTTGCCATCAAGAATTCCTCTTTCGCCTCTTCTATACTTCCTTTATCACCTTCAAGTTTACCATCTTCTACGGCATGAATGCCTGCCAATAACAGCAACGAAACTGTTGTAAGGCGTTGCTGTCCATCAATGACAAGTCGATTGATGCCATAGCCATCTGCTGGAGATGTAACTATAGAACCAAAGAAATGAGTCGGTCTGCCAGAATGAACCAAATCCACCAAGTCGTTGAACAACTGATTGCAGTTCTCGGTTAACCAACTATAATTACGCTGATATACAGGAATGATAAATTGCACTCTACCTCCTGCTATAACTCTACTTAACAATAATGCATCGCCCTTCATATCAATATTCTTTTAATATTCTACTCAACTAACCCCAATTCTTTCAGATATACATCAATCTGCTTGTCGAGGTCAGCACGCTTAGCTTCCAAATCCTTGATTTCCTTCATGACCGCATGAATGTCGATAGGCTCTTCTTCCTCGAACGTATCTACATAACGAGGAATGTTAAGGTTATAGTCATTGTCGGCAACCTCTTGTAAAGTTGCCAAATGACTATACTTCTCGATTTCCTTGCGCTCACGATAGGTATCAACTATCTTCTTAATGTGTTCTGGGCGAAGCTTATTTTGTGTCTTTATCTTTTCAAACTCCTTGCTGGCATCTATGAAGAGTATATTATCATCATCCTTGCGGCACTTCTTTACCACAATGATACAAGTTGGGATACTTGTACCATAGAAAATGTTGGCAGGCAAACCGATGATGGCGTCAATATAGTTCTTCTTCTCAATGAGGAAACGGCGAATCTTACCTTCTGATGCACCACGGAAAAGAACACCATGAGGAGCAACACATGCCATCGTTCCACCTTCATTAAGATGATGGATCATGTGAAGTATGAATGCATAGTCAGCCTTAGACTTTGGAGCCAAGACACCAGCCTTGCTAAATCTATCATCATTATTAAATTTCTCCGCAGCACTCCAGGCTGCAGAGAATGGCGGATTAGCTACCACCGCATCAAACTGTTCCTCAGGGAAAGCATCATCTTCAAGAGTATCTCCATTCTCTATGTCAAAGTCACTAAACTTAACTCCATGAAGCAACATGTTCATTCGGGCAAGGTTGAATGTCGTAGGGTTCTTCTCTTGACCATAAATCAAATCAGCTTTACCATTGCGAGCAGTACGGAGAAGCAATGAACCTGAACCACAAGTTGGGTCATATACATTTTTCAAGCGTGTTTTGCCTGTAGTAACTATATCTGCAAGAATCTGACTAACTTCCTGTGGGGTGTAGAATTCTCCAGCCTTTTTGCCAGCTCCTGCGGCAAACTGACCTATCATATACTCATAGGCATCGCCGAGAATATCAATATCAGAAGCCTCGTTTAAGCCGAAGTCGATACCATCAAGAGCAATCAATACTTCACTAATCAAATTGTTCTTATCCTCTGCGGTCTTTCCCAATTTAGGAGAAGCGAGGTCTATATCAGAGAACAAACCACCAAAATCCTCTTCACTATCGTGTCCAATGGTACTGTCCTCTATTTTCTTCAATGAACGCTCCAGCTGTGGAAGGATGTTCTCCTTGCGATTGATAGCCTCTATTACAGAAGAATACAGGTATTCTGGCTCGATAAAATAACCGAGTTCATTCATGCAAAACTTCTTCAACTCCTCCTTCAGTTCTTCCTCATTACTTGCCCAGGCTTCCTTAAAGTTACTTCCATCCTCTTCAAGTTCAGCATCAATACACATTTCTATCTTTTCAGACAAGTACTTATAAAAGATAAAGCCCAAAGTGAAATACATGAAATCACTGGCAGACATATTGCCACGCAAAGTATTGGCTACTGTCCAAAGTTGCGTACGCAGTTTTTGTTGTAATTCTTCACTCATATTTTTTCTTTTTATTTTCTTTTTTATTCCCAACTGAATGTTTCGATAATTTTACGCAGTTTTAAAATCAATGACTCTTTAAGATGAATACGCTGCAAGAAACGCAGTCCCTTTTTCTCCTTGATAGCCTTCTGCAAAATTTCTGGCTTTTCCCGATGTAAATAATCATACTCCTGCACATATTTAATAAGTGCATCTTGACTTACTCCCACTTCCGTAGCCAATGAAGTAACCGCATGGGCTCGTGCCTGAGTAACATAGGTTGTCAGACGACTCTCCAAATCCATCTTGCCATCAGCTTTCGACTTTACAAATCCAGCTTGGTCATTATCAACATTGTCACGGATGAAGTGGTCGATAAGTTTAGCCTTATTGCGCATAGCTGGGTCTTTTATCATCGTGTCGATGATATTCTGTCGTTTCACCTGATAATCATCGCTTGCAGGATTGAGGTCTTCTATCAATTCCAGTATATATGCGACATTAATAACATCACTATGCAACAACTCCAGACAGAAATCAATATCGTCGATATCTGCTGTTGGGTCTTCATGCGCCATACCTTCATCTTCTTTGCCTTTGTCTTCGTTCTTGTCATCCTCATCATCTTGTATGAATCCCATCGTCATATCAAGATATTTAGAGCGGTAATCATTGTATTCCTGCTCTGTCATTACCAAGGATGAATCATCGGCATTCCACTCTTCGTACACCTGAATCTCAGAATGTTTTCTGATAATATCACGGAAAGCGAGGATAAAATTACGCTTATCGTACTCACTCTGAAGTTTGTCAATGGAAGCCATGTCCGGATAACGCGCTTTAAAGTTCTGGCATAACTCATCCAAATCTTTCTTTACATCTGCAAATGGTTTACGAAGTACGAATCCCAATGTCTCAGGAGCGTCAGTATTGCTGAACAACTTGATAGCTCTATCAACATTGTCCTTCAAATTACGGAAGCAGACAACTTTTCCGAATCGCTTTTTCTCATTGAGAACACGATTCGTACGACTGAAAGCCTGCAATAAACCATGATATTCAAGGTTCTTGTCAACATACAACGTATTTAGTTTCTTGGCATCAAAGCCAGTAAGGAACATACCAACGACAAGCAGCAAGTCCAACGGTTCCATGTCAGCACGTTTCTTCTTCATACGAAGATTTATGTCGTCATAATATGCACTGAAATTGTCTGTTGTAAAAGCAGTTCCGTACATATTATTATAATCATCCATAATGGTTTGCAGCTTGTCACTCGTAACCGTGCCGTCAACAAAACCATTGTTCATGCCAGTGTTATCATCATCTTGGCTTTCGTTTGCAGCGTATGTGAACACAGCACCTATCCTTATCTTAGGATGTAATGACTTGAAGATGTCATAGTACTTCAAAAGCATAGGCACAGACTGGACGGCAAACAAAGCATTGAAATCACCATCGTATGTTGACTTGTTGAAGTTGTTGAGGATGAATTGAGCAATCTCCTTCATTCGCTGTTCTTCCATCAAGTCAACATCACCATGACCTTGATAATATTCCACAAGGAAACCAAGCACGTTTTCATCGGCAATGGCATCCTTTATCAGATACCTATGGAGACATTCTCCAAAAACCTCTGCTGTGGTATGTTCTCCTTTGGCATTTTCTGAAAATATCGGTGTACCAGTAAAGCCAAATATCTGTAAGTTCTTGAAGAAACCAACAATATTCTTATGGCAATCACCAAAATGACTGCGGTGGCATTCATCGAATATCATCACTACCTTCTGGTTCTTGACATCTTGCAAATGCTTGTTGTAAGCATCACGAGTAACTGCACAGTTTAACTTTTGGATGGTGGTAATGATTATCTTTGACTTTCCACTCAATCTCTTGATTAGCTCATATGTGTTATCTGTACCATCTACTGCCCCAGGTTCAAAAGCCTCATACTCTGATTGTGTTTGCGTATCAAGATCGTGACGGTCAACGACAAACATCACCTTGTCTATACCATCAATCTCAGAAACAAGTTGAGCCGCTTTGAATGAAGTTAATGTCTTACCGGCACCAGTAGTATGCCATATATAACCATTCTTGTTAGAGTTCTGCACCCTATCCAGAATTTTCTCTACAGCATAATACTGATATGGACGTAATACCATCAAGCATTTGTCTCCCTCATGCAGAACGATATACTTGCTTATCATCTTACCCAAGGTACATTTGTCGAAGAAGAACAATGCAAACTTGGAGAGATCATTAAACGGCACATTCTCGGCATCTGTCCAATTGAACGTGAACTTGTAGCCACTGTTAGGATTATTGGCAAAATAACGAGTGTTCACACCATTTGAAATCACAAACAACTGTATGTAGTCAAACAAGCCATGAAACGAAGTCTTGTGGTAGCGCTGTATCTGATTGTAAGCTTGCTTTAACTCCACGCCACGTTTCTTTAGCTCTATTTGAACCAAAGGCAAACCATTGATAAGTATGGTAACATCATAGCGACACTTCTTTCTACCTTCCACTGTAATCTGGTTGGAAACCTGGAACTCATTCTGACACCACTGCTGGCGATTGAGAAATTCAACCCACACACGTTCGCCTGTTTCCAATTCTAATGGAAACAGGTCTCGCAGTTTCTTGGCTTTCTCAAAACGAGTACCGCCCTCTAAGTGAATTTTTATCTTTTCAAATTCACTATCCGTAAAACTTGTACGTCCATGACGGGCAAGTTCTTTCTTATTATGCTTTTCGAGTTGAGTCTTGAAGTTCTGGTCAAGATTTGTTTCTTCTTCAATCTTGACATATTCATAACTCATATCTTGAAGTGTCTTTATCAGTCCCTGTTCCAGGGCTGCTTCACTTTGTGTCACCATATCCGTTTCGTTTACTATTGTCGTTATAATACAATATTTAATAGTAAAAATACAAAAAAAAGCCGAAAATCATCCCTAATCATTTACATTAAGGATGATTTTTAAAGTTATTTATGCAAAAAGAAATGAATATGTCAGAATATATTGATTTTTCCAGTTTTTGCCGATTTAATCACTTACTATAAGTCTTTCATGCATACATTTAATAAAACATCAGATTATCGGTTGGCATAATGGTAGCCTTGTCATAGCTTTATCTTTATTTTTTCTAAATTAGGACATAGCCATGCATAAACTATGGCTTTTATGCAGCATTGTCACTTTAAAACATTATCTTTGCGTCAATTAACATTATACTATATTGAGATGAGAAAGGTTCTTTTTATAATAGTTTTTGTTGGGGGATGATGTCTTTATATGCGCAATCCCAAAATTAAACAAGCATTTTGAAGATTCTGCATCGAAAAAATAAAGTCCTAGAATTTTAGAATTATAAAACTGGGACTAAAAAATTATATCAATGTCCAAAATACAACAATAAATGTCACTACGAAAGGGAATCATGATTTACTATACAGTCCAGCCATGAAGTATACACTGATTTTGGACATAGAGATATCATACTGAGGCAGAACTTACACAAAGGAGGGAAATACGGGTAGCGTAAAATAAACTGTGTCACGCATCATTTTTCTCTATAAAACTCATCGGTCGGAGAACGGCCAGCGCCAAGGGGCGGGACTACTCGTCCCGACGAGCGTAAAATTAATTGAACAAATCAATCTTTTCAAAAAGATTTGTATCCTTTGTAAAAGGAATGATTTTCTTGTGTTGCAATCTGCCTACAATAATTGCAGGATGAACATTAAACTTCTTTGCAAAGCTACAGATGGATTTTATTGAAAAATCATTACTTTCAATAATTTCATTTTCTTCTGCCTGAGACAAGAGAATTTTAGATGCAAATAAATCTGCTTCTGCTTCTTTTTCCAATTGCTTGTCTGAATATTCAATATCCTCTAGGAAAATATCTTTTTTACCATGCAAAAGGATGTGTCCCAATTCATGGAAGAAAGAGAACCAAAATATATCATTTCTCTTGTGTCTTCCTGTAACCTGAATACATGGTGTATCATTTATCCATCTGGTTGACCCATTAATTGGAGCTTTTGGCAAACATGGAGTATAAATCAGTTTGACGCCTGCTTCTGCACAAATTTCCTGTAACTTAGTAGAAAAATCTTCCGGGTGTTCAGAACAAAGCCCTTTCATTATGGGTATTAATTCACGCAATCTCTTTTCTGAATATTCTTTAACTTGCATTTCTGAAGCTTGAATTTCTCCCCGGCGTAACCATGCGGAAATTGCATATGGTTCTTTTGTGTTAGTAAGTGAAATACGGAATGCGACCTTCAGTTGCTGATTCATATAATAATCCTGCCATGCCTTGACTGTACTTACTTGGAAATAAGAGAATAGCGATTTTACCTTATCTTCCATCGATTTCATATTCTCTATCCACCCCATTTGTGACATGCTTTTTAATGGGAACATACGCACCCATTCGTATGCTAAAACTAATTGTTCTTCTCTCTTTTGACGAGCTACATACTCATCAAAAGCACGTTGTTTATTCAGCCAAAAGTGGGCCGGAATCTTTGTTACGCTCTCAAAAGCAACAGCCATATCCGATGTTACCGAACTCTTGCCACTTATTACAGCAAATATAGTCTTCTCAGGCTTGGAAGTACGAACAGCGAACTCTTTTACTCCCATTCCCATTTCTTCCAATTTAGCTGAAAGTGTTTTGCCTGGATGAAACGCTACTGGCGGAACAAATTTTTTTGAAGTTGCCATAATATTTTTATTTACCGTGTTAATTAGTTATTTCTATAATTTCTACTCCTTTAATTTCAATCCAAATATATTTACCATTGTCATCTGTGGGTATGGGGTCTTCATGTGGTTCAAATATTAATCTGTATGGTTGATCCAAATCACATGCCCATTGTCCTTTTCTATCTCCTGTCAATTCATGATAGTGACCAGGTAAATAACGAACATCTTCAAGAGTCAAAGCCACATCAAGATCTGATAAACGTTGAAGAAACAAATCAGCTCTTTTCTTGCCAAACTCTTTCAAGCACTTCTTTTCATTTGATGCAATCTTCTCAAGTTTCTTATTCTGAAAAGATATTTCCATATTTCTTTTAACTTACACTTTGTGTTTCTTTTTTCTCTGCACAAAGATAATGATATTTTTTCATATACCACTTGGTGTAACAAAAAAAAGACTTATATCTCTTGTTTTTTTATTAAATAAAGGAGATGAAGGAGGGAAAGAAGGGAGGGAAGAATGAAGGATTTCTGGAGGATGTAAATTAAACTGTGTCAGAAAAGTTAATATTTCATTCTTTGTTGACACAGTTTAGTTTACACTACCGAAATACGCTTACTATTATAATCTATAGAATCCCTTAAATTGGCGTAATATTATGGCATCGGGGCGATTTTTTTCGCCTCGATGCTTGATTTTCAGGCAAAAAAGTTTGGCAGAATCAAAACAATGTTGTACCTTTGTATTACGTCTTAGCGTAATATATAAAGAATATGGCACATCCTGATTGGGCAGTAAAATTCCGTCGCCCCGGAACTGAACTTCGTCGTGTAAACGATTCGCTCTACAAGTTGTATGAGTGTTCAAGCGTGTATGACAAGGAGAAAAAGCGCGCCCGCAAGATTACAGGCAAATATCTTGGCTCTATAACTGAGGCTGGAGGCTTTAAGGAGTCGCGCAAGCGAATAATGGAACGTGAGATTGCGGAACTTAAAGAAGGGAAGTCGGCTGTGATTGCTGAGCCAAAAATAGGAGAAGTAAAGGAATTCGGTCTCTCAGACTACATTCTAACGGAGCAGAGCGACTGTATTGACCGACTAAAGCAAGTGTTCCCTGAGGATTGGTCGCGGATTATTGCGTTGGTGTACTGCAGGTTGCGTTTTCAGTCGCCGATGCGTCGCGTTGCAGGAGACTTTGCCGATAGTTATCTGTCGCACAAGATTGGCGACAGGGGATTGTCGGCCAATGCGCTATCGGGATTTCTTCATGATTTGGGCACAAAGCGAGATAAAATAACTGAGTATATGCGCAGCTATATTGATCCTTTGGATAATATCATCTTTGACGGCACCGATCAGCTCTCGGCATCACGTTGCATGGATTATCCGCAACTGACAAAAACAAAACGCGGCACGTTCGACACTGCGGTAAATATAATGTGGATTTTCAACTGCGCCAAGCATCTGCCCGTATATTATCGTTTGATGCCAGGTAGCATAAAGGATGTCAGCGCATTTAAGGTGTGCCTCGCCGATTCGGGCATACGCGATGGTGTTGCCATTATCGATAAAGGATTTCAATCGGCTTCAAACATAGCGCAACTTGACAAATTGAGGATAAAGTTCACTATGGCGCTAAAGCGCTCTACCAAAGGTCTGGATTATAACATATTCGCCTCGCGGACCAACGACGGAACTGATGGAGCATTCCTCTATCACAAAAAGCCGATATGGTGGAAGCGCTTTGAGATTGATGGTCATGAAGTGTTTCTCTACCTTGACGAGGAACACCGCAGCGATGAGTCGGAAGACTACATGCGCCGCGTTTTCGACCCCAAAATGGAAGAGCACACAATGGACGGATACAGGGTGAAGTCACTGCAGTTCGGAACATTAGCTTTAATGTCTACATCGGGGAAAGATGCCGAACTTGTTTACCTCGACTATAAGACTCGTGGCGATGTAGAGCAGGCTATTGATGCATTTAAAAATGTCATCGAGGCCGACCATTCTTATATGCAAGACGAAAAATCGCTTGAGGCATGGACTTTCATCTGCATGATTGCATTGCAGTGGTACTACGACTTGAGCGAACGTCTCAAAAAAGCGGAACTAAGCAATCGTTATGCCCCGATGGACATGGTACGTAGCCTGAGCCGCGTGCGCACCGTCAGGGTTGAGCGTAAATGGATTCCGGCTGAGGTAATGAAGAAAGACCGGCAACTTGTCGAAGCCGCCGGCCTTGATATTACGCCCGAACAAGGGATTTTATAGTTTAAAATATGAAAAATAGAAAAGGCGCCGTTTGGGCGCCTTTTCATTTTGGTGGGATTGCGAAGAAATATTGATTATTTCTTCTTTTTAGTTTCTTTCTTGATGCCGTCGCGAATCAGCAGAGCGTCGATTGTAGGCTCCTGACCGCGGAAACGCTTGTAGAGCACCATAGGGGCTTCTGTGCCGCCGCGGCTAAGCACGTTGTCCTTCCATGACTTGGCAATTTCAGGATTGAAGATTCCGTTGTCCTTGAAATATTGGAAAGCGTCGGCTTCGATGACCTCTGCCCACTTGTAGCTGTAGTAGCCTGCGGCATAACCGCCAGAGAAGATGTGGTTGAACTGCGGTGCCATGATGCATCCGTCAACGGCCGGGAACATCTGCACTTGCTTCATCGCCTCGCGTTCGAACGCGATAGGGTCGGTCACAGGCGCTGTCGTTGTGTGGTATGCCATGTCGAGGTAGCCGAAGCTGAGCTGGCGCAGGCAGGCATACGCCGCGCCGAATTGTGATGACTTGATCACCTTGTCGACAAGCTCCTGAGGAATAGCCTCGCCTGTCTGGTAGTGGCGTGCGAAACTGTCGAGGAATTCTTTTTGTGTCAAGAAGTTCTCGTTGAATTGCGACGGCACTTCCACAAAGTCGCGGTACACGTTGGTTCCCGACATTGATTGATATTTAGTCTGAGCGAGCAGGCTGTGCAGGCCGTGTCCGAACTCATGGATGAACGTTTCCACCTCATAGAACGTAAGCAGGGAAGGCTTTGTTTCTGTAGGCTTTGTAAAATTCATTGTCAGAGTTACGTGCGGACGCTGGCTGACGCCGTCGACGATGCGCTCCGGACGGAATTCAGTCATCCATGCGCCTGAACGCTTGGTGTCGCGTGGGAAGAAGTCGGTGTAGAGCACACCGACAAAGTTGCCGTCGACGTCGGTCACGTCAAACGACTTCACTTCCGGATGGTATACCGAATAGTTTTGGTTTTCGGTGAAGTGCAAGCCGTAGAGACGCGTTGCAAGACCGAACACACCTTTGATTACGTTGTTGAGCTCAAAGTAAGGACGGAGTTCCTCGTCGTTGTAAGAGTACTTCTCGTTTTTCAGCTTGTTGGCATAGTATGAGTAGTCCCAGTTCTGGAGCTGGATTTTCTTGCCTTCGAGTTTCTGAGCATAGTCGGTCAGCTCTTTCAGCTCCTTTTTCCATGCCGGCTTGTAGGCGTCGCGCAGTTGATTGAGCAATTTGTAGACGTTGGCAGGAGTTTGCGCCATGGTGTCCTCAAGGCTGTAGTCGGCATACGTGTTGTAGCCAAGCAGTTTGGCGATCTCGTAGCGCACTTCGGCGATGCGGCTCAGGATTTTTGTGTTGTCAAATTCTCCGCCGACGCATTGCGTGTTGTATGCCTTGTACAGCTTCTCGCGCAGGTCGCGGCGTGAGGAGTATTTCATGAACGCCATGTATGTGGGCTGTTGCAGCGTGATAAGATACTGACCCTCTTTGCCTTTTTCCTTGGCGGCAAGAGCGGCAGCCTCCACCGTGCTTTCCGGCAGACCCGCAAGGTCGTCTTTTGTGAGCCACAATTCATACGCGGCAGTGCATTTTACCGTGTTTTGCTCGAATTTGAGCGTCAGTTCCGACAATTCCGCCTGAAGCTTGCGATAAGCGTCGCGGTCGGCGCCCTCAAGGTTTGCACCGCTGCGGGCAAACGAGTCGTAGGTGTTTTTGAGCAGCGTTTTCTGCTCAGTGTTGAGGTCGAGTTTGTCGCGGTTTTCGTAGACCTCCTTTACGCGTTGCCACAACTTCTCGTTGAGAGAGATGTTTGCGCTGTGTTCAGCCAGTTTCGGGGCGATGCGCAGCGAAATCTGGTTCATTTCCTCGTCGCCGTCGGCCGACAGGATTGGATAGAATGTGAGCAGCGTGCGGTTGAGCATCTCTCCGGCATTCTCAAGCGCCTCGATAGTGTTTTCAAACGTAGGGCGCGAGCGCTGGTTGACGATAACCTCGATTTCGCGGTCTGCTTGTTTGATACCTGAATCGACTGCTTCCTCATAGAAACTCTTCTCGATTCTGTCGAACGGCACAACGTTGTGTGTCGTTTTGAATTCCTCAAAGAATATATTTTCAGCGTTTGTCATTATTGGTGCTGTAAATAATAATGGAATGATTAATGATTTGAAATTCATATTTTTATAATAACTGATGTTTTTGCAAATTTACTACATATTTTCCGAAGTGCCCAAACCTTTGTATCGGATTTTGTCGAATATCAGCGCGATGGTGAGTTTGTCCACACCGGCGTCGAGCAGGTAGTGGCGGTCGTCGTCAAGTGTTTTCAGCACCTCGCTGCCGCCTGATTTGTCAACGGCGTCCATATAGCTTGCCACGGCGTCTTTCACCTGTCCGCTGCACAGCAGGGCATGTCCGCGGTTGATGTAGTCGTTTGCGCCGGGCTGCTTGGCGATGATGCGGTTGTAGTAGTCCACACTTTGGCTGTAGTTTCCAATCAGGAACGAACACCAGGCGATGGGGCGCATTGTCCGTTCGCCTTTTGATGCCAGATAGTCCACTTTGAAGAAGTATTTCAACGCCTCCTCAATCCGTCCGCCTTCAAGCAGACAGTTGGCAATATTGTTGGCAAGCGCCACATTGTCGGGCTGCAGCGCTTCCGCGCGTTTGTAGTTGGCGATGGCTTTCTCCGTATCGTTTACGGCCCTGTAGCAAAGCGCCAGATGCTTGAGGGTCCACACATCGTTGGGCTTGAGCAGCTCGACTTTCTCATAGTCGGCGGTGGCAAGCACGTATTGTTTCAGTTGCTCGTGGCATTAGCCAGTCTTCTGATAGTCGGAGGCTGTAGGCGAGTCTTGTTTCAACACTTTGCCGAATGTCGACAGCGCGTCGGTGTAGCATTGCATGCTGAAATAAAACTCGGCAATCAGCCGCAGGCTTTTTGTGTCGGAAAGGGCGTCGCTGACAAACGGCACGTCAATAAGATTGAGCCTTGTCGAGAACGGGTTGTAGAAATCGTTGCGGCTGCGAAACAGGTTGAAGAAGCGGTACAGGCTTTGCACATATTTGTTGGCGATGTTCTCCCGCTGTTTGTCGGGGTTGGGGAGGCTGCTTGCCATTTCGTTGATGACCTGCTCCTGCTGCTCGTCGAATTGTGCCATCATCATCGAGCGATGCTGTTCGGGCATCGTGGCTACCGACAGGGCGAATGAGAATTTGTCGCTGTCGCAGAATGCACCTGTGCGGTCAACCATCGACAGCAACATGCTGCCGCTGTTGCCGGCAAACACGCGGAATATGCTCGAGTGTCGTGGTGTGAACGGAACAAACCAATTCGCCACGTCGTTGAAGAATGGAAAGCTCTTCAGCCTGGCGAACGAGCTGAGAAACACGTCGCTGCCTTCAGCCTGCATGCGGCTCAGCTCCTGCATCTTGTCGGTGATGCCCGACTCGTTGAGCATTTCCTGCCAGTCGGGGTTTTTTGCCATTTCTTCGATGTCGTCTGAAAACCCGTCGCGCATCTTGCGCCGCATCTCCGGACTTAGTTTCATCAGTTTAGGCACCAATTCGTCGCGCACCTTCTGACTGATTCTCTCAGTGGAGCGGCTGCGGATGAATTGCAGAAACACGGTCATGATGTCGCGGCGTCCGCGCTCGCTGTCGGCAATGTTGGCAATACGCAGTGAGATGGCGCTTGAGTGCTTTATGGTTTCGCGGTGGCAGTGCATGGCAATCAGCGCGCAGCACAGCGCTTTCATTGACAGCGATGCGTCGTTGAAAGCGTTTGCGGCATAGAGGTCGAGCAGCGACAGCAGAAGGTGCTCGCTGTAGTGCTCGAGCAGACTGAGCATTGTCGCCGCCATCGCCAATTCCTTTATTTCTGCCGTGGCGTCGGCGTCGGCAAACAGCTTGTCGAGCGTGCCGGCTTCGTCGGCGGTCACGGGAAAAGTGACCCATATATGCTTGAAAACAGCGTTGGCGGCTTTTTCTTTCTCCATTAGCAGTGTCCTCTCCTGGTCACTGTCGCGTTTGTCTGCCGGCAGCTCGTAGAACAATGCTGTCTTGTCGGCGCATTCGCGGTATGCCTCGAGCAGCGCCTCCAGACTTCTGGGGTACTTGCGCTCCATGCGCAGCGTCTCGTAGTATAGTTTAGGCGAGTTCTGCACTGTCAGCTCTTGTTCGGTAATGTCGGCAAGCTCCATCAGTTTTGCGGTGATGCCGTTGTGGATTTCCTCGCGTTGAGGGTCGTTGCATCCGTCTGCAACATAGCGGATCATATATTTGTATGACTCCTCCAGCTCGTCGAGCCGGTTGTTCAATTGCCAGTTCTGCAGCGTCTGTGCCGTCTGTCGCAGTTCGGCGAACGCCTCAGCAAGGCGTTTCTCGGAAAGCAGCGATTGAATGCTTTTTTTGTGGAAGTCGGTCATTGTCGTATATTGAATTTATTTGCGAATATACAAATAAAGAGCAAAAATCTTGCCATAAGTCATTGCAAAAGTTGGCGAGGTGTTGTCAGGATTTGGAGGAAATAGTAAATTTGCAGAAAAAATAGAATATGGTACTACAACGTTGGCAGACGGTTTATCTGCTTATTTCAGTGATAGCGATGGCTTTGGCGGCGGCATTCCCGGCGG
>ENA-OPNW01000578-OPNW01000578.1-human-gut-metagenome-genome-assembly--contig:-NODE-578-length-22244-cov-3.609852_pt1 | contig 22244 bp, 21 predicted proteins | sample MGYA00241540_ERZ501777 | MGnify/ENA primary metagenome ERZ501777 (study PRJEB25962, sample SAMEA2042615) | human gut metagenome | biome: human gut; feature: human-associated habitat; material: faeces...
GACTTTAACTACTATAACTTCTTTAACTACTATAACTACCGATGATAATCCTCGGTACAAAAAGTTATGATAAGAAGCCACAAAGCATATGACTTTAACTACTATAACTTCTTTAACTACTATAACTACCGATGATAATCCGCCGGCACCAAAAATGATATTGTGTAAATTCAATTATACAACAATGAAAAATTTAGAATCAGCCGAAAAGAAGGCACGTCTGTTAACCACAGTGGTTATCGACAAATTAGTTAAGTCAACCTGCCGCAGCTGCAGGACACTAGAAACAGAGCTGCATGTACGTCACGGATTCATTAAAGCAGTCTAAGACAACAACCTGAAGTCTGGCGACAGCCTTACCTGCATCCAGCTGTTGGCCGCCAACTCGATAATAGTAGACGGCTACAAGCGCAGGATAGAAAACTATCGCCTCATCAAGTCGCCACAACAGCAGGCAGAACAAGAAAAGCTCAACGAGTGGCGCAACTACTTCACACAGCTCATCACCCAGCTCACAAGAGACTGAGGCGCAAATAAAGAGCCTCACCAAACCTCCCCCGTGAGGAGGCTTATGTTTCGATTTTTCTAAGTGAAGCACGAAAAGCAGGCTTGAGCAATTAAAAATCAAGAAAGTTTGTCCTGATGCTGAGGTCTTGCCTTCAACAATATACAAATCACAATATTGCAAGAATGATAAATCTGGCGTAATAACGTGTCAGCAGTACTGAAAAACAAATACATCATATAACATTAAACCGACTAACTCTTAATATCAATCATTGACATCGGTTAATTCATTCTTACTGACTATTTTCTGCTGACCCGTTGCGGCTGACGCCATAGTAGATGTTTAATGCCCTCTACAGCCGGGAGGGCACAAATAAAACAAAAAGAAAAAATATGTTTGACACACTGTCCAGGCAGTTTAAGGAACTACTTAAATTTCCCTTTATCCACAAAATACGTAACGGCAGCAAGCATTATGCCGGCCGCTATCTCGACGGAAAGGCCTATTATTACTACGACGAGCGTGCCGACGGCCGCGTTTATGAGGGCAGCTTCTATTATCTGGGCAAATATTACTACCACCCTCACGGCAAGACGACCGACTATGTCAGCGGCACCTATCTGCACAGCAGCAAGCATGGCCGCTGGAAGTTCCATCATAAGCGCCATGGTTCCAACAAGCTGCTCTACGTCGACTATTTCGAGGGCCGTCACAATGGCATCTATAAGTATAAGTCATCAGGCAAGAACGGCAGAAATGCCGTTGACAATCTTCTCTTTGTGGAAATGAGCGACGGTCATCCTTGTGGTGCCATAAACGGTCATTTCTCCGGCGAGATTTTCACTGGCCGCTGTGATGCCGAAGGTCGTCCCGACGGCACATGGACCATGGATCTTTCGCATACACCTGAGTGCCGCACCGACTATGAAGTATGGGATCATGGCCATCTCACTGACTCATACACCATAGACCTCACTACCGGCACCAGAAAGTCTAACGACAACAGCATACTGGCCTTCCTCAGAAGTTTCGTCTATTACGAGTGCCTCCCCATGGAGCGCCTCATCACCAAAGGCTCCATCGCCTGGCGCGGCAACTTCAAGACGGAAGAGGAAAAAAGAGAATAGCAGCCCAGGCGAAAAGAACCAACAAAGCACATGGATTTTTCACTCTTCACTTTTCACTCTTCACTTCCGTCAGGCGTTTTTCATTTTTAATTCACGCAGTGATAGGCTAGTAACCTGCTCTATAAACTCCTTACGCGCGCGCCCGAGGAATATAAGTGTTAATATCCATTTTGGATGACACAAAACACAAATATTATATAAAAGTTACGAAACCTACTTACCACCCTATCACACCCTAATGCCTGTTTTGTCGTAATTTCGGAACTATTATCTGGTGTAAGGCGTTGATAATAAATGATATAAGATAATGCGTGATGATGAGGTGTATACCACTGCAACCTTATAGGCAAGGTTGTCACTTTTATGCGAAAATATGCCGAAAAAGCGAGTAAAAAAAACGTTAACAATGTTAATATCCAAATTTTGGATGACAAAAAATTAACATTCATTATATGTTGAAAATCGACTAAAATGTGCAAAAACGTGATAAGGTTACAGTAAGGTGATTATGCTCTAGATATGTAAAGATAAACTATTAAGAATAGAGGTAAAAAGAAGGACAGATGCAGAATCCGGATAGGAGTTAAAGAAGTTAAAGTTGTTATAGGAGTTAGAGTCAATAGCAAACATAGTGCTTGCGAAAAGATCCAACAAAGCGATTGGATTTTTCACTCTTCACTCTTAACTCTTCACTTCCGTCAGGCGTTTTTCACTTTTAACTTTTCATTTTTAATTCACGCAGTGCTAGGTTTACCACCTACTTTATAAACTTTTTATATTATATACGCGCAAAAAAAATAAAATGAATATATATACATGCCGATAATTTATTTTATCGTATATATATATAAAGTTTTGAAAACAGCTTACCACCCTATCACTCTTACAGTGCTCTTGAAGACTGAAAATGGAATAAGAAACAAACGTAACATGCATATATACAGTGACTTACATCTGTGCGGTTACCCTTTGACAGAGCACTGCAGGCTTTAATCACTACCTGTCGTAAAAACGCGAAAAAGTCCAAATCTTTTTTGAAATAAAAAAATAAAACCGAAAAATAAAATGTAAATATTTATTTTCAAAATCTTTTTCAAAACCGAAAAAAGATTTTCTGATATAGAACAATAAATGTTGCATAACGAACAAAATATATACAACCTTACTACAAGGTGATTATACAGCCTGTATGTAAAGATAATTTACCGATAACAGAAAAACTATAAACATACATGAAAAAGCGTAAAATTCTAAAGATAATATTAATTCTATTAATACTTGAATATATTGGAAAAGCTGTAATATATTTAATCATGCATCTATAATAAAATATATGCCTATATAATCAATAGAATATATACGTAAACTCATTGAATTATAAACTCTATCTCACTGATTTTGACTATAAAACTAAATGAGTTTTAGTGTATTTCTTCTTAGCGAAAAGCTAATGACAAAGTGTAAGTCATTAATGCGTTACTTTTTATACGATCAAGCTATATTTTTAACTATTAGATATAAATTTAAAATCAAAATTTTAACAATTCAGAAAATTAAGTTCAATGTCATCTGTAGCAAATAGAGTCATTAAAAATACTGGATTCCTTTATGCCAAGATGGGTATAACGATGTTCATATCATTATATACCACTCGTCTTATTTTAAATTCTTTAGGAGCGTCCGATTTCGGAATATTTAATATTGTTGGCGGCGCCATTGCCATGTTGGGATTTCTAAATGCCGCCATGGCGAGTGCCACACAGCGTTTTATGTCATATTCCGAGGGTGAAGGCAACAAAGAGAAGCAAAAGAGTATTTTCAATGTCAGCTTTATTCTTCATTTAGGTATTTCGTTGTTTGTTGGCATCGCATTGCTTATAGCCGGTTACTTCTTCTTTAATGGAATTCTTAATATTCCTCCAGATCGTGTTTTTGCTGCTAAAGTTGTTTATGGCAGTCTTATTGTCAGCACCATGTTTACCGTTATGACGGTACCATACGATGCGGCGATGAATGCCCACGAAAATATGAAGTATTACGCTATTGTTGGCATTTTTGAATCATTGTTGAAATTGGCTGTAGCTTTTGCTTGTGTATATACTTCTTTTGATAAACTTATCGTATATGGTTCTCTTATGGCGTGTATTCCGTTGGTTACATTAAGCATAATGCGTATATATTGCCATAAACATTATGAAGAATGTATAATAGCTCCACGTAAATATTGGCAAAAAGGCCTAATGAAAGAAATGACATCATTTGCTGGGTGGAATTTATTTCAGACAGCTGCCGCAATGATAACAAATAATGGAGTCAGTATTGTTATGAATATGTTCTTTGGAACAGTGATTAATGCAGCACAGGGTATTGCTAACCAGATTTGTGGACAATTGATGACTTTAACAAATAATATGGCCAAAGCTGTTAATCCGGTTATAACTAAAACTGAAGGTCAAAAGGATCACAATAAAGTTCTAAGTTTGGCTTCTACAAGTTCTAAGGCTACATTTTTTATTACTGCTTTATTTTCCATACCAGCTATAATAACGATGCCACAACTATTAAAAGTGTGGTTAAAGAATGTTCCTGATTATGCTGTTTTTTTTGCACAATGTCAATTGATTATTTCTTTATGTGAACAATTAACTTCCGGCTTTAACGTTGCTGTTAATGCATCTGGAAGAATTAAAGGAATTTCAATACTTAAGTCTTTAGCTAAATTTTCATTTTTACCAATAGCTTATTTATTATTTAAATTACAGATTTCAATTATAATAGTATATTGTATATTAGTTATTATACAAGGCCTTATAAATGGTTTATTTGTACCAATATATTTCTTAAATAAGACTTTTCATTATAGTTTTGGTAGATATTTTAGAGAGACATTTTTACCACTTGTTACAACAGCATTTATTGTATTACTAATCGGTATACTATTGAGTAACATATTTGACGGATGGTATTTGCTCTTTACTGTTTTTGGATGTTGTATATTATGTAATATAGTGTTGTTTTATTTTATAAGCTTAAATAAAGAAGAAAAGGTTGTTGTTGCAAATTTAATTCTTAAGATAAGAAAATTTATACATAATGATAAAACTGAATGATAAATCTGATTGCTGTGGATGCTCAGCTTGTTATTCAATATGTTCGCATCATGCTATTGAATTTACTGAGGATCAAGAAGGATTCTTTTATCCTGTACTTAATCAAAACTTATGTGTTGATTGTGGCTTATGTGAAAAAGTTTGTCCTGTCATTCATTATAAAACTGAACCGAAAACAGGAAATCCTGTTATATATTCTGCCATAAATAAAAATGCGAAACAATATATGCAATCTTCATCAGGAGGTATTTTTATATTATTGTGTGAATATATTATTTCTATTGGTGGCATTGTTTGTGGAGCTGTATATGATAAAAACTTCTTAGTTAAACATTCTTTTGCAAGGACATTAGATGAATGTAAGGCTTTTCAAGGTTCTAAATATGTTCAAAGTGATATAAGAGGTATTTATCCAAAGATAAAGTCTATATTAAAGAGTAATATACCGGTATTATTTTCTGGAACACCATGTCAGGTTGCAGGACTCAAACTTTATTTACGGAAAGATTACAATAATTTATATACAGTTGATCTAATATGTCATGGTGTCCCTTCTCCATTAATCTTTAAAGATTACTTAAACTTTGTAAAGGGTAAGAATGAAATATCCCATATTAATATGAAATCTAAATCAGAGAAAAAAGGTACAGCTATTAGATTTGATTTCTTAAATGGAAAGTATGTACGTCAGACATTGAAAACTGATTTATGGAATAAATTATATTTTGGTAGTTTCATTGTTCGTCCTTCATGTCATAGTTGTCAGTTTACAAATTATAATCGTGTTGGAGATATAACGATAGGTGATTCATGGGGAATAAATAAGTATTATCCAAATTTTCATGCCGATGAAATGACTTCTTTATTATTTGTGAATACATCAAAAGGTTTATTCCTACATGATAAAATATCTCATAAGATAGATAAGATAGAGATCACGAAGGAGGAAAGTCTACAGCCACAATTGCAATATCCTACAAAAGAATCGTTTGAGAGAGAACATTTTTGGGAAAACTATCTAAATAATGGATTTAATCATGTAATAAAAAAATATTTAGGATTTAATCGATATGAAATAGCTAAGAGTCAGTTAAAATTATTTTTACATAAGCTGTTTTTAAATCATAAATAATAATGAATTTTTATGAAAATTGGAATTATAACATTTCATAATGCTTTAAATGCTGGGGCTGTATTGCAAGCCTATGCATTGCAAGTATTATTGACTCAACAAGGACACAATGTCGAATTTATAAATTATAATCCAATTAAAAAGTATACGTTTCGCAATTATGTAGCAAAATCTCCTGTTGTTATGTTTAACAAATGGAGAAACATTTACAATGGGAAAAAGTATACTAAATATGGTAATTTTAATAAAGTACTTAATTTAAGTTCAATTAGATATTTGTCCTATGAAGAGTTGAAAGAAAGCAATTTAGATTATGATATATATATAGTCGGCAGTGATCAAATTTGGAATTTTTATACTTCATTGTCTCCTGTGTATATGTTAGACTTTGTTCCTAATGGTAAAAAGAAGATTGCTTATGCTGCCAGTATGGGACAATGTCGTATAGATCTGTCCTTATATGATGATTTTAGGAATAAATTGATGTCATTTGATGCCATTAGCTTGCGTGAAAAAAATGGAGTAGACTTTGTAAATGCACTTTTGAAAGGGGAAAAAATTGCGTATCAGACATTAGATCCAACTCTTCTGATTGATGCTAAATATTATAATAAGATTATAGACAAAGAAAATTTTGGAGATAAACATTATATATGCACGTATATATTGGCTGAGTTAGATAAAGAAAATGCTGAAATAATAAAGTCTATAAAGAGTTCTTTAAAACTTGATATTATTAATTTGAGAAATCCGGATACTTGTATTTGGTTGTCGCATGCACATAATAAAATAGTAACTCCTTATCAATGGCTTTATTTTATTAAACATAGTGATTTCGTAATTTGTAGTTCGTTTCATGCAGTAGTATTTTCTCTAATTTTTCATAAGCCATTTATAGCATTAGTACCTCCTAATTGTAAGGATAAAGGTGGAAACATGAGAATAAATACACTTCTTAAAAATATGGGATTATTTAATCGTATTGTCGAATATTTTGACCAGAAACGAACACAAGAAATTTTAAAAGAATCTATTAATTGGGATGATGTTGATATGAAAATTCATCAATTGAGAAACTTATCTATAGAATTTCTTAATGATAATTTAAAATAATAAATATGATATCTGTAATTATACCGCTTTATAACAAAGCTCATACTATAGTAAATACCCTTAATACTGTGCTTAATCAGACTTATCATGATTTTGAGGTTGTTATAGTTAACGATGGTTCAACAGATAATGGTGTTGAAGTTATCAAACAAAATTTTAACGATTCACGAATAAGAATTATTAATCAAAAAAATGCAGGAGTAAGTGCTGCAAGAAATAGAGGAATACAAGAGTCACGTGGAAAATGGATTTCTTTTTTGGATGCAGATGATGAATGGATGCCTAATTATTTGGAAACAGTTTATCAAATTACAGATAACTGTGACGATGATGTAATGATAATTACAGGAAGATTTCAACAAAATTTAAAAACAAGATTCCGTACCTACAATATACCTAAGAAATATTCAAATAGAATATCAGAAATTAAATTCTTTGAAAATCCTCATGTCTATGTTCATATTAGTGCAACGACAATTAATGCTGATGTATTGAAAAAAAATTTTAAACAGTGGGGAAGTTTTATTGACGGGCAGAAATCAAATGAGGACTTCACATTCTTATTTAAAGTTGCACTGCACATGAAGGCTATATATATAGGAGAACCTCTTAGTATATATAATGGAGGTGTAGATAATCAAGCGACGTCAACTTTAAAGAAACAGAAGAAATTAGATGATTATATTCTTTTTCTGAATAACGTAATTGAAGAATATTTTAATATCTCAGCAAAAAATATTATTTTTTTGAGATTCATGAAATATCAATTTAGACATATCATATTACAAAATCTTAAGAGGAAAGATTATTGTACAATAATATATATTTTTAATCACATAAGCATTAAAACTTCAAAAGTTTTAATTACATGGTTTGAAAAATATATCTTTTCTAAAAGGCACTATTGTATAATTTCTAAGTTGTACATTTATTTAACAAAATTGGTATGGAGATCTCATAATTATCCTGTTGTTAAATAAATTTAACACTACTATTTGTAATTGGATATACATATAATTAAGGGACAATAAAAACGAAACGAGATAATGAAGAAAACTACTAAAGATAAAATTTTAGGAAAGCTACGATTTCTAAAAATTAAATATTTTAGGACAACATTTTTATATCCTTATCTTTATTTAGCCTATTGGCATTATTTATTATATAATAAAAAAAATGCAGATAATGATACCTGCTATTATGCAGCACGTCCGAATCCGGGAGCAGGCATAGGACATCAAATGGCTAATTGGATTGCGGGTTTATGGTATGCACGTCTGTTTGGATTAAAATTTGCTTATTTGCCTTTTTCTACGAAACAATGGGATGATTTTTTAGGCTTCGGAGAAGGTGAGACTACTGTTGCAGAGCTAAAATGCAAAGGTTATAAGACAAGAAAGCTTCCGTTGTTTAATGAAAATAATAAGAAAGAGGTAGAATTGAATAAGAATATAATACAATCTTATGCAGGAAAAAAAGTCGTTTTTATAGCAGAACAAGACCAATTCTATAGGGCACAATATGGTGTAATGTATGATTTGAAAAGTAAATTCTATTCTGCTCCATCAAGAAAAAATGATCATTTAATCTATTCAAAAAATAATTTCAATATAGCAATTCATGTAAGAAGAGGTGATATAATGACAAATCCAAATAACCCTAATCTTGCTATGCGTTATTTAAGCAATGATTATTTTGAAAAGGTACTAAAACAAGTTGTAGATAATATACATACTTCAAAACCTATACATATTTATTTCTTTTCTCAGGGTAAACCTGAAGATTATCCTGAATTTTCAATATTCCATAATTTACATTGGTGCTTAGATATGAATGCTCAAGATTCTTTTTTGCATTTTGTATATGCTGACTTGTTGATAACCAGCAAAAGCTCTTTTTCATATAAACCGGCATTGCTTAACAATGGCATTAAGGTGTGTCCTAAGAATTTTTGGCACGGGTACCCAGATTCTAAAGATTGGATTTTATGTGAAAATGATGGTACGTTTGAAGTTGAAAAATTAAAGCTTGTATTATGAATACGATTTCTATTTTTACTTTAAAAGTATTGCGTAAGCTTTATACTAAAGCTTTTGGTGATTATCAATTACCGGCATTACAAAGAGAAGAAAATCCTGATAGGGTTTCTGAAATGATATATAATTTATTATCATCAGATAAACCTTGTATGATTGCACGGTTCGGTAGCACAGAAATGTTGGCATTGGTGAATTATTTGGGCGTTAATTCTAAAACACATTCTATAATAGATTATATTAAAGGGAGGCAGCCTGCATGGTGGTGGAATAAAAATGTAATGAATCAAATGCAACAATGGAGTGGATTCTTTCCGCCAACACCAGAAAATATGCAGAGATTTGGTGACTTAATGATTAATGATACAAAAGTAATCGATTTATTAGGTAGTTGGCTGTTAAATGAAAATTATATTCTTCCATATCTTAAATTAGATTGTCAAAAGGTTTGGCTTATTTTTTTAGATCCTTTTTGGGTACAAAAGCCATGGACTAGAGCTTTAAAAAGCAAAAAAGTTTTAGTCATTCATCCTTTTGCAAAATTGATAGAACGTCAATATAATGAAAGAAGAGATGATTTATTTGTGAATAAAGATATATTACCTGAATTTGAATTAAAAACTATAGAAGCAGTCCAAAGCTTGGGTGGTAAGTCGGATATTTATAGAAATTGGTTCGAAGCTTTAGGAGCAATGCAAAACCAAATGGATTCAATAGATTATGATATTTGTCTGTTGGGATGTGGCGCTTATGGCCTTCCTTTAGCTGCGCATGCTAAGCGTATGGGTAAAAAAGCTGTTCATTTAGGTGGCTCTCTCCAGTTATTATTTGGTATAATAGGTCATCGTTGGGAAAATCTTGATTATGCCAAAGCTGCAAGAAGAGTTTGTCCTTCATTATCTTATCCTTCTCTATTTAATTCCTATTGGGTGCGTCCTTTTGAATATCGTTCTGAAATAACTGCAAAAGTTGAAAATAATTGTTATTGGTAATGAAATGGATTAATATTAAAAATGTTCTATTGAATAAACTGAATATATTGACATTTATTCCTGAACTATTGAGTAGACAAAAAATTGTATGGTTAAGCTATGCTCTTCCACGATGGAAAAAGACAAACTATAATTGGGGGGATGATGTTAATTCTGTTTTGGTCAATATCATATCATCAAAAGTCGTAATTCCATATCAATGTAGTTTATTAAAAAGAACACATTATTTATGTATTGGTAGTATTATACAATGGTATTCTGATGAAAATGCAGTTATTTGGGGAAGTGGCTTGCTTTATCCTGTAAAGTCTTTAAAAACTCCTAAACAAGTATTAGCAGTAAGGGGGCCTCTTACTAGAGAATGTTTGCTTAAATGTGGAATCTCATGTCCGCCTGTATATGGTGATCCTGCTCTTTTATTTCCACGTTATTATAATCCTGTTATTCTGAAACGATATAAGTTTGGTATTATATGTCATGTATCAGAAATAAATGATATTAAACAAAAATTTAATTTAAAAAATAACTGCCTATTTATAAATATAAAAGAATATGGTAAATGGACAAATTTTATTAATCAGATATTATCGTGTGAAATGATTTTGTCAAGTTCTCTACATGGTATAATAATATCTGACGCTTATTCAGTTCCTAACTTATGGTGTCAATTTACGAATTATGTTGCTGAAAACAATGGTTTTAAATTTAAAGATTATTATCTATCTGTAAAAAAGAATATAGATAAGCCGTTTATATTAGAAACTTCAATAGATACTTGTAGATTAGAATCTTTAGTAAAAGAAAGATGGAGTAAGCCTATAGTTGATTTAGATCTTTTATTAGAAGTTTGTCCTTTTACATGATTAGTATGAAATATTCAGCAAAAGATAGATCTTTTTATTTTCTGTTTGTAATGTTTGCCATTCTTGAAATTGTTGAGCGAACTTACATATCATTTCCTTCCATGACAATTATCTTGGCCTTTGGATTGTATTATTGGGTCTATTTGACATTTCGTTACGTGTGTCTTTCAAATATACATAAGGAATTTGATGGAGTGAAGATAATTTTCTTATTCCTTTTCTGGAATATAACAATTATAATTCGCGGCTTATTTGACTGCAATGATTATTGGGATTATAAAACCGTGCTTCTTAATAAAGGTCCCTATTTGTTATTTCCGTTAAGTATATTTTTAGTCAATAAATTAGGATTATTAAAAAAGATTTTTTATTTCTTACTAAGATATTATTTGGTATTGAGTATGTTATTTGTACGTTCCGAATTTTGGTCAAATACAGGACGTATTATATGTAATTTAATACCATTGTCGTTTCTCTTTATTAAGAAATATAGAAAATGGATATTGTTCTTTACAATTATTTCAATTCCATTTACATGGGGGGCTCGAGGTTGGACACTAAGAGCGTGTTACGGATTAGCTTTGGCATTAATATTTTACTTATGGAAAATATCTTTCTTGACGGATAAGATTGTTAATATAATATTTAAATTGACATATATTATTTGTATTATTATTCCATTGATTCTTGTTTATATGGGCTATACAGGCAAATTCAATGTTTTTGCAATGGATCAATATATTTCAGCTAAAAATGAAGAAGATATAGCTGATACTAGAAGTCTTTTGTATGAAAAAGTAAATGATAAATTAGAAAGTTCTGAAAAAACATGGATAGGCTTAGGAGGTATTTCAAATTATTGGGATGGCTTCTATGCGGATAATAATATTTCAGAATTAAGAAATAAAGGACGAATGGTAACGGAATCTGGAATACTGAATATGTATTTGTATGGAGGATGGATCGGTGCCTTTTTATTTTCATATTTATTTTGGTGTTCTGCATATTATGGAATATATAAATCCAAGAATATAATATGTAAGTTAACTGGAAATTTTATAATATTCAGATGGGTAATTTCTTTTGTTGATGAACCGGAAATATGGTTGTGTAGTAATCTTATGATGTATATTTTTATGGGGATTTGTCTTAATAGGAATTTAAGAAATATACCTAATGATCAATGGTTTAAATGGTTTAAAACGATATGTAAAATATGATAAAAATAGTATGGCTTTGTAATGTGCGATTCACATTAGAAAAAATAAAATTCACAGGCTCATGGTTGCAACCTTTGGCGGAACGATTGCAAGATACAGGTAAGGTACAGATTGTTAATATTTGCAGGGCAAATGTAAAGTCTATTTTAAAAGAAAATTTAGGGATGATAGTACAATATGTACTGCCAGTACGTAAAACTAAAAAATATGGACATGTTCCAGATAAATTAACTATTAGTGAAATAATAGATATTGTGTCTTTAGAACAGCCTAATTTAATTCATATATGGGGTACGGAGTCAATATGGGCATCTATGAATCCTATATTGTCTAGATCTTTTAAAACGATAATGGATATACAAGGTCTTCTCGCTCCTTATTCAGATTATTATTATGGAGGACTGACTAATAGAGAAATATTTCAGTCTATCCATTTAAAAGAATTACTGATGCCTACAAGAACATTGTATTATAAAAGAAAAATATTTAAAGATAGAGGCAAACAGGAAACTAAATATCTACAGACATTTACTAATATTTCTGTACAGTCTGATTGGGTAAAAAATTATATTGGATTTGTTGTTCCTAATTCAAAAATATATTCAACTAATATAATTCTAAGGGATGGATTTTATAAAGCGCAACCATGGACTTATAAAGAGAATAAAGAGTCACCCATAATATACTCTTCATGTGCAGCAGCTGTTCCTTATAAAGGTATGCATATTTTAATTAAAGCAATAAGCCTTTTAAAGAAAAAATATCCTAATATACAATTACATTTAGCAGGACAAATTAATGTTGGGAGTAGACTGGTAGACGGATATTCAATTTATATAAATAAGTTGGTTAGAAAGTTGGGGTTGAGAGACAATGTTTACTTTTTAGGTCCTATAGATGAAGATAATATAATAAATGAGTTACAAAAATGTAATGTTTGTGTTGTTCCTTCTTTTATAGAGACTTATTGTTTAGCCTTTGCCGAATCAATGATAATAGGTGTTCCAACAATTGTTTCTTATGCAGGAGCTTTACCTGAGTTTGCAGAATATAATAAAGATGCATTATTTTATAATTCAATAGATTATTATACATTGGCTGGGTACATTGATGAATTGATACAGAATCGTGATTTGGCACAAATGATTTCTACAAATTGTCGCACAAAACGTTTTATAGAAAATAATCAACAGAGGGTTGTTGATAATCAATTATCTATATATCAAAACGTTTTAAATAAGAATGATTATGTTGTTATATAAAATATTAAGAAGAGTATTCGGTATATTAATTAAACCTATAGACCATTTTATTACATCTATTATTTTTTGTGGAAATGGTGTCTCTTACAAAAATATTAATGTGAGTGGTATACCTTATGTAATGGTTGCCATAGGAGGAAAACTCATTATTGGGGATAACTTCGCCATGAATAATGGAATTAAAGGAAATCCGATAGGTAGTTATAGAAGGTGCACATTCTTTGTGGATAGAAACGCAGAACTTATTATTGGGGATAATGTTGGAATATCTCAAACCGCATTAATATGCCATAAATCGATAAAAATAGGTAATAATGTTAAAATTGGTGGGGGCGTTTCTATTTATGATACAGATTTTCATTCTTTAAATCCAGAGATACGTAAAAGCAAAGATGATATAAAAAATCGAGTAGAGAAAGCTGTTATCGTTAAAGATAATGCTTTTATTGGCGCACATTCAATTATATTAAAAGGAGTAACTATAGGAGAAAATTCTATTATTGGTGCAGGTTCAGTAGTAACAAAGTCTGTTCCAGATAATCAGATATGGGCCGGTAATCCGGCTAAATTTATTCGTAATATTTAATATGCAAATAGTAGCAGTTTTATTGACAGTATTTAATCGTAAAGACAAAACATTAGAATGTTTAAAACGATTATATGCTCAGTTACCTTTAGATGGATATCAAGTAGATGTATATCTTACTAATGATGGATGTACAGATGGTACACCAGAAGCTGTAAAGAAACAATTTCCAAAAGTAGAAATCATAAATGGTAATGGTAATTTATTTTGGAATCGTGGTATGTACACAGCTTGGCAGGAAGCTGCAAAGAAAGATTATGATTTTTATTTGTGGCTGAATGACGATACAATGCTACTTCCAAATTCTTTAGAAACAATGATGGCAAATATCGAAAGCAGAGATAATAAAGCAATTATTGTAGCTGCGATAAAAGCTGTAGAAGAAAATAAAACGACTTATAGTGGTCATAATAAAAATGGATTGATTACTCCTAACGGTAATCTTCAGTCTTGTGATACATTTAATGGCAATTGTGTATTAATTCCAAGATATGTGTTCCTTAAAGTAGGAAATCTTGATTGGAAATTCAGGCATGCTATAGGTGATTTAGATTATGGTTATCGTGCGAAAAAAGCGGGAATAGAGATGTTTGTATCATCATCGTATCTTGGTGAGTGCAATAACAATCCTAAGCTGCCAGCATGGACACGAAAAGAAGTATCACTGATAAAAAGAATGAAAAATTTATATTCGCCATTAGGATATGCTGAACCGATACCTTTTTTTTATTTTGAAAAAAGAAATTTCGGATTAATTACAGCTATAAAACATTTTATTACAATTCATATAAGAGTATTGTTTCCGCAGCTATGGAAGAAATAAATAAGACGTGTTACGTTTTTCAAGTAGATTCTGATATTGTACAACAGGTATATAATGAGAAAGATAATTTCTTGATAGAATATGATAATCAAGGGGATAAAAATTGGTGTGCAATATATTTCTGTAGTAATGATATTTATTATCCTAATACAGAAGAAATTTTTAGAAAAAGAATAGTTGAAAAGAATTTTTTTGAGTGGTATCATTCACGTATTAATAGAGCTTATAAACACATCTTTGTGCGAGATATTTTTAAGCAATGGTATCTAATGGGTATTAATGCAAAAATAAATACCCCTGAAAAACTAACAGAATTTTTACGAAAAGAGACAGAAGGATACAATATCGTTACAGTAGGAAGTTCGGCTGGTGGCTATGCTGCAATTTTGCATGGTAGTTTGTTGAGTGCAAAATATGTATTGGCATTTAATCCTCAATTTGAAATAAAATCATTATTAAAAAAAAGTTCAGAAAGAATAAATCCTATTGTTTTTAGAGAAATGAAATTAAGAAACATATTTTATGACATAACTTCGTATATAAATAATAATACAGATATCTTTTATTTTTATTCAAATGCTTCAAAATGGGATATAGAACAGAATTGTTATTTAGAAGGTTATAAAAATAATATATATAAGTTAAGTTTTAATACTTCACACCATGGTATCCCTTTCTTAAAAATTGCTTTGCCTGTAGTATTAAACTTTAGTGTGGAAAAATTAAAAAAATATTCTGGATCTGTATATAGTCCAATATGGTTTACTTATCAAATGGTGGGTTTATGGAAAACTATTTTTGGATTTTATAAACAATTTTATTCTGCATATAAAAAGAGAAAATAAATTTTAGTAAAGTAATACGTTTTTGAAAATTCAAGAATGTAATAAGATTTTGTATATCTAAAGATCTTTCTCAATTAAATTTAATATTTCGGTCTTTGTGCTTATTTGGGGCATTGATTTTAATTCCTTAGTTATTTCAATTTGTGAAGATACATAGATTTATTTTTTATAGTCTGATTTATGTAAATATTGTATACTTAGGAGTTTTTGAGTGAAATGATTTGTACGATTTAATATAGTAAGAATTTGTTTTATGAAATCACTTAAAATTGCATATTTAATTTCTGTACATAAAGATGCTTTTCAATTAGGACGAATGTTAAAAGCTTTATATCAAGATGATAATGTATACTTTTTCATTCATGTAGATGCTAAGTGTCGTTTGATAGATTTTAAGTCAGTAGTTCCTGATACATATAAAGATAATGTGATATTTACATCTAAAAGATATTGGGTACAATGGGGCGGATTTAATCAAGTAAGATATCAGCAAGAATTATTGAGATCATGTTTAAATTATAACATATCATTCGATAGAATTTTTATATTGACAGGACAAGATTATCCTTTAATAAGTAATGATGAGATAAACAAGGAATTAAGTGAAAATTTTAAAAAGGAATATATAAAAGGATTAAATATTTCTAATATCGGAAATCCTCCAAAAATCAAGAATAAACTTGTTTTATATCATTTTTTCCGAGATTTAAAAACTTCTTATAAATTTAAGAAAGTTTTATCTGGTATAAGCCGTATTATAATGACTATTCTTCCTATAAGAAAAAAAACATATCTTACAATAGATAATGCTAAATGGTCTGTTTATCAGGCATCTGCTATGATGTGTATTACATATGATTTAGCAAGATATGTTTTTGATAAATTAAACGACAAAAGAATTGTTAATTACTTTAAATATTCTTTTGCTCCTGATGAGATGGTGATACCTACCATAATTTTCAATTCGCCATACCGTGTAAATTGTTCTCTTTATGAGAAAGATTCTTATGATGGACTGAAAACATTATCTGCAATAACATATTTTAATTATGGAAAAGAAATACAAACATTTACTTTAGATGACTATAATGAGTTAAAGCATAGTGGAAAAATGTTTGCTCGTAAGTTTGCTACAGGAATATCAGATAGTTTAATGGATAAGTTGGATGGAGAACATGGATTATAATTTCGCACCCATTATATTATTTGCTTTTAATCGTCTAGATTCCTTAATGAATACCATTCAATCTTTATTACAAAATGAAGAAGCTGAAAATTCTGATTTGTATGTTTTTGTTGATGGAGCAAGACTAGGTAAACCTGAAGAAGTAGAAAAGGTAAAAGCAGTTCAAGATTATGTAAAAAGTATAAAAGGTTTTAAAAGCCTTAATTATACTTTCAGCGATAGAAATAACGGTTTAGGAAATTCAATCATTCAAGGAGTTAGCCAAGTAATAAATCTATTTGGTAAAGCAATTGTATTGGAAGATGATTTAATATTCGCAAAGAATTTTCTTTCATATATGAACCAAGGACTAAATAAATATAAAGAAGAAAGTAAAGTATTTTCTATTTGTGGATATTCTAATAAAGTGAAAGTACCGAAAGGATACGTATATGATACCTATTTTTGCACACGAAGTAGTTCTTGGGGGTGGGGAACTTGGGCTGATAGGTGGAATAGTGTAGATTGGAATTTAGAAGAATGGGTCAAATACTCTAAAATGAAATCTGATTTTAATAAGTGGGGTGGATCAGATTGTTTTAAAATGTTAAGTGATTGGAAATATGGACGGAATCAGTCTTGGGCTATAAGATTTTGTTTCACCCAGTTTTTGCAAAAAAAGTTATCGTTATTTCCTATAGAAAGTAAGGTCCGTAATAATGGATTTGATGGCGATGGTACTAATTGCAAAAAGTGGAGTCGCTTTAGATATGAGTTTGACAAATCAGATAATAAGACTTTCAGATTTTCTGATGAAATACACCTAAATAAAAAATTATATAAATCCGCAATGTCTTATAATACCATTTTGGTAAGGATCTATAGCAGGATAATGTATTTAATTTACAATTAGTATGAAAATAAGAATATTATTCATTATGCACATGCCCCCTCCAGTGCATGGCGCAGCAATGATGGGTAAATATATTCATGACAGTCAGATTGTTAATAATTCATTTGATTGTAAATATTTTAATCTAACACTTGCAAAGAACCTTCAAGATATAGGTAAGGGTGGATTAAAAAAGCTTATAGATTTTATAAAACAGATTACAGATTTACGCAAAGTTATAAAAGCAGAAAATCCGAATTTATGCTATGTTACTCCTAATGCTAAAGGCGGTGCCTTTTATAAAGACTTCCTGATCGTGATGATGCTGAAGGCTATGGGACAAAAAGTCGTTATACATTATCATAATAAGGGAGTTTCAACACGTCAGAATAAAGTTATAGACAATTTTCTGTATAGACATTTCTTTAAGAATTTAAAGGTTATATTATTGGCAGATACACTATATGATGATGTACGTAAATATGTAAAGAAAGAGGATGTGTTTATCTGTCCTAATGGAATACCTGAGACAATAGAATTAGAGAAGAAAGAGCATGACGGTTTTAATATCCTTTTCCTCTCAAACATGATGCGAGAAAAAGGTGTATGGGACTTAGTGGACGCTTGTAAGATTCTGAAAGATAAAGGCTTAAATTTTCATTGTCATTTTGTTGGAAAGTGGAGCGATATATCTGAAGCAGCTTTTAACGATAGAAAAAACGCCTTGGGCTTGGAGAATTATGTAAACGCTTATGGCGCAAAATACGGTGAAGATAAAAATGAGTTTTTTCAGATAGCAGATATATTCGCATTTCCCACATTCTATAATAACGAATGTTTCCCACTCGTCCTTTTAGAAGCAATGGAGCAAGGAATACCTTGTATAAGTTGTAATGAAGGTGGAATCTCTGGTATTATTGATGACGGGCAAACTGGATTTGTTATACCAAAGAATCAACCGGAAGTTTTGGCAGAGAAGTTAGAGTTACTCATTAATAACCATAATCTCTGTAATGAAATGGGTAATGCCGGCAGAAAGAAGTTTGAACAGGAGTTCACTTTAAATCAGTTTGAAAGGAGAATTACAGAGATATTGAATGACGCATTAACAAAATAATTAATAGTCCTTTAATATCAGATTTTGTATCTTTTCCAATTGTCGCTCTTCTAAAAGAAAATAAGGCACAGGTTGTTTGTTATCTTTTAGATAAAAGAAAAGATGCCTGATGCCGGGAGCTTCAGGATATGTATAGGCTTCAATCTTTGTTACTGGTATATCAAGCGAGTTTAATTGACGGATAAGGTCTTTGCGCTGTTTGGCATCAAGACCTACATATGCATTATATACTTTATCGATGTGTGAGACTTTGACAGAGTTTCGTGCTTGTGCTTGGCTACGAAATAAATTCTAATGGCTGTTTGGATTTAAAAACGCTGCTTTTTGAATTTTATTGTCATCACACGACATATCTTCACTTTCAAGTTTCGCAAATACGAAACTTGAACAGATAACTTATTATTAATCACGACGTTACATTAGGACACAACGTGGTATGTCCCTACAGTCAGAGGGATAAAATGTAAAACTAGAATAGCATAACAAATAAACACTATGATAAGACTAAAGACGCTCTCTATACAAGAGAGCAGAGATGCACTTGGCAAATTGCCTGAAGGCAAACTGCTGATAAATACTATCAACGCCCATTCGTATAACACTGCCCTGAAAGACGAACTGTTTGCAGAGGCTCTGACTAAAGGCGATGTGCTTATCCCTGACGGAGTGAGCATAGTGAAAGCCTGCAAATGGCTGAAGGCTAAGTCGCAACCTAAAGAGCGCATAGCAGGATGGGATCTGTTTGTGTTTGAGATGGACAAGCTGAACCGCAAGGGCGGTAAGTGTTTCTTTATGGGCAGCAGCGAAAAGGTGCTGAGCCTGATAAAGAAAAGGGCTGCCGTGGACTATCCTAACATAACAGTGGAGACCTATTCGCCACCATATAAGCCGGAGTTCAGCAAAGAGGATAACGACGCCATAATAGAGGCTATAAACAAGGCTAACCCCGACTTGCTGTGGATAGGCATGACGGCACCGAAGCAGGAGAAATGGACTTACTCACACTGGAACGAGCTGAACATACACTGCCACGTAGGAACGATAGGCGCAGTGTTTGACTTCTTTGCCGGCACTGTGGCACGTGCGCCGATGTGGTGGCAGGAGCATGGCCTGGAATGGGCTTACAGACTGCTGAAAGAGCCTAAGAGAATGTGGAGAAGGTATATTATAGGAAATATCTTATTCTTATGGAACATACATAATGAATAATAAACATAAAAGAACAAAAATATGAAAGATTTTAATAGCTTACAGATTGCTGTGGCCGGAACAGGCTACGTAGGACTTAGTATCGCAACACTTTTAAGCCAGCACCATAAAGTAACTGCAGTTGACGTTATACCTGAAAAGGTAGAGAAAATAAACAACAAGATAAGTCCTATACAGGATGACTATATAGAAAAATATCTCGCAGAAAAAGAACTTAACCTGACTGCAACGCTTGACGGTGCAGCTGCATATAAGGAAGCCGACTATGTGGTTATAGCAGCCCCGACAAACTATGACCCTGTGAAGAACTATTTCGACACAAGTCATGTAGAAGAGGTTATCGACCTTGTGCTGGATGTAAATTCTGATGCCACGATGGTGATAAAGAGCACCATACCCGTAGGCTATTGCCGAAGCCTTTATGTCAAGTATGCAGAGCGTTTCAAGAACGACGCAAAGCTGCAGGGCAAGAAGTTCAACCTGCTGTTCTCGCCGGAGTTTCTGAGAGAGAGCAAGGCACTGTATGACAATCTTTATCCAAGCCGTATCATCGTAGGATATCCTAAGCATATTGCAGGACGTGATGACGAGAACGAGGCTATAAAGGCCATTGCGGGCGATAATCTGGAGGAGAAGGCCAGGACATTTGCCGAACTGCTGCAACAGGGTGCCATAAAGGAGAATATCGACACATTGTTTATGGGACTCAAAGAGGCAGAGGCAGTAAAGCTGTTTGCCAACACATATCTGGCCCTGCGTGTAAGCTATTTCAACGAACTTGACACATACGCAGAAGTTAAAGGACTTGACACTCAGGCCATTATTCAGGGAATATGCCTTGATCCGCGAATCGGCACACACTATAACAACCCGAGCTTCGGCTACGGGGGAGGTTGCCTGCCGAAAGATACCAAGCAGCTGTTGGCAAACTATGCAGACGTGCCTGAGAATCTGATACATGCCATTGTTGAAAGCAACCGCACACGTAAGGACTTCATTGCCGATCAGGTGTTAAAGATGGCAGGATATTACGATTATTTCAACCGTGGCGACTTCAATCCGGCACAGGAGCATCAGTGTGTTATCGGTGTTTATCGCCTGACGATGAAGTCAAACAGCGATAACTTCCGTCAAAGTTCAATACAGGGTGTAATGAAACGTATTAAGGCTAAAGGTGCAACAGTCATTATCTATGAACCAACACTCGAAGACGGCAGCACATTCTTTGGCTCAAAGGTAGTAAACAACATGGACGAATTTAAGTCAATGTCTAAAGCTATCATTGCAAACAGATATGACAGCTGTCTGGATGATGTAAAGAACAAGGTTTATACGAGGGATATATTTAGAAGGGACTAAATATAAAAATGATACATAAAAACCTTTCAGACATTATTCCTCTGCTGACATCACACGGATGCGGAGAGAAGCGTGTGCTAATGAACAAGGACGATACGGACACGGACATGACACAGGTGGCCGTGACACAGCTGAAAGCAGGAGAATGTGTTGAAGAGCATGCACACAACACGATGGAAGAGATATTCTTTGTTTTAGAAGGACAGCTGAAGATGACCATAGACGGACATGAGACAGAATGCACAGAGAATGACTTCATACATATAAAGGCAAGGACACGGCACGGCCTGAAGGCGATGAGCGACGTAAGGCTGATGACCGTGGGATGTGCCGTGAAGAAAAATGCAGAAAAATAATTCTTTATTAATAAACAGACCAACATTAGGTATTAATTTATGTATAAAAAGATGAGAAAAGTAGCATTAATTACAGGTGTAACGGGCCAGGACGGCTCTTACCTGGCTGAGTTTTTATTGGAAAAAGGTTATGACGTACACGGAACCATCAGACGTTCATCGGTAGACTATCGCGAGCGTATCGCACATCTGGAAGGTCTGCCAAACTTTCACCTGCACTATGCAGACTTGGGCGACTCGATGAGCCTGATACAGGTGGTGGGCAAGGTGCGCCCTACAGAGATATACAACCTGGCGGCACAAAGCCACGTACAGGTAAGCTTCGATTCACCGGAGTTTACATGTGACGTTGACGCAACGGGAGTGCTGAGAGTGCTTGAGGCCGTAAGACAGTGCGGACTGGCTGACAGCTGCCGCATATATCAGGCCTCTACGTCTGAGCTGTTCGGCAAGGTGGAGGAAGTGCCGCAGAACGAGAAGACGCCGTTCCATCCATATAGCCCGTATGCCGTTGCAAAGCAGTACGGCT
>ENA-OPNW01000581-OPNW01000581.1-human-gut-metagenome-genome-assembly--contig:-NODE-581-length-22053-cov-1.942722_pt1 | contig 22053 bp, 29 predicted proteins | sample MGYA00241540_ERZ501777 | MGnify/ENA primary metagenome ERZ501777 (study PRJEB25962, sample SAMEA2042615) | human gut metagenome | biome: human gut; feature: human-associated habitat; material: faeces...
AAGTAAATTAAAGAAAGTAAATGGAAAGAAAAAGTCGAGACGGCTGTTCCGCTGGAAAAGGAAGATATTTACGGCAATGACGAATTTGTCGACGCCAAAAAACCTGCACCGGTCGTAGAAGAAAAAACCGAACCGGAACCCGAACCCGAGCCGGAAGAAGAACCGGAACCTCAGCCGGAAGATGAAATCAAAGACGCGGCAACCTATCAATATAGCGATCCCCGTTTGAAGAACATCGAAGACGCCCGCATTCTCTGGCATCACGAATACAAGAAATGGAACTCGGGCAAGATCGCCATTTCCATTGGAACCTTGGTCGCGATTGTTGTGGGATACATTATTCCCTATTTCGTGATTCAAGATGAAAAGGAGAAATCGAAGTGGACCTTGATCGTCGCCGCCATTTGCGCGGGGGTCGGCATCGCTGGAATCGCGATTTACGGCATCTTCCAAAGAAAAAAGAACCGGGCCCAAATCAGCGCCTATTTCAATTCCTATTATTCGAATGTGAACGACTATGTTTTCGATGGCCTTCCCGTTGAAAATGTCCACGGAGACATCGATGCGAAAATCGATGCGTCCGAAGTGGAAGCTTGCGGACTCTATCCAGGAGCCAAGCATATTGGAAGCCGCGATAACATCACTTTCACGTATCAAGGCGTGGAATGCTCTTTGTGCGACATGGCAGCCCAAAAAGATACCGCTAAAGCCCTCCAAACTGTTTTTGTTGGCAAATATCTTCGTTCCACCAATTCTCTTCCCTTGTCTGAGGGCGGGTTAGTCATTTATTTCAGGGGCAATAAGAGAGCATTGCCGCCTCTAGTTCTTCCTGAACTCAACCAACTCTCCAAAAACAAGCAATACGCCATCTATGGAGCGAAAGAAAATCGTCGTTTCATTACTCCAGAATTGGAATCGCTGTTAAAACAAATCCATACTTCCAAACTCTTGGTTGACGTCGCGATCTCCATCCAACCGGGTAAAACCTACATGGCCTTAGGATACGAGGACACGTTGATGGTTCTTCCTAACGATAAACCCTTTAATCCTGGTTACGTCGAAGCCTATAAACCCCAAATGAAGCTCTTCCTCGAAATTGCGGAGTGCATCTCCAAGATTGATCGGGACTAAACCGTTCTCTCGCCATCCTTAATGGATGGCTTTTTTTATTATCTACAAAGACAAAGGCGGTTTATGCGTTATAATTCATAGCGAGTAAGGTGATATTCACCTTGGCTAGGTATACTTTATGAACGAAATTGATCCGAGATTCGCGCGCTGGATTAAAGTCCAGGCGTACAAACATGACGGCAAATTGCATCGGCAATGGTCGCCGGCTTATTTGGTGGAAGAAACCGACGAATACTGGGCTTTGGCATCTAAAGCCAGCCTTGTCACGGAAAGCGATGGGCGTAAATGGATGACGAAGGAGAACGCGATTTTCCTTCTTTATAAAAAACGTTGGATGAATGTGATTGCCATGTTCAAAGAGGGCAAGGGAATTTGCTATTACGTCAATATTGCTTCTCCGACCCTTTACGATAATGGATTTTTGAAATACATCGATTACGACTTGGACGTAAAACTCTATCCAGACGGCGTGGAACGTACCCTCGACGAGAACGAATACGCCCGCCACATCCAAACTTACGGCTACCCCAAGGATTTATCCATGGCTATTGAGAAATCGATGTCGCAGGTTAAAGAAATGATCGACCATCGCAATTTCCCATTCATCGATTCGGAAATCGAGTGCCTATATCAGAAATTTTTGAGTGAAAATCTTCCAGTTTTGACGCCAAAACGCCACGTCTAATTCTTGCTTTTCTTTCGGTGTTGTTCAAAGGGTGTATAATCACCGCGGTTTATGGGTATGAAACTGATATTTAAAACAAAAAACAAAATGGAAACCCGTTCCTTGGGGAAGACAATCGCCCCTCTTTTGGAACCAGGGGATGTCCTCTTGCTAGAAGGGGATTTAGGCGCAGGAAAAACGACCTTCACGGGCGGAGTCGCTGAAGGGCTTGGCGTGAAGGAAGATGTCATCAGCCCTACTTTCAACATCATGAAATGTTACTTCCACGGACGCATTCCTCTTTACCATATCGATGCCTATCGCTTGGAAGGGCAAAACATTGAAATTGGTTTGGATGAATACATTGAAGGCAATGGGGCATGTCTCATTGAATGGCCGGTATATATTGAGCCGCTTTTGCCGGAGGAACGTCTTTCGATTTGCATCAAAAACGAAGGCGACGATAATCGTCAAATTACCTTAGAAAGTAATTGTCAACGATTCGACAATTTCCTGAAAGAGTTAAAGGAGAAAACCGATGCTCAATCTCTTGCTTGATTCTAGTGATAAAAACCTTGCTGTTGGGTTTGCTAAAGACGACGAAATTCTTGGATCTATCGTCTATGAAGCGTGGCAAAAACAAAGCGAATTCATGGTGGATGAAATCGACAAATTGATGTCGAAACTCGCCATTAAAAAAGAAGATATCGATGGTGTTGTAGTCTCAAAAGGACCGGGTTCTTATACGGGTGTTCGCATCGCATTAACGATTGCAAAAACCATTTCTTTTGCCCTTAACATTCCTCTCTATTTAGTTAGTTCCCTTGAGGTTTTGCAACAAATTGGACATCCATCCATCTGCTTGATGAACGCGAGAGGGAAACGGTCCTATTTTGCTGTATTCAATAGTGAAAAAAACGTGCAAGACTGCATTAAAACTAACGCAGAAGTCATGGATTTCATTCACCAACATCCCGATTATTCCGTTTGTGGGGACGTGGCTTATTTAGGTCTTGAATCCTTGCAAAACCCCGTTATTTCTAACTTGGCTTACTTTGCAAAACCTGAATATCGTTGCGAAGAGCCTCTTGGCGCTCGTCCCATCTATCTGAAAGATGATTATGATGAAGGTCGATTCAAGACCGTTGTCCGTAAAATGATGCCTAGCGATGTCGAGGCGGTTCTTGCCATTGAACAGGAAGCTTTCAAACATCCTTATGGTCGTGAAGCGCTTCTATTCGAAATGAACGAAAATCCTGTTGCTTATCTTTATTGCGCCGTCGTGGATAACGAGGTTGTTGGGATGATTGATTTCTACATCACTTTTAACTCTTGCACGATTGCTCAAATTGCTGTCAAAGAAAACTTCAGATCCAAAGGAATTGGCAATCGCCTTATCGGCCAAATGCTGAAGGATTGTGAATCGAAATCCGACCCTGTGGAATATGCGACTTTGGAAGTTCGCGTATCCAATGTTCGTGCTCAAAAATTCTATAAAAGACATAAGTTTGAACCTGTCACAACCAAGCATGCTTATTACGATGACGGGGAAGACGCGGTGTATATGGTGAGGTCGTTGATCAATGGCTAAGATTCTTGCAATTGAGTCGTCTTGTGATGAGACGGCTGTGGCAATCACGGACAACGGAAAATTGCTTTCCAATGTTGTCGCAACCCAGATTGCCGTTCATGAGAAATTTGGAGGGGTCATGCCTGAAATCGCATCCCGTCTCCATACGGAAAATATCACGGTGTGTTTGACTCAGGCTTTGAATGAGTCAGGATTGACCTTAGATGATATCGATGCCTTTGCCGTTACTCGCTGGCCTGTGCTTATTGGCTGTTTGCATGTTGGCTTACAGGCGGCAAAAACGCTGGCCATGCTTTATAAAAAGCCGTTAATCCCTGTTCACCATTTGGCAGGACACATTTACGCCAACGAATATGCGGGCGAATTCCATTTCCCGTTACTTTGCGTGGTTGTTAGTGGCGGCAATACCGAGTTGGTTATTATGAAAGACCATATGGATTTCACTATTGTAGGTGAAACCAAAGACGACGCGGTTGGAGAATGCTACGACAAAGTGGCTCGTGTGTTAGGCCTTCCCTATCCCGGTGGATTGCCAATCGATCAACACGCAAAACTCGGTACCCATTCTTACCACCTTCCGGTGCCTGCTTCTCCAGACGGAAAATACGATTTCTCCTACTCGGGCTTAAAAACAAGTGTGATTAACCTCGTTAATAGCCTAAAAATGAAGGGAACTCCTGTTAGTGTCGATGATATGGCCCGTTCATTCCAAGATGTTGCCATCGGCATGATTGTAGAAAAATCGTTGATGGCCGCTAAAGATTTCAATGTTAAGCAAGTGATTTTGGCTGGTGGAGTTTCTGCCAATTCGTATTTACGTGCACAAATGAAAGAAAAACTTGCAGGCACTGGCATTGAGTTGATCATTCCACCACTTTGGTGCACGACGGATAACGCCGCGATGATCGCGAAAGTCGCCGAAAAGCTGTACGAAATGAAAGTCTTCGCTCCCTTGAACTTAGGCGTGGATCCCAACTGGAAAATCGACCACTGGATGGATTTTAAAAACTAATTTTCTGGGTATAAAAGCCGAGCGAGACAATCCTCGGCTTTTTTCGTTCCCGTTAAAAAACCATATAAGTCGTTACAGACGCCGTTTTGCTGGGTGGACCAACAATTTAACGTAGGACATTGAAAAATCGTTATATCGCCCTTTTCTTCGCTTTCTAGGATCGACAGATCCTTGACGACGGACTGAAAATCTCCGGTTGGACACAGCAACACCAAGTTATGAGCGTGGGAATCTTGGTCCCAAACGTAGTCACCTCCGATTAACAGACTTACCTTTTTTTCGTTGATTTGCTCGATGATTTCTTCGAGGGAAAATAGTGAAATACAGTTAATGTAAGGCAATTCCTTAAGAGTATCCTGAAATTCTCTCCTCCAATCGTTTAAAAGGCGTATTTTTTGCTGTTTATCGGAAAAATATCCATTCCTAGAGACGCTTAAATACCCATTTTCCACGAGGCAATGAGCGATTCTCCCAACGAGACCTAGACTAGTTCCTGCCATGGATTGAATATCTCGAGCCGAAATAAGATTGGGGCTGCGGGCGATGATTTCCAAAATACGGCTTGCTTGTTCGCTAGTGCATCGAAAATAGGGAGAAACAGGTGCATTCGAGGCGGGGACAACATCTGGCATCCGATGACGAATCCATTTGGCACCGATTTTAATTTCGTAATTGCCTTGAAGATCGAAGTAGAAGTTGCCGTTTTCAGCGATTCTTTTGGCAGCTACTTTAGTTACTTTTTTGGAAAAGACAATCGTCGGTTTGTTTTCTGCACTCGTTTGTAAAAAACGTGGCTCGGCGTTTGTTGCGTATTGGTACTGAAAATAATTTGTGGAAAACCCTTTAACGGTGATCGAAATCTCTTCTTTTTTGTCGTCGTGCCGAAATGAAATTCCTTGAGGAATATACAGTAAGTTAAACTTTTCTAAAAAAGATTTATTCATCGAAATAAATATAATGTTCACAAAAACGGTGAACAAGAGAAAATAAACGATAAACACAAATTAATTTAATGTGCATCTCCGAAATATATAACGATGTGTTCTGCCTTCCTTTAATCAAGAAAAACCAAAAATGTAAAAATTAGAAGGAAAGAAGCCTTAAAAGTTCGTTCACAACTATCGAAAACAAGATAAACTTATAGGGTATGCAACCGAAAGCAATTACTGTTCGAGAATTGTATTCTCGCTTCTCTGCCAAGGAAGACTTAGAAAAAATTGGCGAAATTCTTATTGAAGGGTGGGTTAGAACCAATCGTGATAATGGGTCCATTGGTTTTATTTCTTTGAACGATGGAACCTGCTTTAAAAACATTCAACTCGTCTATAACAACGAGATTCCAAACGCCGATGTTCTTTCCCATGTTCTAACGGGGACTACTCTTGGTGTTCGCGGCGTTATTCGTATGACGCCTGAAATGAAGCAACCATTTGAAATGCACATCAATTCTTTTGAAGTGCTTGGCGACTGCGCATCTGATTACCCTCTCCAAAAGAAAAGACACTCGTTTGAATATTTGCGTGATGAAGCTTATTTAAGACCGCGTACAAACACCTTCACGGCTCTTTATCGTCTTCGTTCTGTCTTGGCTTTGGGCGTTCATGAATTCTTCCAAAGCAAAGGATTTGTTTATGTTCATACCCCTGAAATTACTGTCAATGATGCCGAGGGAGCCGGACAAGTTTTCACCCTGATGACTCCCGATGCAAAAGGGAAACTCAGCGACACAGACTTCTTTGGTCGTCGTGCCTCTTTGACTGTTTCGGGACAGCTCCACGTTGAAGCGTTTGCCATGGCGTTCCGCGACGTTTATACCTTTGGTCCGACCTTCCGTGCTGAGAAATCGAATACGCCACGTCACGCAAGCGAGTTCTGGATGATTGAACCCGAAATTGCATTTGCCGACCTCGAAGACGACATGGATTTGATGGAAGAATCCATTAAATACCTTATTCGTTACGCGCTAGAGAAATGCCCCGACGAAATGGCTTTCTTCAATTCCATGATCGCGCCGGGTTTGCTCGATAAACTCAACCACGTTTTAGCTACTCCGTTTACCCGAATGGAATACACCGAGGGTATTAAACTCCTCCAAGAAGCAGTGAAAAACGGCCACAAATTCGATAACAATAACATCGAATGGGGCATGGATTTGCAATCCGAACACGAACGTTATCTAACGGAACAAGTGGTTAAAGGACCGATGTTCTTGATTAACTATCCCAAAGAAATCAAAGCGTTCTATATGCGTGAGAACGATGATGGCAAGACGGTTGCCGCGTGCGACTGCCTCGTTCCTGGAGAAGGAGAAATCATCGGAGGTTCCCAACGCGAGGAACGTTATGATATTTTGAAAAAGAAGATGGAAGCCATCGGCAACGAGCAGGGGCTTGAATGGTATCTGAACCTCCGTAAATGGGGCGGATGCATCCACTCTGGCTTCGGTATCGGCTTTGACCGTCTTCTCATGTACATCACGGGCGTTACTAACATTCGTGATACGGAGCCCTTCCCGAGAACCAGTTCGCAGATTAAATACTAACCATGAATCCAAACGATCCGAATTCCAACTATCCTCAGCAAGGCGGATACCCTAACCCCAATCCGGGCGCGGGTTTCGTTCCGCCCAATTACGGGAATCCGGGCGCTTATTCTCCGAACTATCCTCAGCAGCCTTATCCGCCTCAGCCCCCATATGGGTATGGCGCGCCTTCAATGCCCCCTTATGGGACTCCATCGATTCCGGATCCTAACGCGATGATGCAACCGGGCGTCCCCCCTATGGGTATTCCCGAACCGCCGGTAGAAGGCAACTCTTTTGTCACGACGGATTTGCCAAAAGAAGAAGAGACTCGCAAACAGACCAAAAACCGTAGGATGTTTTATGTCCTCTTGGGTTTATCGTTTGTTTTCATTGCCCTTATTGTTTGGGAAATTATCGATATTATTTTCCGTCTCGCTTAATCCATGAAAAAGAACCACAAATCTACGCAGACCATCCAAAATGAATGCCCGGATAAAATCCCCGCCTCCATTAAATTTGGCCGCGTTTTATTGGTGGCGTCTTCGATTTTCCTCGTTTTTGTTGCGGCACTAGAACTTTATGAGTTTATAACCACATTGTTGGAGGGAATAGATGCATCCGATCCCTTTGATTTTATTAGCGTTTGGTCGGAGCCTTTGATCGTTCTCTTTTTACTATTTTGCTCTATTGGAGGCATCAGTTTTGTCATCGATAAAGGCCCCTTTGTCGGGCTTTGTTCCCTTTGCGCGATTATTTGCTTAGCGCTTGTTATCGTCGACTTTGTGCTGTCTACAAGAGCCTTAATCATTAAAGCGGATTATGGCTGGAAAGACTGGGCGATTTCTTTGGCATCCACTCAACTAGTCTCTGGTTTATATTTTGTAGGGTGGTCCTTAGCGAAAGACTGGCTGGATTAAGTTATTCAGAAGGCGGCAATGGTTTTTGCGGGATGGGGGTATCTTCATCATCCGCGTGATAATCGGTAAGGTTCTTTTCAAATACGGTTCTGCTAAGGTGAAGCAAAGCATACAAGCGGCTTAAGAACGCCTGGCAAACGACAAAATAATAGACCCAGCTGACCAAGAAGAATGCAACAGCGATATAGTTGCAAAGGTGGTCAAGGATGAATTCGGGGTGGTGCGATACCGGCGGGAATTGACCAATAAGAGGCAAACCGAAAACCTTGACGATGACCCCTTCTGCTCCCCAATCGAAGGAGAAGAACAAATCTTGGAAATCGACGAAGATATTCGCACTCCAACGATGGTAAATCAAATTGCCAATCGTCCAGATGAGCAAGCCAATAAAACTCAATAAGAACGGAATTAAAGTATCACGATAGAGCATTCGATTGCTCTTTTTGATGGCCAATTTACGAAATTCGGCAGGAGTTTGAATCACGTGGGTTTTGGTCACGTCTGCCATTGCGGTTTCGATCCGTTTCGTTTGAATCCCCATCAAGGCGCGAATGCCCATGCCGATAAGGCCGATGATAAAGAAAAGTACCACCAAAATAACGATGGCGATGATTAAGGCCCGATGGTCGGCTTCGTTTTGGATGCTGGCAAGGAACTTCATGGTTTATTGATCCTTTTCGCTTTCGTCCGAAGAAGGAAAACTTAGTAAATTCGGCCCCTCTTTGGATTTGGACTCAATTTGAATGGGGTCTCCTTGATTTTCAATCACAGGATGAGAAGGGGTTCCAATGCTAGGCTGCTGCGGCGGATTGTAAGGAACACGAGGCTGCCCGTAATAAGGATTGCCATAGGGGTTTTGAGGCGGATAGGGGTTGTGACCGTTGTAATAATTCTGCTGAATGATCGTCGTGGAATTGTTGTTGGCCACTTGTTGCGTCGGCGGAGTGGGCTCCTTGGGTTCAGCGGCGTTCGCATAGGCCGCTTGACGGATGGCAAAGGCCTGTTCGTCTTCGGGAAAAGGCGGGAAAAGACTCTTTCCTTGGAAGAAATGAATTAACATGATGACGAATTCAACAATAAAAGTAAAAACGCCGTAGACGGCGATGAGGGCGATGACCACGCATAGCAGGGGAAACAATGCTGCCCATAATATTCCCAAGCCGAAGTTACGTAAGAACTTCATGATTTCATTTTATTATCGCTTTTCTTTTCTAGCAATGGACGGCTCAAGGAATTGCAAAGAAGTATGACGGCCATGGGCAGGACGATAAGTCCGAGTCCTGTATCGTCGGGGCAAGAGGAAAAAAGCAAGGCAAAAAGCAGCAATCCGCCGAATAAACCTAGGCCTAAAAGAACGTAAATTCCTTTTCGGACATAGGGCAAGGAACGGATAGAAGTTTCTACAATCCAATAGGACGTCGCGCCGAGGAAAAAATATCCAACGAGGGGATAGACGAAGGTAAGCAGGCCAAGGAGCAGGAACGTTCCTCCAAAGGCGAATCCCACCCACCTGGGAGTTTCTAAAGGCTGTTTTTCAAATCCGAGACGTTCTAAAAATAGGCGCAGAAAAAGATAAGTAACGGCCATCTGGGCATAACTATAAACCAGGCAAAATAAGGGAAAGACGTGGGACAGGTATTCGTTTTTGGTGAGATGGAACAAGGCTAGAAGCACCTCTTCCATGGAAATGCCATAGATTGCATAGATAAGAAGAAGGGCGATTCCAAAAAGGAGGCATTCACATAGGCTAAGAAGGAATAGGCCACAGTCTTCAGGTACTCGTTTCACGGTGAAAAAGCCAAATAACGCCCCTATAACCAAGGAAGGAAAGATGTAGAAAATCGTATTCTGAAAATCCCAAAAAGAAGAACCAAGGCACACCGAAAAAGCAATAAGGACAAAAAGAGGAAGGTAGCGCAGCGGCAATAAGAATGCCGCGATGGCCGAGGTTAGGGGAACAACGACCATCAGGAAAAGAGAAGACATTGGGAAAAAAGCCCCGAGAAGAGCGAAAACGGCGTCGACGGCGCTTAAAAGGGCCATGATGGCAATCCGGCGGCTAGGAGAAAGCGAATCAATTTTCTTCACGGGAAATATCTTAATCGATGAAAGGAGAAAGAGTTAGCCCGCCTTTTTCTAGAGCCCTTCCTACATTGTCAAAATTTAAACGCTCCCCTTATTAAAAGAAAAAGGAATACGAAGTAAAATAAAAGGGTATGACTGATTACGCATCTTTATTAAATGAAACTCAACTTCAAGCGGTAGAAACCCGTGCTCAACACGTCCGTATCATTGCCGGTGCTGGCAGTGGAAAAACCCGTGTTTTAACTTACCGTATCGCCTATTTGATCGAGGAAATGGGACTAGACCCCTCCCGTATTTTGGCCGTGACTTTTACCAACAAAGCTGCCGCGGAAATGAAAGAGCGCGTCGGAAAAATCGTTCCGGGCGCTGCTCCTTTTTTGCAGGTATCCACCTTCCATAGTTTTTGCGCTCGCTTTTTAAGAAAAGAGGCCCGTTATCTTGGCTATCCAGCCTCTTTCACCATTTTTGATGACGAAGACCAGGGAAAACTGATCAAAGATATCGCCGTTAATTTTGGGTATTCCAAAGGCGATGAAATCATTAAGAAAGCCAAAAACTATATTGGGGCGATGAAGACCAAGGGACTTTATCCTGATGATTTGGCTTCTGCCAACCCTCAACAATCGAAGTTCCATAGCGAAGAGCAAACCCAATGCCTTAAGATTTACCGTCAATACGAAATTGAAAAAATGAAGATGTTGGCCTTCGATTTTGATGACTTGATTCTCAAAACCTATGCCATCCTTCGCGACTTTGATGAAGTCCATCAACGTTGGGCGCATATGTATGACGCGATTCTAGTGGACGAATATCAGGATACCAACAAAGCTCAATACGACTTATTACGCATGATTTCCAATCCGGAAACGGCCCTTTATGTCGTGGGCGATCCGGACCAGACGATTTACACGTGGCGCGGAGCCCGACAGGAAATCATTTTGAATTTCCCTAAGGATTATCCAGATTATCAGGACATCATCTTGGATCGCAACTACCGTTCTACCAAAGCGATCCTTGACGTTTCGAACCATTTAATCGCCTATAACAAAAAACGTGTCCCCAAGAACCTTTTCACCAAAGCAGAAGAAGGGGAAACCGTTACGGCAAAACGCTTTGAAACCGCAGAAGATGAAGCCAAATGGGTGGTATCGAAAATTTGCGATATTGCCACGGATGGCTTGCCTTTTGGAGAGCAACGGTTTGACAACATCACCGTTTTGTATCGTTCCTCCTATATGACCCGAGCCATTGAAAGCGAATTGGCCGCAAATCGCGTCCCTTACAAGATTTTCGGTGGCCTCCGTTTCTATCAACGTAAAGAAGTCAAAGACGTGTTCGCTTATTTCCGTTTACTGACCAACGAAAAAGATGATGTCTCCTTTGAACGCATTATTAATGTTCCTAAAAGAGGCATTGGGGAATCTAGCATTGCCCGCATCCGCCAAGAAGCCCATGACGCGGGAGTATCCGAATATGAATATATCCAAAATATCCAGGATTATCCGAATACGGAACTGACCGGACGCGTGATTAATCCTTTGAATTTGCTTCTTGGTCAAATGGAGGCCACGAAAGAAAAACTCTCCAGCAATTTAGAAGCCTATTCGGGAATCCTCCGCGATTTCATCACGGACATTGGATATTTGAAATTCCTCCAAGAAGATCAAAACCCTGACGAAGACCGCGTCGGCAACGTCAATGCGCTTTTTGATGATGTGAACCACTATATCCAAGACCATCCCGAAAGCACTTTCGATGAATACCTTCAAAACATTGCTCTTTTAACGGGGCAAGATGATATCAATGGGGGCAATTACGTCTCCTTGATGACGATTCACGTGGCGAAGGGTTTGGAATTCGATAACGTCTTCATCGTCTGCATGAACCAAGGGTCCTTCCCTTCCATCCGTACTCAAAACGAAAACGGGATGGACGGCTTAGAAGAAGAACGCCGCCTGGCTTATGTTGCCATGACTCGTGCCAAAAAGCGCCTTTATGTCACCTGCAATAGTGGCTGGTCCTATGCCACGAACGGCAAAGCCATCCCCAGCCAATTCTTCAGCGAGGCTGGTTTGGAACTAGCGTCCAAGTCCTATAAATCCTCTTCCGCCCCTTGGGAAAAGACGGGTCGAAACTATGGCTCTTCTTGGAAAAAGGTATACGATGATTCTACGACTACTTTCCAAGACGGAAACGCCATCTCGCCCTTTGAATCAAAACCAAAACCCACGACCACTACGGCCCAGGCCAATCAGCAGAGCAATGGCATCCTGGACTGGAAGGTCGGTGACATCGCCCATCACGAAAAATTTGGAGATGGGGTGGTCGTCGAACTCATCAGCTCCTCCATCATCATCATCAATTTCGATTCAGTCGGGAAGAAAACTCTTCTTGGAACGCATAAGCTGCTATCGCGTAAACGCAGCGCAGGAGGTCTTGCATAATGGATTTGAACCAATGTATGTCCGGTTATGAGCCGGATGCTCTAGCCTGACTGAGCTAATGCAACATAGAAACCCGGCTTGATTGGTTAACCGCTGCTCTTTGCAATGTCATGCCTAAACATCACATCGAGAGCCGGGAATAGCAGTGGAGGTTTTGGAGAATAAAGCCATGCAAAGCTAGGTAGTTGGTTGTGCTGCGTAACGGAATCGAACCGTTGCTTGCCAGCCATGGGGGAGACAGGCTGGCATTCCCCTAACAATTGGAAACGCAACATATAAAGCCCGGTGAAGGTGAAAGAGTGAGAAAACCTCCACCGGTGAAAGGAGGAATATGCTTGTTGACACGCACGCGAGTAAAATGACAAAACCCCGCGTGCAAGCTATTCCTTTAAGGGAAGCTGCAAAACTTCCTGCGTACATTATAAGCCTTGTCAAGTGGTGAAATCAAATAAATAGACCCAGCGAACACAATATATTGTGTTTTTAATCAAAATGGCCTCTTGACAGGCTCAATTTTACTGATTCCGTTGTACAATTCATCGGCAAGCTGTGCCAGACTGTCCGGTGCATCATCGTGCGGAACCTTGCCAAGCTGCGTGAACATCGTCACCTGTTCCATGAACGCCTTGTACTCTTTCGACTGGTGTTTCTCGTCAAGGAAATAAAACCGTTTGATGTCCGGCGCATACTGGATGATTCTTGACAGCTTGCTTTGACCACTTGGCGCACGCTGACTACGAACAGAACAGTGATACCCCTGCTGCCGAAGCTGGCTGTCTACCACGTCACAATATTCATCGCCGCCGTTGTTGGCTTCTCCGCGCACCGCGTTGATTTTGTGCTGGATGATTTTGCCCACGACTTCCGGTCTGGTCACGGTCTTATCGCCGTTATTGAACACAAGGTCTTGGATGAACACAGCATCACCATACACATAGGCGATAGGGCAAGCCGTGAAGTCGCCACCACCCCATGCAATATCCATGACCATGAGCTTGCGATCAGGCTCACCATCAGGCAGAACACCGTTGAAATACCGCAGTTCATCGGCAGGAAAGAGCAGACCTTCACGCACATAGGGCTTGCCCATGTACTTTGCCCACCATGTTGCATCATCAATGCTGGCTTTCATGTCGGCATAGTAGGCATCGTCAAACCCAACGCCATAGTCATAATTGAAGTTGCTGTGTCCGTTCTCATCCACCGCAGGAATCACACGGAATCGGTACTTTGGGTTGTCTGCATACTGGTTCTGGATGCGCCCCAGAGGGTCAAGCACGTTCCAGCGTGTACCGACCATCAGTTCCAATGCGCCTTGCTTTTTACGGTCTTTCAGCTGGTTCAGGTAGGCGTCGTACTTGTTGTTCAGGCGCTCAACGTTCAGGCTTTCCTCTAAGTCCTCGATCAAGTCATCGCTGTACAGAACGCCGCCCTCGCCAATTTCAACAGCACCAGTCAGCGTGCCGCCGATTGAGCGGCAAGTCAGGGTGGGGAAGCGCTTCTTTCGGTTCAGATCAACGCTTTCGTCCTTTGCGCTTTTGTCCACAAGCTGAACGTCAGGGAAGATTTTGCCCCAGTTGTAGGTCACAGGGTCGGTGATGATGGACAGCACTTCACCATAAAAGCCGTTGGTCAGCTTGTCGGAATGTCCGCTCATAACAGATGCAACGTCAGGGCGGTTGCCCATCAGCCATGTGATGAAAAATATACATAGCGTCGATTTTCCGACGCGAGCGGGCAAGCTAACCCCCAAGAAGTCAATCCGCTTATAAAACAAGTCCTCAAGGTCATCTGCCAGCACTTTCAGAACCTTGCGTCTAGGCTGATAGAACTTCTTCTCCGGTGCGCGATTCCATTCAAGGTAGATGCAATAGCTGTCGAACACGTCCTTTGCTTCAAACAGGTATGTCCGGCTGATAATGTCATAGACCTTCGCCACGTCCTCGCCTGTTTTCATCTTGCCCATCATGGCTGCGCAGACAGAGCGCAGCTCACCAGAGTATTTGTAGGCATCGAACCGCTTGTCTTGCGGCAAAGCGTCTCTAAGGTTCACCACCGCCTGAAACCAGTCCTCATAGACCTGTGCTTCGGTCGGGTTCTGTTTTGCATACGCTTTGATGCTGTCGATGATGGCGATACACTGCTTTGGCTGCATAAAAAAATAGGCACCCCCTACCTGAAAATGTAAAGAGTGCCTACAACTGCACAAAAATCAAATATTCGGTTTTTATAATACTGTTTCGGAAGATTGTTTGCTAAAATTCGTTTTAACGGATAGAATGTGCGGTTTATTTGACTTCTTCTGCAAGCTGGTTGAGCCTGCGCTTCAATTCATCCGCATCGTAGTACAAGGCGTCTGCGATGGCATTGAGGATATCGGGCTTGTCGGTGTAATCGCACAACGTTTCAATTAGTTTCAAGCTCTGCTCTGACAATTTTACGGTTTTCATGTCACTTTTCCTTTCTCGTTCGGTTTTATTCTGGGTTGCGAACAATGTCAACTGAAAACGCCAGCTAGTACAATGCTAATCAACCCTGCGACAACGCTTGTAAGAACGCCGCAAGCAAATCCTATCCCGCGTTCTTTCCACTGTTCAATCTTTTCCAGCTTGTGGATTTTCTTATAGTTCCTTGCACGTTCCAACAGCCAGAATGCTGTGTGCTGCGTGTCGCCCCAGCGTATCAACCCATCGTTGGCAAGGGATTCAAGAACGAACTGTGCCGTGAAGTCCAGTTTGTCTTGCAGGGCTTTTACAGAATAGAAGCCATTCGGCAGGTCTGGTTCATAGGTGTTCAACGTGTCGATCAGGCGCTTCATGTTGTCACTAAGTATCACAGAACGCACCTCGCAACCACAACTACGATGAAGAACCCGGTAAGCAGCCCAACGACTGCCCCCGCAAGCCAATCATACGAGTTTCTGTTGTTCCACTTATCCATAGGCTCTTGCTCCTTTCACCTGTTCTGTTTAGCAATCCGATACCATGTCTGGCGGGTCACACCAAGTTGCTATTATCTTCTTTTTCTATACGGGTCAGGCCATTCTTTAACGGGCGTCACATACGAAGTAGTGTCCGTTCCGGGGATGTATCCGTTTTCAATCCACCATTCTTTTATATAACGCTTTTTGTTTTCTGGCGCAGTTGGAAACGTGAGTGCTTCTTTGGGTGTGCATCCAATTTCGATTCTCTTGTTTGCTTTTGAAACGTTCATCTTATGTTCTTTGCACCATTGAGAGCGCGATTTCGTAATACCGTCAATCGTCCAACATTCATTAGCGTACACATAATCCACTTTTTCATTTACATACTCAGGAACAGATGATGCGCCGCCGCCATATAACCATTTTTCTATAGAATCCAACGCTTCGACAGATTCTTTATAGCGTTTTTTCAGTTCCACATACTCTCTTTGCATCGGGGTTCTTTTTTGCCACTCATCAGGTATATGTCTAAGCTCGTAAATCTCCATCTGAGAAAGGGTGTCTTTTTCATTCGTAAGCCTTGCTCCGTGAAGTTGGCATTCCCAAATCGCAAGCTTTTCAATGTCTGCCGCAAAATACTTCGTACTCCATTTGGACAATATCACGATTTTAGAATTGCATTTTGCGTAGTGCTCCTTAAATGCTTCATTTCTATTTTTCTTGTCTCATATTCTTCCAGAATTCCCCATCCCAACATAGTAAATCTCTCCCATGCTATCAACAAAAAGATAGACGAGATATTCTCCAGCACTATAAATTTCATTAGAATAATCGGCAGCAAAATTAAAAACATACCCACGTTCAAAGCTGCTTTCCGTTCTTTCTCTTGCATCCCAGACGTGTTCTTTTACTTGGTCTGAAAACTCTTTTCTTGCTTTTGGCCCCGCATACCGCATCCAATCGCTTACCATGCGTGTAATAAAGAAATAATCCATGCTCTTGTAAAATTCCATTATCTTCTCCTTTGGTGTTGTGTTCCCCCAAAAGAAATGATATAATACTTATGTACTATCATCCTGTTGAGGGATTGGTGGTTCTTGTTTGTAGCAGCGGCCTGTGGTGGGTCGCTGCTTTTTTTTTATTTTTCTTCTTTGTTGGCATACTTGCGTGTGGTGGCCGCATCAGTGATGCCATATTTTTCACGATACTTTTTGACCGTGCGCCAGAACGTAGCGGGCTTCAACCCGAGCTCGTTCATCATAATCTTCGGCGTGGTTTTTCCATTCTGCCAGTCGTTGTAAAGTTGCCGGAACTTCTCTTCGTCTACTTCGACGGGCTTTCTGCCTTTATACTTGCCTTCTGCTTTTGCGATTTCGATTCCCTCCTTCTGCCGTGCCAACATTGTTTCGCGTTCCAGTTGTGCCAGAGCTGCAAACACGGTCAGCATAAATTTTCCGTTAGGCGTAGAAGTGTCTATGTTCTCTTTCTGGCTGACGAACTTTACATTCTTTTTTTCAAGTTCTTCAACGATTTCCAGAAGGTCTTTTGTGGAACGAGCCAGACGGCTGAAACTCTCAATCACAAGAGTATCGCCCTCACGAACAAACGCCAGCATCTCTTTCAACTGCGGGCGGTCGGTGTTTTTGCCGCTCATTTTGTCAATGAACACTTTTTCAACACCAAGCTGTTCCATAATGACTTCCTGACGAGCTGTGTTTTGTCCGGCTGTCGAAACTCTTACATACCCAACTTTCATTTTTGCGTCCTCTCTTTCTATCACAGATTATACCACATTTTGATAGTACTGTCAATAATATTTTTGATAGTTAGAATTGCGCAAATTGTTTATTTCGACCATTTTATATATAAAAATTCGGGCATTCTATTCAATTGACCAAAAGGGGGCAAAGATTTAAAATATTTTCACAAACAAAAAATCCACCAGCCTAAAGCTGATGGACTGTCTGCAATAGAAAGGAGCAAAAAACATGAACTTTCCCACGACAACCGAAGAATTTCTGAAAACCCTCGCACATGGCAAAGAGCCGACCAGCGAGGACAGGGAGTACGCAGAAGCGCTGGGCAAGCTGTCCGAACTGAATTACCGGGCAGGATACGAAGCGGGAGCGACCGACAAAAACCGCAAAATCTGATGTCAACACTAGGCAACACAATATCTAGTGTATTTTTGATTGACATTCAGATATTTTGCAGTTACACTTATTGCACGGCAAAACGAAAGGGGGTGAATATGTATGAGTAGTCCTTACGCAGAGCGTTACGGTCACACCGTTACCATCAGCGTGACGGAGCGGCAGTTTGCAAGCTTGCAGGAATACTGCATCAAGAACCGGGTCTCCATCTCTGCTGCATTCCGTGAAGCGTTCTTTGCGCTGCATCCGATGGATTCTACCAATGAAAACGAAAAATGATACGTCCGCTGCTGTCGGCAAACTTTAGCGAACGTATCATGTAAACCCTGAGAGAAGCATTCTCTCGCCGTTATTATAGCAGAAAATTGCTTCTCTCACAAGTGAAAAGGAGCTTTTTAATGCAACTTTCTTTGTCTGAGAACATCAAAATCTTCAACAACGCCGAGTTTGGCGAAATTCGTGCCGCACTTATTGACAACGAACCGTGGTTTGTGCTGAAAGATGTATGTGTAGCATTTGGAGAAACCAATTATCGACGCGTTGCCGCCAGATTAGATGATGAAGAAAAGGGTGTGTCACAAATCAACACCCCCGGCGGCACACAAAGCATGACTGTTGTGAATGAATCTGGGCTTTATTCTGCGTTGTTTGCAATGCAGCCAGAGAAAGCTCGTGGTGTCAATGAGGAATATATTTCCAATAGACAAGAGCAATTAAAGAAATTCAAGCACTGGGTCACTCACGAGGTCTTGCCGTCCATCCGCAAGCATGGAATGTACATGACAGACAACCTGTTGGAGACGGCTATTGCCAACCCGGACTTCGTGATCGGCCTGATTCAGAACATGAAAGCCGAAAAGGAAAAGAACGCAGCGTTGCAGACGCAGAACAAGCAGCTCTGCGAGAAGAACGAGGGGATGCAGCCTAAGGCGGACTACTTTGACGACCTCGTGGCGTGGAACGTGTCTACCAATTTCCGCTCGACTGCAAAGGAACTTCGCATCCCTGAACGCCTGTTCATCAAGATGCTGATTTCCGACGGTTACATCTACCGCGATAAGAACAAGGGCATCCTGCCGAAAGCGGGCAAGGGTGACGGCCTGTTTGCCGTCAAGGAATACTGCAACCAGAAGAACAAGCACGGTGGCGTACAGACCAGAGTAACGCCGAAAGGCCGTGAGACGTTCCGTCTGCTCTACGCAAGCATCCGTAGAAGCGTATAACAGCAAATAAGAAAAGCCAGTGGTTAGAGAGTATCTAGCCGCTGGCTTTTTGCGTTTAATAGATTTTTACAGTTTTCCCATCTCTGGTATAGCTTTCAAGTTCACAGCTATAAAAGCTCATTTTTGAATATTCACCAACAAAAGTGATTTCATCGCCTGTATTGATTTTCATAATAGCATCTTTTTGGTCTTTTGAGAAGGACGCAAAGAAATAAACCGTTGTGTTCCCGACTTGTCTGACAAGAGTGACTGTCGCGCCTCCAAAGATATTCGCCAATCCGCTATCGGTCAATCCGTTTACAGTTCCGGTTACACGGTATCTCTTATTCCCGTATGTTTCCTCCGCTCTTACCTCATTCGACTTATATTCCTTATAGACAGCATTAAAATCGATATCGGTAACAGCCTGCTCAGAAGCAGAGGAACTAGACTTTTTAGGCTTAGAAGAGGACTTGCTACTTGCTGATTGCTTTTCGGATTCTGCTCTAATAGCGGCGTTCCGCTCTTCCTCCTTTGCCTTTTCAGATGCAGACTGTTCCTTTGATGCTGGCTCCTCTTTCTTGGAGTTGGCTACCTCTGCCGCTAAACGCTCGCTTTCGGCTTTTATCGCCGCGTTACGTTCATCTTCCGCCTTTTTAGAATCTGACGCTGCTTTGCTTTCTGCTTCTTCTTTAAAGCGTTTTGATTCTGCATCCCTGCTGGCTGCTGCTTCACTCTCGGCTTGCTTTTGCCGTTCTTCTTCGGCTTTGCTGCTCGCCGCCGCTGCAGATGATGCAACCTTTTCAATTTCTCTGGCTTCTGATTCTGCTGCTCTTTGAGCTGCTGCCGCCTTATCGTATGGGAGCATCATTCCAACAATGAACAGCACAAAAACAGCTATCAATACGAGCAAATCTTTCTTGTAATGATACTTTTCGTGTTTGATGGCAGCTTTTAAGAATCCCGATACTACTTTTACAATATAGCAAAAGCAGATGAGCATGAAAGCAATGCCGATATTTCGTGCATCCCTTTGAGATGCAGCATAGCATACACCAAAGCCAATGTATGCCGCTATCATCCAATACCATGTTTTCTTGTTTGGCTTTCCTCTGATTGCGTTGATAGCACAGCAAAAGCTAAGAACGAATCCAGCGAGCATGAGAATGATGCTTATATTATCCATTTGAGATTCCCCTTTCCTTCGGTCAAGTATACCACAGATTAGACAAAGAAAGGGGTCTTTTTGTATTTTTGGGAATTTTTGGAGACTTGCACAATCGGATGGGTTCTGATTTGTGAAGGTGGGGTGGGTGTTGGCAAGAGGAACACCGAAAACGCCTTTTTCTTTGAAAAATTTTATCGCGGGCATGACCTGCCCCACCCCCGGCGCTCCCTGTATGCCCCGCCGGTGGAGACCCCAGCCCCAGCGCACCCGGACGGCCTACACATCACAGGCAGCAGCGTAGGCCGTGCCAGATGCAAGGCAGACCACGCCACGCACCGACACACACGCCCGGATGCTGGACACGCTGCACCGGTCTGCACTCGATACCAGACAGACCACGCCGGGGCGATCGGGCAGTGTGCGGGGCGCTGGAGGGCAGGCAACTCCTCTATCATGCGCATTGTGATAGCTCTATCACAGGCATGGTATATTGATAGCAATATGAACAAATATCACAAGGATATTTTGTTGTTTCTTGTGATAGCAAATTGCTATCTATATATTGACATATAACCCTATTGATAGTATAATAAGGGCACAAACAAGAACAAACCACATTGAACCAAAACAGGAGGACAGAGCCATGAAAGCAAAAAGAACCATGCGGGATATTAAATCCCAGTATCCGACCATTATCCAAGTAAGCTATTGCGATGCGCAGAATATGTTGTGCATGGACGACCCCGCCGCATATACCGTTGGCGTGTATGGATGGAACGCGGATATTTACCCGATCACCTCAGGCGTTGCAATCTGCACCGGATACCGCCCATTTGGAAACATCAAGCCCGACCGTGAAACGGTCAGCCGCTACGAAAAGCGGGCGCGGGAAATGCGCCGGGATTTGTGGAACGCTGAGGAGCTTGCGGCGCACTTGCACAGCTTGCAGATGGAATTTGTTCGGGAGGTGTGCAAAGTATGATTGCACTTGACTTTACCCAATGGGCAGCCCTCTGGTACGTGGGCGGCATGATATCCGGCGCACTCGTTATGATTGCTTTTTTAAACAGCTGAGGAGGGCGCAAAATGACATACACGGCAAACAAAAAGGCGTACGGCCTGTTAGAATCCCTTGCATATTGGATGGCTGAGATCTCATATTGCAGGGAAAAAGACCCGGGCGACGTCGGGTTTTTAGACAAGGCTGACAAAACCATTCATTTTTTGTTTGGTCAGCTTGACCGGGCGGGCGTCCCGTTTTGGGCACAAAACTCAGCGCTTGCAATCGGTGAAAATTGGAGGGAATACGAAAAGCACAACCTTAGAACGCTATTCACTAATAAAGGAATTTTGGAGGGCTGAAAAATGACAGACTTAGAACAAAAATGTAACGAGTATCGAGAGTATAAGCGGCTTGCAGAACAAGCGGAGCAGATGAGGGACAGCCTGCGAGATGAGATTATTACCATGATGCAGGGAGCGCCGGAGGTTATGGCAGGCGCTTGCAAGGTGATGTATAAGGACGTGCAGAGCGTCCAGCTTGATAGCAAGCTTTTACAGGCCGCGCACCCGGATATTTATGCTGAGTGCAGCAAGCGCACCACATACAAGCGGTTTAGCGTTGTATAAGGGGGCGCAAATTATGTTATACTATCGTATTCCGGCAGAGCTTGACGGGCGGGCGGTTGTGTCCGCTGACGCCTATTGTGGCAAGGCCAAGCGGTATCTAATCGGCGGTGAGCTGTACACGGCTAAAGAGTGCGCCCGCTATGGTATCAGCACGGCAGGGCTTGAGCCTGTCACAATCTCACAGCGTCGCACCTTTACCAATTTCGGTGTTAGAATGGAGGTAAAAGCATGAACGCCGATAAATACGAATATTTCAAAAAGACTGTGAACGCCCTTAAAGAGCACAACGCAAACCCGAACAGCGAAACATTAACAGTATACGTTGATTATTTGCGCGGCCTCCCGCTTGCGTGGCTTGATGAATACAACGCCTTTGAGCTGGTACAGATGGGAGGCGCAAACAAATGATATTTTCTTGTGTCCTCTTTGCGTTCTGGTTTTTTAGTGCACTCTTTAAGGCCAGCAAATAAGAAGCATTCCACCCGGTCAGAAATGACCGGGCTTTTCTTTTGCCTTGCATCTGCTGAGGGTGCAGGGCTTTTGTTTTGCCCTTTTGAAATACATCCCCATACAAGCGTTTACAGCGGTTTTTTATACCATCCATGGTTAT
>ENA-OPNW01000586-OPNW01000586.1-human-gut-metagenome-genome-assembly--contig:-NODE-586-length-21712-cov-7.426144_pt1 | contig 21712 bp, 22 predicted proteins | sample MGYA00241540_ERZ501777 | MGnify/ENA primary metagenome ERZ501777 (study PRJEB25962, sample SAMEA2042615) | human gut metagenome | biome: human gut; feature: human-associated habitat; material: faeces...
CGTCGGCATCGTCGAAAAGATCATCGGCTTCCTCTTCCTCATCCCGTCGTCGATGCTCTCGACCGTCTCGGCGCTCGGCGCGCAGAATATCGGCGCGGGCAAGCCCGAACGCGTGCGTCTCACACTGCGCTACGCCGCGATGATCGCCTGCTCGTTCGGCATCGCGGTCGTCATCCTCATCCAGTTTATCGCCGAGCCGCTCGTCGGCCTCTTCACGCCTGATGCCGCCGTCGCCGCCGCGGGCGGGCAATATCTGCGCGGCTACATCTGGGACAGCTTCTTTGCCGGCGTGCAGTTCAGCTTCAGCGGCTATTTCTGCGCCTGCGGCAAGTCGGGCATCTCGTTTCTGCACAATTCGCTCTCGATCCTGCTCGTGCGCGTGCCGGGGGCGTACCTTGCGTCCAAATACTTCCCGCAGACGCTGCTGCCCATGGGCCTTGCCAACGCCGCGGGGTCGCTTTTCTCCATCCTCGTCTGCGTGATCGCCTACGCCATCCTCACGCGGCGGGAAAAACGTGCGCAGGAGGCATCATAAATGGCTCTTCCCCAGCTTTTCTCCATCGGCGAAATGGCAAAAATTTTCCATCTCAGCGTGAGCAGCCTGCGCCACTACGAGGCGCTCGGCCTTGTCTCGCCGGAATACGTCGACCCGTCGACGAACTACCGCTATTACAGCGTCCGCCAGTTTGAGCCGCTCAACACCATCCGGTATCTGCGCGCGATGGACATGCCGCTCACCGAGATCGCCGACTTTCTGCAAAACCGCGACGTGGAGACGATCGAAGAAAAGCTGCGCGCGCAGAAGGCCGTCGTCGTACAGAAGCAAAAGGAGCTCAAGCGCATCGAGCGCAAGCTCGACGCGCGCCTTAGCCAGCTCCAAGATGTGCGGCATGCGCCGCTCGGCGAGATCACGCTCATCCATTCGCCCGCGCTTCGCCTTTTCTGGATCGACACGGCGCTGACCGCGCCGGACTACTCCGCGCTCGAGCTCTCCACGAGCCGCCTTGCCGCCGCGCAGGCCGAGGCGCTGGTCTTCCTCGGCAAGGTCGGCTTCAGCGTATCGCAGGAGCACTTGAACGAGGGCAGCTTCGGGCAGTACGACGGCGAATTCCTCGTGCTTGACGAGGCCGACCGCTTTACGGGCGACGTCATTGATCTGCCCGCTTCGCTCTGCGCGTGCGTGCGCTTCCGCGGACACCACGCCGAGTCGCCCGCGCAGTACCGTCGCTTGATGCAGTTCATCCGCGAGGAAGGCTACACCGCCGCCGGATTTTCGCGCGAGATTACAGTCATCGACTACGGCTTCACGCCCGACACGGAAAAGTTCGTCACTGAAATCATGATCCCCCTGCAAAAGGTATAAAAAAAGTTCCCGCGTTCATACGTGGGAACTTTTTTTATACTTTTTACTCAATGCCCGCCGCCGGCGATCATCTTGAGTGCGTGGTCAAGCGCGCCGAGCACGGCGCTCAGGTTTTCGCGCGCAGCCTTTTCCGAGCCGGGGAGGTTCAGGATGAGGCTGTTTCTTCTCGTGCCGGCCACGGCGCGGGAAAGCATCGCGCGCGGCGTGATCTGCAAGCTGTAATAGATCATCGCCTGCGGGATCGCGGGAATTTCGCGCTCGAGCACGGCGCGCGTCGCCTCGGGCGTCACGTCACGGGGAGATAAGCCCGTGCCGCCGCTCGTGATGACAAGATCGCAGTGCTTTTCATCCACGCAGGAGATGAGCTCTTCGCTGATCTTCTCCTGTTCGTCCGGCACGATGGACGTGTACACGACCTCGTAGCCAGCCTCCTTCAGCATCGCGGCCACAGCGGGGCCGCTCTTGTCCTCGTACACGCCCGCGGACGCGCGGTCGCTCACGGTGATGACTGCCGCCTGATAGCTCATAGCATTGCCGCCTTTCTCAAAAGTCGATCGTGCCCTCGCGCACGCGCAGATCATAGGGCTCGTAGACCACCTTGCGGTACGCGTCCACGTCGAGCTTCACACCCGTCCAGTCGGAATGGATCTCGCCGGTCTGCTTGATGAGGATATCATAGAGGATATCGTAGGTCACGCCGTCGTCACCCGTCTCCACGATGGTGGAATAGGGCAGCGTCTTATGGTAGGTCATGTGCAGGCCCTTGTAGTCGAAGTGGTAGCCGTTGCGCATGCGGCAGCCGTCGAGGCCCTTGTAGGTGAAGCGCTTTTTAAGGTCTGCCAAAATCTTGTCGCCCTCCTCCTGATAGAGGTTCTCGGGCGTCGTCTCGGTGTAGTCGTAGCGGAACTGCACGGGGATGTTGTACTTGCGCCAGCGCTCTGCGTAGTCCACAAGCTCGTCGGCGGGATAGTCCATGTACAGCACGCAGTTCACACGCTTGGGCGTTGCGATACGGGCGACGACCTCGTCGGGCGACTCCTCGACATACTTCGTCAGGTGGCGCGAGATGTTGATGCAGGTGATCTTGTCGCGATTGCGCTCGGTGAAAGCGATCATCTCCTCCGCGCTGCATCCAGGCTGCACGGGGAAGGTCGTGTTGATATAGACCTTGTGGGTCGTGGGGATGGCGTCGAGCATGCGCTGGAGCGCTTTTAAGTTGGCAAACGGCTCGCCGCCGGTGAAAACAAAGTCGCAGCGCGGCGTGATCTCGTCCATCACGGCGATGCTCTTGAGGATCGCCTCCACGCTGAAGCCCTCAGCATGGGCGTATTCCTGCTTGTTCACGCAAAACGGGCAGTGGTTCCGGCAATCGTAGGGTACAAAGATCGTTACCGTCGCGCCGCCCTCGCGCGTCTTGTAGGGATGAGTCATTGGTTCTTGTCCGTCCTCTGTTAAAATTCTATAATGAAAATAGTTTACTCTGAAATATGCAGGATTGCAAGCGATCTTCTGACAGTTTTCTCATTTTGTCGGACATTGCTTTTCCTCGCGCAGAAGAGCGCGCACATAGTCGAACGCCGTGTCCTCGCCCTGCTCCTTGAGTACGAGCAGCATCTTGCCGATGAGCTCGCCGGTCTCGGGATGGATGAGGATATGGCCGCGCGACTTTTCGTAGTAGTCGTAGGCCGAGGCGTCGGTATATTTGTCGCCCTGGTAGACCTTGCAGGCGGCAATGCGGTCGCAGAACATTTCGGCTACATATTTGAGCGGCATTTTGCACCCGCCCATGTAGACCTTACCGTCGTCGGCAATACAGTAGTCGATCCAGTATTCAAAGTGGTGGCGGTTGCGCCCCTTGTGGTGGAGCCACGCAAGGCTCACGCCGTTTTCGCGCCGCTCAGCGTCGTTCGGGCTGCGGTAGCCCTGATAATACTTGACGCCGCGCCAGAATTCCGAGGGGCTGTATTTGCTCAGGTCATGCGTTAACCCCTGATAGTACAGGCCAAGGCGAAAACAGTATTGCTGCACCAGATGGCGATGATGCGTGATGGTTTTAAAGTGCTCGATGGCGCGCATACGGACACCTCCCTGCGTATTCCGGCAGGCCGCCCGCCGCGGTTCGCCGCTTTCCCGCGCGCGTATGTTTCCGTTTGAAGTAATACATGCACAGTTATTGAAATTTTATATCAAATCAACAGAAAATGCAATAAGGTATTTTTGCAAATAAATTGCGCAAAATGAGCACCAAGGGCGGCAAGTCCCCTGCCCTTTTGTCTCCTCCGCGCGGGAATGGAAAATATTCCCGCGCGGAGCGAGCGTGCCGGAAGGCTTTGCAGAATATCTTCTGTCATTTCGTCCATCACAGTAAAAAGGGCACGGCCTGTTGGCCGCGCCCTTTGTCTGTGATTTGCGAAAGAGCCTTTTTTACAGGTTCTTCTCGTAGCTCTCGATCATCTTCTTAACCATCTGGCCGCCGACAGAGCCGGCCTCGCGGGAGGTCAGATCGCCGTTGTAGCCCTGCTTGAGGTTGACGCCGACCTCCCTTGGTGTGTATTCACCACAAAAACTCAGTTTTATTTTGAAGTCAATACACACCAAGGTGGTTTGATGTTTTTTGACCTCTTAAAGATTTGCTACCCTTGTTACATTCCGTACAGGGTCTTTTGCGATTTCTCCAATAAAGCGGTAAAAGATACGAATACTTTGCCGGTAGGGAGTTCGCGGCCCAGCAATCGTTAAACCGTCTGGCAAGATTTTTTCACCAATTTCTATTCGCTCTATGAAGGTATGAAGAATATCTCGATCTAAAGTTTCGATATGGGAATAGCGTCTGGCGAGGTCAAAAAACAAGTCATACGCATCGCGGATATTGCTTTCTTCCGAAGTATCCTCAATCAATCTGTCACGCTGTTCTTCAAGCTCCTGACGCTCTTTTCCAAATCGCTCCATCATTTGATCCAGTAATTCATCACTTAAATTTCCGGCTGCGTTATCACGGTACGCTCGTTCAATCATCTTGACAATACGCTTCAACCTTATTTCTATATCGGCCAATGACTTTTCCTTGTCCTCACCGACGCCAAGCGAAGCATTAGATTGTTGAATAGCCGCCTGTGTGATGGCCTCAATATCATCATCGTCAAATGACAACAACTCGTTCAAATCACGCCGAATGATCTCCATTAGGTCATCATACCGGATACGGGCACCATGCTCACAGCGGTTTCGTGTTCGACTTGTCAAGTTATTGCAAACAAGATACCAATACTTTGCGCGTTCACCCTTGTAGACCGAACCGCCGGAACACATCGCTGTGCCGCAGTGAGCGCAGTATGCGATCCCGCCAAAAATACTGTGGCGAAATGCAGGGTTGGCCGCATGGGACTTTGTGTTTTCTCCGAGAAAATGTTCTGCTCGGTCAAATTGCTCTTGTGTCACCAATGGCTCATGGGTATTTTCTGTAAAGCACCAATCTTCCTGTGGAATAGAGATTTTCTTTTTGGACTTCACATTGACCTTACGGGTTTTCCCAAGTACGGTGTGTCCCAAATAGACGCGATTTCGCAGGATACGCTTAACCGTAGTATAGTTCCAGTAGTCTGACGCTCTGGATGCTCCCTGTGGGGTGAATTTATCACGATATTCAACCCTGTATTTCAAAGGCGGGATGATACATTGTTCGTTCAGCTTGTTTGCAATCGTCCGCGTTGAAAGTCCCGTTGATGCCCATTCAAAAATCTGTCGGACGATTGGTGCTGTATTTTCATCGGGAACAAGCTGGTCGGTGGTACGCTCCGCTTTTTTATAGCCGTATGGCGGACAAGCTGCATACTTGCCCTTCTTCCGTTTCATGTCTAACGTCTGCTTGACTTTTCTGGAAGTATCACGCAGGTACACATCATTCATGGCAAATTGGAACGGTGCCATCAGGTTGTCTCCCATGGAGTCAAAGTCATTACCGGGAGCCAGATAATGAATACCGTTTTCAGGGAAAAAGCGTTCTGCGTAGTAACTTGATTCCGTCATGTCACGGCCAAGCCGGGAAAGGTCTTTTGTAATGACCATATTGGCCTTTCCGGTCGAAAGATGATCCAGCATCGCTTGAAAGCCAGGGCGCTCAAAATTGCCGCCAGAATAGCCATCGTCTACAAATTCTTTTACGATGATAATATCGTGCTTTTCACAATAGTCCCTAATGATTGCACGTTGATTTGTAATGCTCTCGGACTCGTTTTTATGTTTCTTTTCCTCATCGGATAAGCGGCAGTAAATATCAGCGAGTTTGATGTGGTTCCGCATGATGTCCTCCTTTCTGGAACCACTCATTTACACTAATATTATACCATTTTCTTTCCTGAGTGGTCAAAAAAATCGACCTTTTTAGCCGTGGTAATGATTTCCTCCGCCACCACTTCTTGCGGCGTTTTGCTGCTGGTAAACACTCTCTCGATTACATAGGTTGCAGCTCCAATTTTGTGTTGCTTTTCTGGCTTTTCCAAGGTTGCACCTCCCTAAAAGCATTATTTCCATCTAAAAACAATTTAACCGGGCAGTAGGGCTGCCTGGCACTTTTTTCTCAGTCTAAAATCGACAAAAACCGCGCCCTCATGCAGGCGCGGCCTTTGATGTAGTTTTGTTTGTTGGCAGGTACATTTCAGGAACATATTGGACGGTGCTGGCACACCTTACACGGGAATTTCACCCCCTGCGGTTCTCACAGGTTGTCCCCTTTGCCTGCGACGGCTCACGGCCTTTCAAGGCCGTTTCAACGCTCGGACTGAGGCTGGACAATCGTATCTCCCCGATATGCGGGTCATCGCCCCCAAGCCAGCCACGGCTTGTTTGTGCGCGGAAGGCTGCTCCCCCTATACCTCCTCTCTCAAGTTGGGATCATGGCCTGCTCAATCCCGCACGGCTTTCCTTTCGGGCGCATATCGGATGTATCCAATAGACCTATTCAATTCTCGGACTGTCGCCAGTCCGCACAGATGCACCGTTGCCGATACATTCGTGCCGAATGGCGGTAGTGTCGAAATCTGTCTCAAATTGAGCCACATTTCCGGTGACAGGCAAAAGAGAAAGGCGGCAGCGCCGCCTTTCTCCCTGTCGGTCAATTTCGCAGGTAAGCGGCCAGAATGTCGATAAACTGGGAATTGGTCGGCGGCTGTCGCAATTCAGCCCCGGCAATCAGGTTCAAAAAGCTGTGGTCAGGATAATTCCAACAGCTCTGAATAAGCGTGCGGAGATTGCGCTCGACGCAGCTGGGCGTGGTCTGAAAATGCGCCGCCGTTTGTGCATAGAGGCGCTTGGTAATAAGAATCATATTCTCCGGCTGATCCCGAACTTGCTCCACCATGTAGACCGCATAGCGGAAACCCGTCAGTTTGCCGCTCACACCGAGGAGCCGCAACAGGCGTTCGGCATCCAACGGGGTCTGCGAAGCGTCTCGTTCATACTCAGGCACATAATAAACTAAAGGCATTTGATACCCCTCCTGTTAGAAATTAGGATAAGAACAGAGAAAGGGCAGCAGGGGCGGGCCTCTCGGCCAGCGGTAGGTCTTGGCACAAGACCTCTGCTATGCTGAAGCTAAATCCAGCCGTTAGGGATACCCCAATTTTCTGTTTTCACTGTAAAAGTGAGATGACGGGGGAGCGTTGTGTGAATGGTCATCAGGTCAAAATTCCTTGTAAACATCCGTGTCCTCCGTTAAGTAAATCATACACGATAAATGCCGTTTTGTGTCATACAATCGCTCTACAATGCCCTACTAAAACTGGCTGATATTTGTTGTTTTCCGTCGAATATCGAGCTTTTAGCAAAATTGGTATAAAAGAAAAACTGCAAGGTAGCCCGCCGTAGAGCCGCCTTGCAGTTTTCCATCTATTCTCTTAGTGCCTTATCGTGTTTTTTACTGATACTTCGTCCAGTCCGGTGCGCTTGTCAGCTTTGTCCACTTTTCACCGACCTCGCCCTTGCGCTTGAAGTCATGGCTGTTGGTGGCTTCCTGGACGGCAAGGTAATGCCAATCGGTGGGCTTGTTGTCCGGCCACACAACCATGCTGCCGAGCAGATCTTCCTCATCCTGCGGCATACGGCAGAGGACACGGTTGATCATCGTCATAGCCTGCGCACGGGTGATGTAGTCGTTCGGACGGAACGTGCCGTCTGGATAACCTGCGATCCAACCCAAAGCTGCGGCCCGCTTGATCTCCGCTTCGGCCCAGTGACCGGAAATGTCGGAGAAGTTGTTGTTGCCGTTGGTCTGCTTCGTGTCGAAACGGGCGCAGATCACTGCAAACTCAGCGCGGGTGATAGGGGCATTGGGATCGAAAATCTCAGCCGTGCGGCCCTTCACGATGCCCAACTTTGCCATGGTGGAGACGGATTTGTTGCACCACTGACCGTCGACCACATCGGTGAAGGTGTTCTCAGCAGTCAGGTTTCCGTCACGGATGTCTGCGTTGAGCAGCCTGAAGAAGATCGTGGCGGTCTCGGCGCGGCTGATGTTCGCGTTCGGACGGACAGTGCCATCGGAGTAACCGACTACATAGGCGTAGTGGTCATCGCCGTTCAGCATATCCGGCACACCAGTCGCCTTCCAGCCTGCATAGACCGTCTTGTTGCCCGTCATTTTCACATTGGTGATTTTGTCGGTCAGCGCTTTGTCGGCGTACCAGCCGGTGAAGGTGTAGCTCTCGCGGACAGGAGCCTTATCCAGCGTCACAGTCGTGCCAGAGGAATAGCTTTCGTCCTTATAGGAAGTGCCGCCGTTCGACTCATAGTGCAGCGTATAGCGGGTCGAATGATGGGAGGAGGAACTGTTCTTTGCCCACTGTGCGGTATAAACAGCATTGCCCGTAACCGTTGCAGCTACAGACGGTTGCCAGCCGGTGAAGGTATAGCCGCTGCGGGTCGGTGTACCGGAGAATGAAGGGGTCGGATCACCGCTGTGCAGTCCGGTGGTTGTCTGATCCCTAAAGGCTGCACCGTCAACACCATCCTTGTAGGTCACGGTATAGGTCGTGTTGACTTTCCACTGGGCGTAAACCGTCATATTGTCGGTCACATCAGTCGTAGCGGTAAAGGCATCGCCCGTACCGTCCGCCTTGGTATTCCAACCCATAAAATCATATCCGCTGCGGGTCGGTTCAGTCGTCGGCAGGTCAAAGTGATTTACAACACCGGCAACCTTGTCCTGCACCATAATATGAGGGTCGGCCTCGGTATCGCCACCGTTCTTATCGAATATGACACGGACACCATTGGCCACCTGCCACATATAGTAATTGTCCGTACCATCGGCATCGGCCATGCGCTTGAGGAACAAGCCGTCTCCCACGGCATCGGCATTGCCCAATACAAACACATTCTGTGCGGGGGAATCGGTGTTTTTCTTGGAAAGAATGTAGTTGTCACCAAGTGCAGGCTTTTTCAGAGTCTGCCAATCAGCGGGGTCCACCGTGTTGACCGTGGTGGTGCCGGTGGAAAGACCGCCGATTTTCAACGGGATATCAGCAGCTGTGTAATTCGTCACGACTGCCGGTAAGCGCAGCTCTGCGTTTGTGCCTGCATAGTTCCCGCCAAACTCAGACGGCTTCATCAACGCCATCATGCCACAGGAACTCACATCACCAGCAACCTTAGTTGAACCGTGACCAATATATTTACCGCTTGTCCCAACTGTCATCGTCCCTACAATCGTGACATCATAGGCCGCTGCTCTCGAACTGTTGATAAAAAGCTGTTCCCATGTACCGTTTACGACCACATTGCCAGACAGTTCCATATCGTCTAAATCATCGGTTTTGAGAATACTGCCTTCGTCAACTGTCAAACTGCCTGTGAGCCATAAGCCGTTTAATTTCACATCAGAATTGTTGGTCACACGGGTATGCGTGGATGATTGAATAAACGGAATGGTTGCGTTGCAGGCAGTCATCGTCACAGTCACATATTCCGGTGTACTGCTGTAATTCGTGGTAGAAAGTACGCCAGTACGGATTTTGGGACTGCCGGTAATCGTGATCTGTGAATCCTCGTTGACCGTTTTGCCATTGGTCAACCGAACGATATTCACATCGCCGCCGTCTACATTGACGGAGCATTTACCGGTTACTGTACTTTCATAATTTGCTAAAATATCGCCCTCATCGTAATCCGAGTCCTCATAATAGCAGTTCTTCAGCTCAACATTCGTGGCGTTGATGGTCACATCGCCGCCGACCGTCGAAGAATCCGATGCACCGGTGATATTTTCCACATGAGAACCATGAGCATTGATAGTAATGCTACCACCAACATTGCCACGGATGGCGCCATAGATTTCAGGAATATCATACCACTTGTCGTGATCAGTCGTAGGGTCTACACCCTTATCCCAGCTCCAGACATTCTCATAGGTGTCGATTACGATATTGCCATTGATGGCATAATTGCCCACAGCACCGGGCATGGCTGCAAAAAGATGACCTGCGCCGACAATCGGCCAGTTGCTACCTAACCGCAGAATCCGATCGGTATTCTCATAAGCAGGATTACCTGCAATGATATGCAAATTACCGCGAATGATGGATTCATTGACCGGTGCCTCCGTACCGACAATTCCCGCTACACGGCCTGCACGAACATCCAGCGTAACATTGCCCCTCATCTCGCAGCCGTATGTGCCTTCAATTGCAGGAGACGCGGTACTACTTTTGTTGTCATAAATCAGCGTAGCATTGCCGCCGACATAGACATCGGGCACATCCCTGTCATCGCCGCTTCTGCCGTCGCCCTTCATGCAGCCGGGGTTCAGGTGGTTGCCGCCCTGCATTTGAATATCACCCGTGATTTCCAAATAGGTATCGCCCACAACATTTCCCTGATACGAGCCGCCGATCACATCGTGCAGACCGCTGGAAGAGGACGGGTTGATATAGCCGCTGGCGGCAATCACTACATAAGTGCTGTCTACTGTTGTTTTGTAACCGCCGCCGTAGAGTGTTTCGCTTAAATGGATCTGACCGTTTTCGGTGAAAATCGTCCGATAACCGTTGCAGAACAGTCTGCTGCCGGTCACATTGACATTATCAAATGTGCAGTCACCGGTCAGAACACCATAGGAAGGGAAGGAAAACTTCTTCATTTCTCCATCTTCACTCTTCACTGTGATGTGCTTGCCATCCACGCCAAAAGACGCAATATATCCGCTTCCACCATCATTGGGGAGCGTTATGTCCGCCTTCAGCACAATGGTCGCTTCATCCTCGGCTCTTGTCGCAATCTGCGTCAGCGCGTTGCTGAGTTCAGCTGTAGTAGATACTTCATAGCTTGGCGCGGTGACAGTCGACTGCTCCGCATCCCCCTCTGATTGAGGTAGGATCGTTTGGGTTTCACCGGTGTCAGGTGCTTCAGCATTCGTATCATTCGCCGCAAATGCGGCTGTTGGCAATGATGCGAGTAGCATTGCCGCTACTAACAGCCCTGATAGGATTCGTTTTTTCATAAATTTCTCCTCCTATTTAACGCTATCAACCAGTCAAAGCACTGATGAACAGCGCATATTAACAAAAAACAAGACGTAAAATGCAGAGAATACCACATAATTTGCGTTCTGTGGTATACAATCTCATATTGTGAGATTTATCGCAGTTCAAAACACCGTCGTAGCGCAATTCCTCACAAATTGACGTAAAAAATCCGAGGTAATGTGACAGGTTATAGCTTCTCGTCGATTTTGTGAAATAGCCGTTGCAAACGGTATACTGCAATGTTATAATTTCAACGTAAAATTAGTGGATATTCAGACGTTATGCAATAAAATACAACAGAACGCAAATTATGTTATCACAAGTCCCAATCGCCCCATTTGGCGTGCGTGAATAGTCCCGCTCTCTGCCGTATAAATGCGGGTGGTGACAATGCTGGAATGTCCCAAAATGTCAGCGAGGCGGCTCAGATCACGCTCCAGCGAGTAAAAAGTGCGGGCAAACAGGTGGCGCAAGCTATGGGGAAAGACCTTCTCTGGCGCTACCCCAGCACTTTCGCACAGGCCCTTCATATCTCGCCAGATATTTGACCGGTCTAACGGCCTACCCGTCCGGGTGGTAAATACCACCCCGGCGGTCTTTTTTTGTTTTCGCACATAGTTCCGAAGAAGCTGACGCAGTTTGTCCGGCAGGAACACCATACGCCGTTTGCCTTTGCTGCTGATCTCGACCCTGCCGTTCTGTACTGACTCAACGGTAATAAAGCGCAATTCTGACACACGGATACCCGTAGCGCAGATGGTCTGAATGACAAGGGCAAGGCGCTCATTGTTCTTCCGTTGTGCTTCCTGCACCAAACGGTCATACTCTGCTTTCGTCAGCTCTTTTGATTCATCTATAAATAGTGCCTTCTGCACTTTCAGCAGTTTCACAGATAGCCCTTGCCAGCCGTAAAATCGAAGATAGCCGTTGACGGCGATAAGCATGGAGTTCACCGTAGCTGGGGCATACTTGCTGATAAGCAGTTCCTTCCAGTCAATCAGTGCAGATTTGTTCAGCGGCGCATTGTGCAGGTAGCCGCAGAGTTCATTTAGGTCATGCCGGTATTTCTGAAGTGTAGCAGCAGACCGCTCCTGCTCCCGTAAGTGGGTCAAATATCTGTCAATCATGGTTATCGTTACAGCGGGGTGTTTTTTTGACATATCAGTACCTCCAAATTGTAGTACCGATATTTTACCGCATCTGTAAGAGCTATTCAGTTGCGTTTCCCGGCATATTGACCCAACGGGCTTTCCGTGTTTGAGGGTGAATCACCAGAGTCGGCTTCCCCAGCGCAAGGGCATAGGCCACGGCCTTGTCTTCTGCACTGCCATTGGAAAGGTCGGGGTCATAGACAGTCATTAAAACCTCCGACTGCTTGATGATTTGCTGATAGGCTGAAAACTGGGCGTCTGGCTGCTCATGGAGAGCGATGCAGATTATGTCCGTGCAGCTCGCCAGCATATTAAAATAACGGTCTCGCAACTGCGGTGTCCACTTGGTAGCCTGCCCTTCGTGGGGCAGGGCACAGATCAAACGAAGGGCTTGGTCATTTTCCCTCAGCGTGTTGATGATCTCTGCGGCGTATAGCCCCACGCCGGGGTCACAGGCAACTTGAAATTCTGTCACTCCACATTGACGCAGTTCCATAATACATTGAGCCAGTTCCAGTTTCATTCGGCGGCATTGGGTATCTTCCTCGTCAAAGCCCCACGGAAATCGCATGGGATGCTGGCCTATGATCGCGCAACGATACTTCTCCATAACTGCGTCCTCTCTATCTTGTAACTCACAAATTCCGTCATATGCTTTCCTATACTATAATATTGCTTACTAATTAAATCAATAGCACTCTGATACATACAGAAAAGAGATTTGGGAAACCGTATAATTTGCTTATCATCAGAAAGGCAGGACACCGCATGAGCAAAGAAGTTTCCTTCAAAAATCGTGACCGTTTCGTACAGCTTGGGATCGCCATTGCGGCGCTCCGTAAAATGCGTGGTCTGTCACAGGAGAAGCTGGCCGAGAAGGCCGGTGTCAGCCGCTCACTCATCAGCACGATTGAAGCGCCGAACATGGCTCACGGCTTCTCGCTGGATGTGTTCTTCGATATTGCCGATGCGCTGGAGGTCGATCCCGCTGACCTTATCAACGCTTCCGTATTCCCGGACAGGATCATAAAATCGAAATAGCTTTTAATGCGTCTCAAACTGAGACGCATTTTTCGACGATTTGTGCGCCAAGCCCCGTATCTGACTTACCTCTCATTTTACTGCATTGTGGGTATAATCACAATATGGTTTTCTCAGAATACCACATATAATTTCTTTATCAGACAGGAAATGTGGTGATGGAGATAGTCGATTACGGGCCGCTGTGGGAAACCATGAGACGAAACAATGTGACGCAATACCAGCTTTTGCAGAGCGGCATTGATAATCACACGCTCGACTCCCTCAAAAAGGGTGGAAACATCACCATGCTTACCTTGGAGAAGCTGTGCAAGATCATTGGCTGTACTCCGAACGATGTTGTATCCTTCAAGTAGCGGTTACCGGCGTTTTCGTTGGCAGCCGCTATTGTTTTAGAGCAAAATAAAAACAGGCCCACACTACCGAATACGGCAGTGTGGGCCTGAAATAATGTGTCTCAATTCAAGACGATTTCGACAGCAATCACAGACTAACGGGATCTTCGACTTCTTCAACGAACAGCCCCATAAGGTCATGGTTAGTTCCTACATTAGTCACTTCAAAGTGATTGACGCAGTGCTGAAGCCACGGGAAAGTGTCGCTCATATCGTGGATCAGATCGAATATCTCCAAATCCGTTGTTTTGTAGCAGGAATGGTAGCCAGAATACTGTTCATGGGAAAAGTTCCGTTTCGTCAGGAACTTTTTTATCAATTCATAAGCGCCCTTTGGCCGGGTTTTGGAGTAGTATTCCTCCAAGTCTTTGATTCGCAAATCAAAGTAGAGAGCCTTAAAACGCTTGGCTTCTTTTCTCGCCATTACGCAGCACTCTCACGGTGGGCATAGTGATAGAGAACATCCTCCACGGTGAAGTCCGTCTCATTTTCACCGTCATCGCTATTGTACCAAAGCCATTTGACAAGGTAGGCCATAAACCATTCTTTGTCCTTCAGAGTGGTGATGAGCCGGCCAAAAGTACCATAGTCACGAGGCATCCCATTTCCGTAATAGCAGATCGTCCCATCAGAGAGCGTTTCTCTGCGAAAGCCATACTTGGTGAAGGATTTGTCCAACGCGGCATAGATGGACTCCGGAGCATACTTATGCTCCGCTCGCATCTGAGCATCGTTAAATTTGATTTCCAGCTTCAGCATGGTATCTCCTCCTGTCGGCCAAAAAAGTTCTTTTTATATTCATAGTATATAGGATACCCCCTCGATTTGCAATGTATTTCTCCGTCGAAAAAAGTCAATTATCTGAAAAGTAATCCGGCCGCGCAACGGAAATGAAACCGCTTGTGCCGGTAATGACCACATTATTCGCGCCGCTGGCGCAGTGAATCACCAACAGATTTCCATTCTCGTCTCTGCCGCAGACGATGCCAACATGGGAATTGTCCGGGTAAAACACCAAGTCACCGGGCTGGGCGTCCGGCCACGAAATATCAGCGCAATATGAGTGCTGCATCGTAGCGCCGCCGCCATGGCCGATGATGTAGCTGCCGCCCGTGGCGTTGTAAAAGGCCCAATCCACGAATCCACTGCAATCTAACCCGTAGGGCCGATAGGTGCCGGTAGTGGAGCTGCCTGCGGCTGTGACCTGACGAAGCTGCCCCCAGCGGCTGTCCCAGCCAAGCACCAGTGATTTCCCGCCCCAAAAATACGAAACTTTTCCGTAAAGCATCAGAGCATTTTGGATGACCGCCCGGCGCTCCGGGGAAAGGTCTGCCGGGAGGTTCTGAAGGACTTCTTCTGCATCCGCATTGGTGATGGTCAGGCTGAAGGCCAGTGAAGCCAGCGTGGTCCGGTCTGCTAACAGCTCGTCCAAGGCTTCATTCTGGTACTTCGTAAATACATAGATTGTCCGCATTTCATCCGCTGTTTTCGGCGTGATGGTAATATGCAAAATGTACTCCGTCCAACCATCATCGTCTCCACTTCCGGGATGGTTTATCGTCTCCACCCAAGAGGTGATCTTCGTCATATCCCAGAATACGGCGGTCAGGCGGGCTACCCGGTCAGCATCCAGCGTGGCCACATCCACGCCATCATCCGTGCCTGCGGTTTTAGCTGCAAAGACAGCCAGCACTTCCGGCCAGTCCGGGGTCTGCCCTTGAATGTCGATGCTGTCATAGTCTCCGGCCTGCAACTCCTCCAGCTTGGCGTTGTAGGCGATATTCACCTGCGCCACGGCCTCAGCTACCGACACAGTATCCGGTGCGTTACGCTCTGCCGCAAAATACAGCCCAAAGGGGGAACTTGCCACAGCCGCGATGATGATAATGACCACCAACGCCACCAGAACCACCGTGCCACCGACAAAACCAGCCAAGGCAGAGATCAGGGCAGCAACGGCACGGCGGAGCATCCCAGCTGCCCGCTTGAACAGCTCTACCGCAGTCTTAGCGGTCTTTTTTGCCTGTGCCGCAGTCTGGTGGATCTGTTGCTGCGAAGCGGTTTTCTGCGCTGCTGATATAGGTTTTGCCGCAGTTTTGAAGGATGTACGCTTAACCTTTGGAGCAGGCAGCGGCTTTTCTGGCTTACTTCTGCTATGATCGTTCACGGCAAACCGTTTCTTCTCTTTGAAAGTGCCGTGCTTCGGCGTATCTGGCTTTGATGGTGAAACCGGCTCCCATTCTGCGTCATAGAAAGTAGGTGGCTTCTCCACAGAACGAACGGCCCGCCGTTCCGAAAGCAGCTTGTTTTTCTGCTTGTCCACTACGAACTGCCGACGGGTTTCAAACTGCTGCTTTTCATCCAGTGGCCTTGCTTCTTCAGCGGAAGGAGTCTCCAAGAATTTTTTATTTTTAGGCGCTGTGTATCTTGCAGGGGGTTCCCGCGAAGCGGCGGTTTGCTCATTTGCTTTGTGCTCACGCGGAATACTCGCAGACGATTTTTCCTTTATTGGCGGTTTTTGCCTTACCCTCAGCACCTGCGCCGCACGATCCTGCACCGTGTCCACCGCCCAGTCAGCAGCACCCTCCACTTCATCGACAGCCTGTATTTCCGCACTGTCTGATTCCGGTTCCTGACGCTCCGCCAACTGCTGGCGGTACTTCTCCTTTAGCAGTTTGGCCCGATGGCGGGGATCAAGCATAGCGGTACGCTTGCTCTTGGGCTGGCCCATTTTAGGCTTCTCCTTAAATTCCGGCAATCCGGTACACCCCCTTAATGTGTCTCAATTTGAGACGAATTTCGACAATGCTCATTTGTCCCCCGGTGTCGTGGTCATCAGGCGATAAAGGGTGCCGTCACGGGGAAACTCGTTGACGAAGGGGATGATGGAACTGCCGATCCGCATAAGGCCGTGACCGGCCTCCACATTCGTCACATGGCTCATCTGCGTTTCCGAGATATGCAGCAGCTTCGCCAGCTCCGCCCGGTCAGTTGCCGCCTGATTGAGCAGGATCAAAAACTCGCTGTTGGCCAGCATCAGGCGGGCCGTTTCCGAGCGCAGACATTCCTCAATATTCTGCGTGGCGGCGGTCATGGCAGCGGCGTACTTGCGAAAGCGTTTCCAGCACTTGTAGAGAAATTGTGCGGAGTAGTAATACTTGAAGAACAAATACACCTCGTCCACGAATACCCATGTGTACCTTCCGGCCAGCCGATTTGCCGCCACGCGGTTCTGGATCGTCTCCAGCACCACATTCAGCGCCGTGGGCTTGAGCTGTTCACCCATCTCGTAGAGGTCAAAGCAGACGATACGGTTATCAATATCAAAATTGGTTTCATGGGCAAACATATTCAAGCTGCCCTCCACGAACAGCTCCGATGCAAGGGCCAATTCCTGTGCTTCACGCTCCGGCTGCCGCTTGACCTCGTTGCGCCAATCCGGGAGAGTCGGAATCCTGCCTTCGCCGCCGCTCTTGATGAAATCGTGATAGATATTGGCGGTACAACGGTCAATGATAGACTTATGGAACGCCCCCAGCTGACCGACACCCATCTGCTGCTCGCAAATGCTCATCATCAATTCGGACTTCATAGCCACCGGGTTCTCCCCGGCTCCATAGCCCTGGTTAATATCCAGCGGATTGATGTGGTGCGGGCTGGATGGAGAGATTTCCAGCACCGCCCCTTGCAGTGCCCGCGTCAGCTCGCCATACTCGCGCTCGGCGTCGATCATAATAATATCGTCATTGGTAGAGAGGGCAATAAAGGTGATAGCCTCCTTCATGCTAAAGGACTTGCCACTGCCCGATACGCCCAGCACAAAGCCGTGTGGGTTCAGCAGCTTCTTTCGGTTGCAGATCAAAAGATTTTTGCTTACGGCATTGACGCCATAATAAATACCGCCCGCATCCTGGATCTCCTGAACGCGGAACGGCATTAAAACGGCGGTAGATTCAGTTGTCAGTGTGCGGGTGGTCTTGATGCGGCGCAGGCCATAGGGCAGAGCCGTATTCAACCCGTCCTCCTGCTGGTATCGCAGAACGGAGAACTGACACGCCTGCTCCAGCCCAATCGCTTGCAGCGTCTCCGTGTCGGTGTTCAGCTGCTCCAGCGTGTCCGCCATGTGTACGATGGTGACATTGGCAAAAATCATCCGCTGGTCGCGGGTACTCAGGTCATCCAGAAACTCCTTCGTCTCCGCCCTCAGCTGCTCCAGCTCATACGGGATACTTGCCGTGAAATTATTGCGGCTGTTCTGGCGCTGCTGCCAGCGGGCAATATCGGCTTCGATGCCGAGGATACGGCTCTGTACCTCCCGGATGGCCTCATCGGTGGGAATGGGGAGGATGTCGATGGACAGCATCAGATTCCGCGGGAAATCAGACAGCTTGGAGATCATTTCATCCTTGATGTAGCTGGCGTAGTCCCGCAGAAACAGGACACGCCCCACCTTGCCGCCCATCTCAAAGTGATCCGCCTTGAAGCATAGACCATCCGGGCAAATATAGTCCCGGAAGTCATGGCCTTTCTTCATGGCATCGCTGAGATCAAAGCGGAAATGCTCTTCCTCACCGGGGCGGAAGAAATCATGGAAGATACGCAGCCGATCCTGGTTGTCCAGCGCCTTTGCGCCGCTCTCCAGCCGTCCGAAGTTTTTGCTGAGATCGGCGTCTACCCGGTGAAAAAAGGTGCGGGCCTCATCCATGTTCTTCCGAGCCACCGAAACCGTGATGTACTTGTCTTGAATCAGATCGTTGCTCTCTGCGGCCTTGTCGGTCAGGACGCGGTTGTACTCCCTGCGGTAACTGTCCAGACTGTCCCCTCGCTCCCGCATCAGGACACTGCGCTGGAAGTCCGCGCCGTTGAGACGCCGGTTGTTGATGGTGATTTTGGTAGTGGCATCCGTTGGCAGGCTATTCAGTGCGCCGCAATAGGCCGTAAACATATCTCTCTGATCCTCATGGGAGGCCAGCGCATAGTTAATATCCGCAAAGCGCCAAGTCCGGCTGAACTTGCCGCCGGTCTGCCAGATACCGTCCCGATAGATTCTCTGAATGGGAATGGACTGCTGGACGCTCCGGGGAATCTTGAACCGCTCCCGTTCACTGCGGTCTGCGGCAAGCAAGGTCTTAATCATAAATGTTCTTCTCCTTCTCACTCAGAATTTTGCAGTACAGATTTTCAGAGCGGAACGCCCTCGGCCCCGCACACAAAATCTGCGACTTGATAAACGCCCACACAAACTGCTCAAAGGTCAGGCCGTTATAGCGAAAGAAGCCGGCTGCGGCCAGCGGCGCGGCGGCCACGATGCACACCCAGCTGGCGGTTTCTTTGCCAATAGCTCCCTTCGTCAGAAAGTAGGTGCCGATAGCAACGCTTACGGCCAGCACCGCACAAATAAATTGGCGAGTAGACAAGCCGAAGAAAATCGTCTCGCTGTGCTGCCGGACTTCTTTGGGTATCTTAATTTCCATATATCTGTCTCCTGTCGAAATGTGTCTCAAATTGAGCCGCATTTCTTCTGAATTGATTTATTTTTCGATTTTTTGACACGATTTTTGAGGTATGAGATAATAGAAGTATCAAATATAGGAGGTTTTTACTATGACGATCCTGCAACAGATACTTCTTGCTTTCGCCGCATTTGTTCTGTTTATCTTTGCGATCCGGTTGGTGTTCGCTCTGCTCCTGCGCCTGCAACTTCTGCCTATGCTGGTCTGGCTGGGCGTAGGCCGCCTTTACCCCCAATGGGCGGCGGCACATCCCTTTGTGTTCTACGGTGTCCTGGCACTTTTCGCGTTGCTGGCACTGTCCTGCTGGCTCCGCCCGGTGGTGGAGTGGGTACAGGAACGGCAAATGCTCCGGCTGGCCGAGCGGCAGATTAAAAATGACCTGCACCGTGCCAACGCAGAGGGACGCACCATTACCGGATTTCAGCTGTGCAACGGCGTACCCATCCCTGAATATAAGGACTGAAAAACGGCGGGCTTCGGCCCGCCGTTTTCTTATAGCCCGAACATCTCCTTTGCGATCCGTTCCGCCCCCTTGATAAGCGCAACCAATATCAGCATATTGAAAATCGTCTGCGCCACATATTGCCAGCTCATCGTGACAACGGGCAGGGAAGTATCTACGATCGGTGCGCCGCTGGACGCAAAGGCAGAGAAAATCAGACAGGCCAGCACTACGACAGCCCCCTCCATGCAGACGCCGATGTAGCTTTTGAGAAAGGCTTTTCCCATAAAGCTGGTATCCTCTCCCGCAAAGGAGGCCAGCGGCAGCGGAGCCAGCGCCGTGAACATATACAGCCGGAAAAAGCGCCCATAGACGGTCATAATCAGGATGAAGGACAGCACGGTAATGAACAGGCTGCCCAAAAATGTGACCATCCAGAGCGGAACAGACTGTAAGAATCCCACTTCCTCAATGGCGTCGATGATTTCCTGCGGCATAGTCACTCCGGCGGAACTCATACCGCCGATGCTGCCCATGATAGACTGTACTATACCGCCGCATATAGAAAACATGGCGGTCATGATCTCCATAGCGCTGCCAACTGCCACCTTAGCCAAAACAAAGCGGATAAAGTGCCGAAGGGCAAACTCCGGGCGCTGAAGATCGCGGAAGCTGGCAGCGGAGTGAAATACACTCATAGCAAAAAACAGCACCAGCAAGCCATAGCCAAAGGCTTTCAGACCGTCGTTGATGGTGACTATGGTATTCCAAAGCTCGCCGCCGCGGAAGGTCTGCGGCGTGGCGGTGACAAGGCTCCATATCTCTGTCAGCTTTTCGTTCCATGTATCGAAGGCTGATTGCAGATTGCCTACGATCCAGTTATTCAATTTATATCACCCCATTTCTCCAGAGAAGTAAGAGGGGCAGGCTCCATGGCCTGCCCCTCTTCCGTTACACCGCGCCAATGGCGGTCAAGATTTCCTTGGCAAAGGCGATCATCAGGCCGCCGAACAGGCACAGAAAGCCCTGCGTTCGCTGGCTGGCATCGTGGGACTGGATGGACATACCCACCTGCACGATGCCCCAGCCGAGGATGATAACGCCCAGTGCCTTGATGATGGAAAACACAAAGTCGGACAGGTTTCCGACGATGGTAAGAGGATCGTCAGCAGCCAGCGCAGGGCAGGTCATGGCGGCACAGGCCAGCACGGTCAAAACGAGCGCTCCATAGCGGCGTCTGGCCTGGACAGTCCGGTGGTCGGCTTCAGACGGAATACGGTTCTTTTTCATGGTGTCTTTCTCCTTGTTCATTCAATAATTTCGATGGACTCCCAACTGTCCGCAGGCAACGGGAAGTCCTCCAGCGCATAGGTCAGGCCGGGGCAGTGGATATACGGTGCGGCACCGCCATCCTCCGTCAGCTTCAGGCCGGGATGCTTTAGGATGTCATACTTTCTGTCCATCACCGGCAACTCACCGCGGATAAACAAAATGCAGTGGTCATTATCCAGCGCCCTGACTTCATCGGGCGTCATCAGCTCTCGCCCGGTCTGCTGATAGTTCACGCTGCCGGAGCCGCTGCGCCCCTTGGATACACTGCGCGTCCGGGTATCCAGCGTTTCCTTTCCCAGCAGCTCGGAGATATATTTGAAGGTGCTGACCTCGTTGCCGCCTAAGTACAGCAGCGTATCCGCGTTGCCGATCAGACCCTCCCAGTCATCCTTGAACAGGGCTTTCAACGCAGAAATGTTTTGCAGGACGATGGTGGACATGATGTTGCGGCTGCGCATGGTAGCTTGCAGCTTACCAAAATCATCCGGGAGAGAGACATTACAAAACTCGTCCATCATCATTCGCACAGGAACGGGCAGCGCCCCTTGGTGTGCCTTGTCGGCCTGATAGTAAAGGCTCTGAAAGGCGCAGGTGTAGAGCATACCCACGATGTAATTAAAGGTGCCGTCATTATCCGGGATGATGGCAAACACAGCCTGCTTGCGCTCTCCCATTTTTTCAAGCTCCATGTCGTCCTTGGCGGTGATATTCTGGATCTCCGGCAGGATAAAGGCAGACAGCCGCACCGCTGCGGAAATCAGGATGCTTTTGGCCGTTTTGCCAGAGACGAAAAGTCAAGGACTTTTTCATCAAATTCAAAAATAAGTTACATTCTGCGGACTTCTTCACGGAGCATACGCTTGATTTTGTCCTCCATCGTCTCCTTGGCGGTCTCGCTGAAATGGACACGGACGATATAGGTGGTCTTGCCAATCTGCTTTCTGACAGTCGGGCAAGTGG
>ENA-OPNW01000589-OPNW01000589.1-human-gut-metagenome-genome-assembly--contig:-NODE-589-length-21637-cov-2.420072_pt1 | contig 21637 bp, 34 predicted proteins | sample MGYA00241540_ERZ501777 | MGnify/ENA primary metagenome ERZ501777 (study PRJEB25962, sample SAMEA2042615) | human gut metagenome | biome: human gut; feature: human-associated habitat; material: faeces...
TGATCAGATTGGATTATAAACGCTTTGTAGTCAATGTTGAGGTTGCAGTCAGCAGGCAGTTTTTAGCGTGGATCATAGGTCTTGGTGAGGGAGTAACGCTTGCTGGACCACAAAATGTGGTTGAAATGATGAATGCTGAAATTGACAGATTGATAAAACAATATAAAAAATAAGAACAAAAATTCGATATGCAAGGTGTGTTTATGGGACACCTTAGTTTTTATAATAAGAATCAGATAAGAGATAAACTCTTACTGGTTCTTATTTTTATTTAGATGAGGTGTGGAGTGGATAGATTATTGTATTGGATTAGAAAAACGATACTACATGCAAAAGGCTGCAGTAAGTGTTGCTTAATGTGTGAGTATTATAAGATATGTAAGAATGACGGAACATTAGATTAGGAGGGTGCTTATGGGAACAGATTCACTTTATTATATTATGGATTATAGCGGCAATTACTATAGGATAAATCAGGCAGATCAGCTTGTAGTAGTAGCAAGTGAGCAGGATGCAACAGTGTTCACATTCGCACAGGCAAATAGCAGGATATGTGTAGGGAAAAAAGCTTCTTTTTATTGTATGGTTCCTATTGAAGATGAAATAGAGGAAACAGAAAGCGAGTACTTACAGGATGACACTGAGGTTGAAGCAGATACACAGGAAGAAATGGAGGTCACTGAATCGGAAGAATATGTATCTCCGGTAAAAGAATTAACTTTTGATGAGGTGACTGAACCGACAGAAAAAAGTGCATCAACCTATGATTTGTCAGAAATGGACTGGGAAGAGTATCTGACACATTTTACATATCTTGTAGATGGAATTAAAGACTATCGGGATGAGCTCACTAAGAAACATTCAGACATAGACCAGAAAATCTGCGATATTCTTCATTACATAGAATTGTGTGAGACTAACGATGATGAAGCAGTAGACTTGGTTGAATTGTTAAGGGTGTGCCGGGAGAATAGAAGAGACATAAAAGATGAACTTCAGCGAATTGAGTATTTTCAGAAAAATTTGGGCACGAATGCAAATGCTGCGAAAGCAAAGCTGGCTCTTAAAAGTATAAAAGGATTGGAAACACGAAAATATAAGCCAAGAAAATATGATGAACTGTTTGAAAATTGCGTGCTGAAAGGAAAACGTCTGCAAAGAGCGGACATACAGGAAGAATATAGAGAAGAAACAAGAAAGCATAAATTTAAAGCAGATCATGTTTACGAAGATGAAGGTGGTGAAAAAATTATGGCACAGGAAAGAAGATATACTCCATTTGATGGAAAAGAGAATGACTGGCTTTTATTTGCAAGACAGCAGGTAGAGTTTTATAGAAATGCAGGAGACTATATCAATAATTTACAGCTGGATATTAAGGAGATTGATGAGGAGATTGAAAATATCCTGGAGGAAACTGAGGATGCGAACTGCAATGTAGCACAAGGATACAAAGTATTTAAAAGATTAAAGGAATTAAGGCTTGAAAGAAAAGCGAAGGCAAAGGAACTTGATTGTCTGTATGCATTGACTGATTATATCGACTGTGATGCACTTGCAGATACATGTGAAGCAAATCTTACAGAAGTTGAAAGCATTATGGGAATTACAGAGAAGAAAGAAATCACCAGTTTTCAGTCAGCAGATAAATCGGAAGAAATGCATGTAGTAGAACAGATTAAAGACATGGTTGGATAGGAGAATGAAATTATGACAAACAGAGATTTATTAAAAGAGATTCGCAACGAAAACAAGGCAATTAATAGAAATATTCAGAGATTAATTAATATTGGATTATTGGGACTTTTTGGAAAGGCAGGGCAAGCGGCAAAAGAGAAAGATGATGAAACAGGAAGATTGTTATCAAAAGCTGGCTTATTACTTATTGCAATTGATGAGTTATTGCTTTTTATTAGTGATCTTATAGACTATAGGAAATCGAGGGTAGAAGACAGGCTGGAAAAAATTAAGGAGTCGGAAAAGCAACAATAAAAGAACATAAATTCGATGTGCGAGGGATGATTATAGGACAGCGGAAGTAGTACTATATAATCAGAAAGAAACAAATAAACCTTAGTTCAAAAGGAGGTAGACTATGAGAGATTGGATGGATTTCAATGGTGATGGCGAAGTAGATAGTACAGAAAGATTTTTGGGCACGGAGATGCTCTGTGGAAGCAGAGAAGAACATGAGGCATTGTTTGGAGATGCCGGAGATTTTGATGATAGTACAGATGATGACTTTGAGACTGATGCATTGGCAGCAGGGCTTGATCCTGGTAAATTAGAATTTATGGATTCTGATGAGAGAGCAGAAGCGTTAGAGGAAGCAGGATTAGATCCAGACGATTACGATTTTGATTAAGTCGTTTAATAAGGAGGTTGATTTATATGAAGAATAATTCATTTGGACAGGGATTAATTGCATTTTTTGTAATAGTAGGTGTTTTGTTTATCATTGGTTCAATTGGAGAAGCTAGCGAGCCAAAATGTATTAAGGCTGGATGCGAAAATAAGCAGGCAAGTGGAAGCAGTTATTGTTATTTACATAAACCATATACTGGAAGCAGCTCGTCATCACATAGCAGTTCTTCATATAGTAATAAATCGTCAAGTAGTTCTTCTGCTGGAAGTACAAGCAGCTCAAGTAGTAGCTATAGTAATAAATCAAAGACGACAACTAATTCATCATATGGCAGCAGTAATAAGAAGAGCGGTACATCAAAGAAGAATAGTTATGATTCCTATGATGACGGATATGATGATATATATATGGATGGTGACTATGATTACGACAGATATGATAGAGACAGCGATTATGCAGATGGTGTGGATGATGCAATGGATGAATTTGGAGAAGATTGGTAGATTGGAGGTTGTGCTTTATGGATGAGATATATTTTACAATAGCAGGCTGCAATCATTATTTTGGCAGTGACTTTATGGAAAAAGGAATGAAAGTCAAACTTGTCAAGGAACCTGATAATGAATATGACAAAGAAGCAATACAAGTAAAGATTAAGGGGCTTGGTAAAGTAGGATATGTGGCAAACAGTCCATATACAGTAAAGGGCGAGTCAATGAGTGCTGGAAGATTGTATGATAGAATTGGAGACAAGGCGAAGGGGAAAGTAGTGTTTGTTGTTGATGGTGGGGTTGTGTGTAGAATAACAGATAATGGAATTGATCCAGGTATTAAAGTACATGAAGATAAAATGAAATAAAATATATGAAGCAAAATTATACAGGTAGGGTGATATAAATACTCTATCTGCATTGTTCTATTTTATGTAAAAAATAAAGAAAAACTTTAGAAGAATTGTAAGCGTTAACATATAGTTACAAAAGCTAGTAATTATCTATGTTTCACGCACACTAAAATTTTATAACATAATAACAACTGAATATTAAGTGTGAAAGATACCAGAGGTAATTGTAGCCTTTGGTATCTTTTTTTATTTTATGTTTATTGAAGGAGAAGTGATTATGACAGCAGATGATGTATTAAATAATTTATTGGAGTTAATAGGAAAGCCTTTTGATTATGATGATGTTGTATGTGCATTTGAAGATTATGAAGAAAATGGAGAATGTTCTGTGTATGTAGGCGAAAGTTGTAACGATGGATATAGTTATATTGCTTATATAGATGAAGTAAACAGTACGCAGTTTTTATTTAAAGCAGATGAGAATGATGTGATAAAAGCTGTATATATGAAAGGCAGGTAAAAATGAGACAACATAAAAAGTATGTATATCTTAATTATGATATGAGATGTCAGCTTGAAAAAATGCTGAAAGCAGGAATTTCTAAAACCGAAATATCTCAAGAATTGAACGTCTCTGTACATACGATCAACTATGAATTAAGGAAAAATAATATGACTGCATTAACATACGATGCAAATAAAGCACAAAAATATAAGCTGCTTAAAGGAGGAGCAAGTGTATAAAGATGTAACAGAAGAATTTGTCGTAAACGTCATTAAGACACAGACAAAAATGATAGCACAAATTCACAAAGAGTTGCTTAAGATCTTTAGTTCGTCTGGTAATGATGATCTTATTACAGCTGCGACATTTCATTCGGAATTACACGAAGCAACTTCTAAGACAAATGCAAAGCACGATTTGCACGATGTATACGAGCAATACCGTAAAATCAATTACGAATGGGATATGAGCGTAAAATCATATGCCAGGGAACTTGTAGAAAAATTAGAGTCTATTAACAGAATAATAGCCTGTTATAACAACTTGAAGCAGAAAGAGAAGCTTGTACTTGATATGTTATATATTCAGCATAATTTCAAAGAGGGAAAAGTTATTCTTGATAAAGAACATAATATTCCCGAACGTACAGCGTTACGAATTAGGAAGACAGCAATAGATAACATATTGAAGATGTATTACAGTGCATCAAGCAATCTCGAATTATACAAGACTGATAGAAATAAAAATAACAAATACCGCTAGGGGTTGGCGGTGTGACGGAATCCGTCACAGAAAGGAGTCAATGATGAAAATAATAACAATTTGGAATTTAAAGGGTGGAACAGGAAAGACTACAACAACATTTAATCTTGCAGCAAATCTTGCAAAGGATAATAAGATGTTATTGCTTGATTTGGATATGCAGGCAAATTTAACATCTTTCTTTGATATAGACACAAAGAAGTATAAAACAAACAAACCGGATATATCTGCACTATTGGTTGATGACAGCATAAATGTATCGAAAAGCATATATCATTCAAGAATTGATAATATCGATTATATCAAAGGTTCTAATGATGTTATGAGGTTACATTTAGAGGATATTAGTGTATTAGGAAGTCGTTTGTCTGAAATATCACAGGAATATGACATCTGTATTATTGATTGCCACCCAGATGCCTCTATATTATCTGAAAATGCACTTGCAATTGCAGATTTAGTTCTTATACCTATCAACCTGGATGGATTTTCGAGAGATAATCTTAATCTTGTAATCAAAGAGATAATCCATCTTGAATCCCAGTGCGGAGAAATTAATTACAAGATATTTGTTAATAAACTAAAGAATTTAAGAAGCCAGAGACTTGTATATAAGGATTTAGTAGAAAATCATGATTATTCGCTGTTATCTACAAGTGTATCAGATTATTCCGGAATACAGAGTGCACTGTTAAGACATAAACCACTGTATATGCACAGAAGCAAATCTTCTGTTAATGAAGATTATACAGATCTTGCAAATGAAGTAACAGATATTCTCAACGGAATGGAGGGGAAATAGTATGCCAAAGTTAGATAATTTTTTCTCAAATAACAAATCAGAGAAAATTGAACAGATACTTACTAAAAAGATGCACCCCCAACTTATATCAATAAGAAAGCTTGAAGAGTCTAAGCTTCAGTATAGGGATATTCCACAGGAAGATACAGAAAGACTTGCGGATTTAATAGAACTTGACGGAGAAGTTTTACAGCCGCTGTTAGTCAGAAAATCCGGTGCAGATACATATGAAATTCTTGCCGGACATAAAAGATTTAGGGCTTGCAAGTTATTGTCTTCTAAAGGTTTAGAACAGTTTTCATTAGTTCCCTGTTATGTAAAAACTATGTCTGATGCACAGGCAGAATTTGCAGTATATAGCACAAACGGATACAACCGAAAAACTGATTATGAGATTATGCGTGAAGTTGAGGGAATGTCCAGATTATTGAAAGAAAATCCAGAGCTGTTCCCCGAAGCTGCAAGCGGAAGACTTGTTGAGAAGCTTGCAAAGATAATGAATATGTCAAAGACTACTGTACAGGAATACAAAACTATAGCGAATAATCTTGCGGATGAGGCTATGGATAAATTTAAGAATAATGAGATAACAAAGGAGTCTGCAAAGACATTAGCAGGTCTTTCATCAGAAGAACAACAGCAGGTAATAGCAACTGGTGTAACAGAAACTAAAGATATCAAAGAGGCGGTAAAAACAATAAGGAATCCTTCAATGTCAGAAATAAAATCTGCATTCAATGCAATGTATAAGTCTGCACTTTATCCGGGATTTGTAGTAAGAAATTATTCTTCGTTGGAAGAGTGCTTTAAGGAAGAGGAAGGACGTTCACATTCTGGACATGCAGAATACAGACTCAATTATGAATGCAGCCTTAGAGGTATAAAGATAAATAATCGTAAAGAAATTACATGGCATGAATTTGTTTCAGCAGCAACCGAAATGGGATTATATAATCCGGACAATGTATATAATAAGCCTTCTGATAAAGAGATAAAACTTGCATACAATAGTCTTACAGCTAATGCAAATATAAAAAAATATTCTTCTGCAAAGTTATTAGAAAATCATATGAAAGAAACTTATAGATATCGACAATGTCTGAGTTCCACAATTTCTTACGATTGTACTTACAGAGGTATTGCTATTAATAATAAAGAAGAGATAACGTGGCATGAGTTCGTAATGTCAGCTATAAGGATGGATTTATATACATTTGAATGTAACGACAATGATGTAGAAGCAGATGAACAAATACCAGGGCAGGATGACATATATCATCATCCAGAGTTTCTTCCAGAGGATATCAAATCTTATAGTAATGAAGATAATATGCAGAAAATCGACAATGAAAACGTGACGGATTCCACAAATCCAGATATAAAAGCAGAAAATCTGGTGCTAAATATAACAGAATCACAGCGAGTTGCTGATGTGCAAAGGATAGGTAATTGTCCATTCTGTAATGCGCCTTTAATCTTTATAAGCAATCGAAAATATTGTGGAAGCTGTGGAAAAGCTATCCTGTGGAATGAAAGGGGCAATTATGATGGAATATAAATCTATAGGCGACAATTGGTACGAAGTGCTTGGCAGTAATGCCAAGCAGGAAACAATGATATTTTCAATATCAAATTATGTAACAGATAATTTGAAAGATAAAAAAGATATCCATGTTATATGGCATAAGCATGGAAAGACTAAAAAATTAATGAAAAGTCATATATGCTTACATACTTATGTAAGGGACTCTGAGGGTAATTGTTTTGGGCTGTACAATCCAACAATCCGCAATGATGGACAAATTAATTTCAGATGGGTGTTAGAAGATACACCCGAAAACGAAAAGAAAATAATTGATGAATGTATAAGATTATTTGAGTCTGCAACAGGAAAGAGTGCAACAGACAGAAAAATAGAGCGTGTAATGGAAGCTGCAAAAGAACAAAAGCTTGAAGTCGTGCATGAGCTTCCTGAAGGCTGGAAAGAAAGGAATTATGCCACAGATCCGATTGGAGCAGTAACTATAGATAACAACAAAAAGCATTTTATATATATTGACGGAAGAACGAAGAAGAATCCTGAATATAAGAAAATGCTGCTGATTAAATAGGCGGTTCATAGATTTATCTATGTCACAATAATATCACAAATAAAATACACAGGGCTTATGCCCTGTGGGAAAGGAGCAGTATGACAGAAGATGAGTGGAAAATCGTTGAAGAAGACTTAAAGATAATAGGTAATCCTGTAAAGCTTAGAATTGATAATTATGATATTGCACTGAGACTTGGACAGATAAGTACATACAAAAATGGAATATTTATATACATAAATGGATACATAAAAGGAATATGGTTAGCCAGAGAATGTGAGGAACGTAAGAGATTTCTGCAGAAACACGAACATAATTTATATGACAATAAAACAAATAAACAGATATCAAAAATGAGCAAAAAAAGACGTGCAGAGCTAGGGTTAGATGATAAATTGAAATATGTTACATATACATCATACTGGACAAGTTTCAAACAATTAAAAAAACATCTGATAGCTAACAATGAAAATATATCATTAAATTAATGTATAAGTTTGTGACGGAATTCGTCACATAAGAAGGAGAAAGTATTATGAAGCAGCTAAACAACAGCAACAATAAAATTAATAAAAAACTGATAAGAAAAGCAGTGTTTACAGTAATAATGTGCGTATTAATATATATAGGTTTTAGTGATAGTATTCAACTGCCAGTAGTTGCAGTACATATCAGCAGAACAATAAGCGTTGTTGGACTTATTTATATTCTTGTCTCATTTAAAATGGATTAACAAATATTTAAGTATAAGAAAAGGGAGATATAATGTTTGGAAAGATTAAAAAAATAGATTATTACACGCGATGCTCATATTGCAAGTGTGTGTTCTGCAATGAAGGTTACGATATGAGCCGTTATGCCTATTCTCTGCAATATAATGGCAGAAAGTTATATTTCTGTGGGTTTAACTGCATGATGAAATTTAGAAGAGAACATATGAAGCCTTTACGAGGTACAAACTGTAAGCATAGTTAATATAATTATTCCTTTTCAGTGAATGTGACGGAATCCGTCACATTCAGCTGTAGTCTCAACGCAAAAAAAGGGAATCCAGACAATTGAATTGTCTGGAAGTCATCATTGACTGACACCCAGATGTATCAACCCCTCAAATACATCTGGGTATTTTTACAAGGGGAGCAAGGAGAAAAATTATGAAACTAATTGATGTAGAAACAGTGTATGGAACATTTGCACCAAATGTCCGTTATACCGGAAATGAAATTATGGCACTGCTTATGCAGCAGCCAGAAGCCTATAACATTGAAAATGTAATAACAGCAATTAAAAACAGGAGTGAAGATTATAATGCTGGTGTCCGTTTACACGGAAAACCACAGACTATGCTTACAGATGATGCCGTATACATAGTAGAGAATGGATACACATTATAGCAAATAATTAACGAAAAGGACAATTAACAATGAAGTATTTTGACTTTTATTATGGGGACGAGTCTGAGCAGTACAGTTTTTACACCGTGCCTAAAATGTTTTTTGACAACGATAAATTTAAAGATTTATCACCAATGTCAAAACTGTTATACAGCTTTCTTCTTGACAGAATGAGCCTGTCAAAAAAAAGAAACTGGATAGATGACAAGAACAGAGCATACATAAAATACAGCCTCAAAGCAATATGTAATGATATGTGTGTAAGCAAAAATTCTGTCATTAAATATATGAAAGAATTACAGAATTTTGGGCTGATAAGGAAATTATCAAAAGAGGGAATGGAAGACATAATATATGTGATGGACTTCTCGAAGTTTAATCAAGTAGATTATGATATTCAAAATGTAATTATTAATAATACCAAATCAGAAATCATACCAGCAAAACAGCCAGACGAAGCAACAGCACAAAATGTACAAGTATATGATACATATGCACCACCTGAATTTTCGGTTATAGAACATAGTAAAAAAAGTGGAAAGCAAGGTTGTATGGAAGTCCATACCCTGATGACCAGTCCAAAATCTGAACCGGTTCAAAATCTGAAACAGTCCAAAACTTGCACCAGTTCAAAATCTGAACCGGTTCAAAATTTGAACCACATTCATCAAAAATCAAATAATAATATATATAATATAAATAATAAAATATTTAACTCTGTAAGTGATACAGATAGGATTGATAGATATATATATAAATCTTATCCATCTATCAATCATAATAACAGTGCAGATGATAATACAGCTGACAGAGAACCAGAAGGACAAGCTGTACTGTCTGAGTACGATTATATCTGTGGACAGGTGAAGTCTAACATCAGCTACAATGAGATGATATCAAGACCGGAATGTTCTGACTGGTATGATGATTATTACAGTCTGATTGTTGAGATCTTAACGAGGAAATCAGATGTAAAAATATCCGGGGAAGAATATTCTATGCAGCTTGTAAAGCAGAGATACAGTATGCTTACCGCAGAACATCTTGTATATGTACATAATCAGGTAAGCAAAGCTAAAGGAATTAAGAATATAAAAGCATACTTAATAAAGTCGCTGTTCAATGCGCCTGTAACACATATGTCATTTGTAGAGAGCAGTAGCAATAATACAGATACCACTGAAACAGAAGCTGGTAATAACAGCAATGTAAAATGTGCGGCTAACCGCTTTAATAATTTTGAACAGAGAGAGAAGAAAACGTCTGACTGGTACAACAAACTTCTGAATAATAACGATTAAGGTATTAAAAAGTCATATTAAATAAAAAAACAATTGAAAGATAGGAAATATGAATTATGAATTCAAACATTGAAAATGCAATATTAATAATTGATATAGTAGTTCATTCTGGATATGTAATATGTGGCATATCTATTTTCTTGTACTTAATTGTATCTATTACAAGAAACTTTATAAATGAGATGAAATTTAATGACATAATAAATGCTAAAGAAACAGTATTTTATTATATATTAATACTGGTATATCTATTAATGCTTATCATTGGGTTAATTGTTTGCTGCTATATTATTATTCACAATGATTTGATAGCTGTAGGAATGTTGTCATAGGTGTATCAATTAATAAAATGTGAAGGATCATAGTCAAAAGCAGGATAATATTGTAGAATGGAGATTGAAAATATATGATTGATGTAACAAGTATGTCTGAACAGTCACAATTGTTTATAATGTGGTTGCAGATTATATTAATTATATTATTAATATTAAGATTGGGGAGGTTAGCATTATATTTTATTAAAAAAGATAACGATAAATTTAAAAAAATGGTAAGCAGTCTGTCGCAGCTGTTGTATCCGTCAATATATTTATTTGCTGTTACGTTAAATTATCGACATATATCTTCTGCATTGATAGATTTGCTAACTATAAATTTATTAATAAGACCATCTGTATATATAATAGCTGAAAGTGATAATGGCAGGGATATACTATTAGTAAAAATATGCTATTTAATACAATTAGTGTTTTTATTGATGGATTTAATAAAAATAATGCTTGAAAAATGAAAAAGATTTTTGGTTTCTCATATAAGTTAGGAAAAAAGATATTATTACTGAAAAATAGTAATGTTTTTAAAATGTTTCCAGTAATAATATTTATTTCGTTTATAATTTTGCTTCGTTGTGTAACTAATCAATTAGCAAATCAAATAATATCTATACTATTTTATATTGTTATTGTATTATTAGAAATAATCTTGTTGTCAGATAAAGTCTTATTATCTGTTAAAGGATTTTTGGAGTATGGGATATTTCAATATATTCAATTACTTGGAGTAATAATTTTATTGTTATTATTTCTGAATGGTGAAATACTGACATTAGTTGTCTTTTATATAATAGTTGCATTTTTATGGTTTGGATACAGCATTTGTGTTAATAATAAAGTATCAACTATAGTTAATGAATTACTATCTGCAGCATTAGCAATTCTGGTGTTAATTAAAGATTTAATTGTAAGTGCACTGCCTACAGAAATTTTGGATGTGGAATATGAATTACCTATTATTGATAATGTATATAAATATACAGGTGAACAGCTGTTTCAATTAGCATTTAATTGTTTAGTTACACCATTTTTGATAATAAATATAATTGCACTGTTACTATGTACAGTAAAAGGCTACTGGATAGATAAATATAATGATGGTAAAGATATAACAGAAGATATGTTACCAGATGATATAGAGCAGAAAGATATTATAGATGTGTTGTTCAATAGATTTATTCATAGAAAATAAAATGTGACGGATTCCGTCACAGGAAAGGTTATATTTATGATATATACAATAAATCAAATCAGGGAGAAAAGCAAACATATATTTGATAAGCAGGATTTTGTAAAAGAAGCATACCTGTTTGGCTCATATGCCCGTGGTGAGGCAACAGAAAATAGTGATATCGATTTTATGATAGTTTTAAATAGAAAAGTAGGTATCGAATTTTTTGGGCTGTATCATTTCCTTCAGGAGGAATTTGGGAAAGATGTTGATGTTTTAAGTGAAAGGGAAGCTTATGATATTATGCCTGAAAGCATAGAAAGGGATAAGGTAAAAATATACAGCAATGAATAGTAAAACAAGATTGATGTTTAATCTGGCATATATACATAATTATATAAATGACATACTGGATATGTGCAATGAACTTGATAACAATTATCCTGTCATATTTACAGATAAGAAAAGCCAGTATGCAATTAATATGTGCTTTGTACAGATAGGTGAGCATTGCGCACAAATAAGAGATAATAATAAATCATTTTATGATAATAATGAGCTGAAGCTATATCAGATAAAAGGAATGAGAGACAGAATAGTCCATTCATATGGTAAAATTGATTATGATATTATTAAAGAATCTATCAGTAAAGATATACCAGTGTTAAAAGGAAAAATAGAGAATATAGTAGATGAAGATATTCTGGACAATCCATATTTGCTGTATGAGACAGAATATGATGATTATATAGACGAAAAATATAATGCTCCAGAAAATAGTTATGAATATACACCAAAATTTTAAAAGACGTATTAAAAGTATTTTAATAATTAAAGTGGCTTGGCTTTTATAATTTTATATAACAAAGGAGATGTATATGTATGAATTCGATACTATAAAAAGATATATAGAAATGTTTGATATTGATGACTATAAATCAGTAATTATTATCAGTCTTTTTATATTATTATTATCAACAAGGATATTTAAAGCAATTCATTTATCAAAAGAAGAGCTGATTTTTATAAATAAAAAAGATTCCTTTTTAAGAAATAGCTTTGTAGATTTATTTCTATTTATTTGTCTAGGATTTATAAATGCTTATTTTGTACATTTAGAATATTTAATGGTTTATGGATATATATATATACTATTATATTTATTAATAGTAATAATAAAAATAGGCATATGTTTTTGTAAAAAAATAATGAACTATTTTAGACAAAAAAATAATGCGAATATAAAATCAAATAATAAAACAAATGGAGTTCTTTTTGATATTAATATAAATAGCAGTTATGCTACATTAACTATTATAATATTTGGAATAATATTATCAGATGCAATTTGTAACAGATATGAAATAAATATTATTAGTGTTTCTGTTTTAATGGCAGTTATAGAAACGATATTAATGAACTTAATATTGTTTAAAGACAATAATAACAGGGCAGATTTTTATATAAAAGAAAATAAAATAAAATGGTATATCTATAAAAAAATCAATGTTAATTATATATTATGTGGGAATAAAATTAATAGGAGTGAGAGTGATAAAATAAAACTTATTAAAAGTGATCCTAATTTGATATTTTATAGAGTGCCATCTGAAAAGCAGAATGAATAAATCAGAAAGTCTAATTTAGAAAAAAGTTTTGTGAGAATTAGCTTTGAACAAAAAACTTGAATAAAATTTATTGTATCAAAAAAAGAACAATCGGCATATATACATATAATTTCAAATAAATATCATAAAAATATAGCGAACCCAGATAAACCCAGTAAACAAGCGTGAGAACAACTAATTTCAATTTGTCAATAGATTTGGCAAAAGTGGCACTAAGTGGCACTAAATGGCACTAGATGGCACTAAAAAGATGTGTTACAATATAATTGTCAGAGGTGTAAGAAAGTTATCCAATGACAGTTCAATTTTGTAAATTTCTCCTTTGTAGCTTTGTTTGTTGGTAGGAAAATAAAGTTACAATACATATTATCCCTGTTAGATTATTGCTGCGTACAGAATATTTCTGGCAGGGATTTATGTAAAACTTAATAATATTGTCTTAGACTTAATTTAGGATTTGAATCAGAGTTATTCTGCTTCAAGTCCTTTTTTAATGTTCTTATGGATAAAATTGACAATTTAAGAATAAGATGTGACGGAATCCGTCACGCAGGAAGGAGTGTTAATAATGCCAGGACTAAGCATAGGTGACATATATAATGAATTCAGGAAAATAATAAGAATATCCGGCAGATTAAAAAATATCTGTCATAGGCTGAAAAAGCAAGTAACATTAAATACTATAACATCACAAGGAACGCAGACTGAATCAGTCGGTGTTCCTTTTTTAGTGTTCTGTAACCGGAGACACTGTATACGTCCGCCACCATTATTAAATAATTATTGGATTAATCAGATAAGATTTAATCCGGTACAACAATTGAAACGTGACGGAATCCGTCACATATACAGAATATAAAAATAAATACGTTATTTAAAAGGAGATTATAAAAGATGAAAGAAATTATCAAGACACACTTAAAACCAATCATTGCAGCAGCAATTCTTATCGCACTTATGGCGGTAATACTTGCTTTATTATCACCAGATGGAGTTGTAGCGACAGAATTCCAGACAATGCTTACAACAATATTCAATAAAGGTATTGATGCAGGAGGATTCTAAAATGGCAGATGAGGATAAGATTTTAACTGGTATTCTCACTAAGGAGCGACTTAAGCCGCTCCTTCCATTTCTGGAAAATAATGAGATTACAGATATAGACTGGCACGGTAACTCTCTGTGGGTCAATACAATACATAATGAGTCAGTAAGAATACCGGACAATGAACATTCAGTAACAAGTGAATATATAGATGGATTTGTAAGTAATATTGCCAATTCACAGTCAAAGTACTTCAATAAGCAGAATTACAAGCTTGAGGCGGAGTCAGAAGAACTCTGCCTGAGAATAACGTGCCTTCACGAATCAGTGGCCAAGACTGGGACAAGCGTATTTATAAGAAAGACTACAAAGGAAACACGTTTTTCTTATGACAGCCTGATTAAATCTGGATACTGTTCAAAAGACACACTTAACCTTTTAATTAACGCCGTGCAGGGAAAATTAAATATTGTAATATGTGGAGAACCAGAGGCAGGAAAGACAGAATTTGGCAAGTTCCTGTCTATGTATATTCCTGATAACGAGCATACAGTAACCATAGAGGATACTCTCGAATGGCACTATAAAGATTTAAAACCCGACGCTTCGCATACATCACTCCAGGTCAATGAAGTATTCACATACACGGATGCGTTGAAGGAATGTATGCGAATAAATCCTAAGAGGATACTTCTTTCAGAAGTACGTTCGGTTGAAGCCAAGAACCTTATCGAGTTATGGAACACTGGTTCTAAAGGAATAACAACACTGCATACTGACGATGTAAGGAAAATCCCAGACAGAATGTTAAATATGATGCCTACAAGACTGGATGCTGAAAGGCTCCGCAACAATATTTATGAAAACCTTGATATTGGAATTCTGATCAGACGTAAAAAAGTTGGAAATGTAATTCAAAGATATATAGACCAGATTGCGTTCTTTTCAAGAATTGATGAAGAAAATCTGTGCCGTATGACCCTTGAAGATGGCAGGCTGGTTAATAAGAAGCTTCCAGCAGACAAAATGTCAGTCCTTTGCAAGGCTGGCATTGATAATCCATTTATTTGGGCAGATAAGGAGAAAAAATGAAAAACAAAAAGAAATATGAAAAGACCAATCTTATAGCTGAAATAGAAAAATTCGGCTATAAGGTATCAGTTAAATCCCTGTTAGGGACATTTGCTTCAGTTGTAGCTGGCTGCATCGCAGCCGGCTATCTTTTTAAGCTGAAGCCTATGGGTTATGTTATTGTGTGCATTGTGGCAGTTATGTGCACATTCAGTATAATATATCAGTCGTATAAAGCAAGATATGAGCAGAGAAGATTTTCAGATGTGAGTATCTATCTTGAAAGAATGATATATTACTTCTCAAGTGGAATAACAATTCTTGATTCACTTGAGCTTATAATAAAAGTCTTTCCATCTGGTGAAATGCACGATGTACTGGCTAAGGCAATCAGCATAATCAGGACAGCTAACGTATCAGATGCTGATAAAGCTGCACTTGATGAGATAGAAAAGGCTTATCCGGTAAAGAGAGTAAAGACATTGCATAAATTTATGCTCCAGCTCCAGAAAAACGGTGGAAACGCCGAACTTGGAAAGAACATACTTCTTGCAGACAGACGCAACTGGGTGGACAGGACAATGGAATTACAGGCAGGAAAGCGTAACTTTAAACGTGATATTGTTATAGTGATTGCAATTGTTACAGCTATGTGTCTGTTTGCAATATATGTTCCGCAGTTTGTAAAGCAGTTCAATGTGGATATATCACTTAATCCGCTTGTACAGGCAACATCAGTAATGCTGCTGTGTGCGGATATTTTGATATATACACATATAAATAAATTTATGTCGAAAAACTGGCTTGATGAAAAGCCAGAAAAAACAGATGAAGAATGTAAAAAGATATATGACAATTATTATAATGATAATACAAAAAGTGATGTCATTATTGCTGCTATATGTTCGGCTGTCACAGTTGTAGCAGGTGTTATTTTGTATTCAAAGGTACATTCAGTATTTATATTTGCTGTTATGGCGGTACTGGTCATATTTTTTGCAAAGTCGCCGGATTTGGGAAATAAGGAAGTAAAAAAACAGATACAGAGAATGATAGAAATAAGCTATCCGGAATGGCTTTTACAGGTAAGCCTCTATCTTGCAACAGAAAATGTTCCGGTGGCTATGACAAAGTCGTATGAGGAAGCACCAGGTATTATTAAACCTGCATTGTTTAAAATGCTTAAGGAACTTGATGCAGACCCGGCTTCATCAGAACCATACAACAACTTTTTAAAAGAATTTAACGTAAATGGTGTCGAGGAGTCAATGACAGCATTATATAGTCTTGCAGCTTCGGAAGGCGGAAACATCGAAGATGAATTTTCAAATCTGATTAAAAGAAACAGTGAGTTAAGCAATAAGGCAGAAAAGCTTAAAAACGAGGACAAACTGTTTATGATGCAGCTTAATATGTATCTTCCAAGTGCGGTATGCTGCGGTAAGATGATATGTGATTTTATGATACTATTCATCACATTCTTCTCAACATCAATAAGCCTTATTTAAAAATGTGACGGAATCCGTCACATTTTAAACCAATAGCACAATAGCAATCAGAAGGAGGATAATATGTCACAAATTATTAAAGTATATCTGTCACTGTTTATGATTACAGTTTTAGTCGTTCTTGGTGTTTCACTAATTGGTGCAGATACAGGAGTATCCAACGCAAGAGCATACCACGATTCATTTGTGAAGCAGATTGAGGAAAGCAATATGTCACAGACAGTGATAGACAGCTGCAAAGACAATGCAGCCAGTCTTGGCTATACAGTAACAACTAATAATATAACAGATGAGAAGAATAAGGTAATAGCAGTTGAGGTTGTAACAGACTACAGCTATAAAATTCCATTCCTTGGGATTGATAAGACACATACATTAAGAAATATTGCAAGATAGGATGTGACGGATTCCGTCACATCTTAAGGAGGACATTATGGAATACATAATAGAGCATTACACAGGCAGCATTGTAATAGCTGCAATATCAGTTGCATTTATAACATTGATTTCACAGATATTAACATATGTTAATATTCTGTAGAGGAGCAGACAGATGAAATATATAATAGAAGAACATCTTGATGCAATTATCGAAGGAGCTGGAGCAGTAGGATTTATAGTTATATTCCAGACACTCTTTTTAAATGGAATAGGGGCACAGCTTATTTCAAATATTGTATCAGGATTTTGTTAGGAAAAGAAAGAGGATAAAATGAAAGACATAATAACAGTATTCCTTAAAGCGGTACTCGCAGGTGCAGTTATGGCTGCCCTGCTTCTAATCTTTTCAAATATCCAGCTGACAGTAAATGGCAGCGAACACATAGGCGTGATGAGCATACTGGGTGCTGTAGCAGATAAAGAAAGCGTACAGTATGATTCGCTTACAGATGTTGACACGTTCCAGAATATTGTATCAAAGCCAAAGCCGGTGATAACATATACACAGCCTGAAGTTGTAAGCTGTAATGAAGCTGTCAGCCTTATAGGCTGTTTTTCAGTTACTGGATATGATGGAATGAATTACTATACTGATAATGCGGTAAATGAATTTCCTGATAAAGCATATATTAAAAATGTCTTGAAGGAAGACAGGGCAACATCAGTGATGTACTTGTATGATGAAGCAACAGGAAGCATTACATTTGCAGAAGCAGGTGTGTATTTTGTCACTATTGCGGTAAGGGATGATGATAACAGGGAAAACACAATGACAGTAAAAATGCCAGTCAGAGAGGAGGCATTATGAAGAATGTTGTTACAGGCATAATGATGTCAATAATGATGGCACTTTTTATCATAATAATACTGACAACAGATGACAGGACCATAAGGATTAATGAAGTTAATACAGCTCTTGCTGATGCGCTTGATGAAAGCTTAAATGTACTTGATATAAATAAGTACAGCATAACAGACACAGATGAGCTTATAGCTGATGTAACGCAGGGGCTTCTTGCGCAGATAGAAAGTGATGCAGAGGTTACGGTAAATGTTATGGATGCCGATAAGGACAAGGGAATTGTAACAATAGAAGCCGTGGAAAATTTCAGAAAGGCATCCGGAGCTGCCGGACAGACAGCAGCAACAAGAACAATAATCCTTGAAAAACAACAGGTACAGAATACTTATGATGAGAATAACCGACAGTATAATATCACATATCTTAATACAGATGGAACAGAATATATGACTTACAGCATTAAGAAAAATGAGCAGTTAATAATACCGATTACTCCTGATAATACATATTGGGAATACAACGGAAGCCCACTTGATATAGACGTTAAAGTCGCATCTGATATGACAGTTTCAGCGGTGAATTAATAAAATACTTGCATTATTTAAAAAGTGGTATTATAATACAGCTATGAAGAGAAAAACAAAGTATAATTATAAAGACAAAGCTGTATATAATATATCAAGCTACATTCTCTTTACAGTGAAATATAAGAGGTCTATACTTAATGATAGTATAAAGAAGCGCACGGAGGAGCTTATTAACGGCTGCTGTAAAGAACAGGATATAAAGATTTTAATGCTTGATGTCCAGCCGAATTACATATATATGAGAATATCATATCACCCGGCTTTAAGCATTGGTGAGATTGTAAGAATGCTGAAAAAATCAATAAATCCTATTATGGTGGAATTTTCAGAGATCAAGTCAAAGCTTCCATCGTTATGGAGCAGCTACTATATGGCATCAGATGATGCGATAATAAAGGAGGATATAGAAGACTATATGGAAACACAACCTACATCACAGCGCAATGAGAATGACAGCAAGATGATAGCAAGATACACACCGCTTACTGAGGAAGAAAAGCGTATACTGGCTTATGCAGATATGATTAAAAAAATGAAGAATATCAGGGGGTAATAATTATGATCAAGAAACATTTATTAAAAGTGACATTAGTAACTACAGTAATTGCAACACTGCTCACAGCAACAGCCTGTGGAAGTAGCAAGACATCAGATACAACAACAGTCCAGCAGACAACAGAGGCAGTAAAAGTTGTATCTAATGTAGATGTAAAGACAGAAGCTGAGAAACAGCCAGAACAGCCAGAAGAAGCGAAGGAAGAACAGCCGGCGGAAAACGCAGAAGCTGGTAATACAGAAGCAGAAGTAAGTGCTGAGGAAGTAAATGAGGCACAGAATACAGTAAGTGAGAAAGTGCAGGAAGAACAGGCTGAACCAGAAGCCACCCCAGCAGAGCAGCCAGCCGAAGCTCCAGCAGAAAATAACAATGCAGGAGCAGTTGATACAACACCAGAGGAACAGCCAGCCGCTCCGGCAGAACCAAGTCCTGCACCAAGCCCGGCTCCAGCACCAGAACCAGTAGTAACACCACAAGAGCCAGCGAAGCCTTCGGTAACAGAGGAACAGCAGCTTGTAGCAACTGGAAAATGGACTAAAATTATGGAATGGAATGATGGTGCTGATTGCAGAGTATATGAATATAAAGATGATATAACAGGTTATTCTGTAAGAGCAAGTTTTGCTGATGGAGAATTTTATCTAGAACAGTGGAATAGTTTAGAAGAGGAAAAAGCAATTTATTCGGCACACGGAATTACAGATAATGTAGTATCATTTGACCGTTTGATGAAATTATCTAATTCCTAATGACAACACAATAACATAATTATTATATGACACTTAATAAGAGTTAATCTTATTGGGTGTCATTTTTATTGCAGAAAAAAGGAGAACTGATGAAAACAAAAAAATTATTAATAATAATAGCACTATTTATAATATCATTTGTATGTTTTGCAGATAATACAAATGTAAAAGCAGACAATAATGACAGTTGGATTTATGAAACAACTATAGATGGTACAATGACTATTAATTATACAGTTGCAGGAACATTTGGAGAACATTCAAAGACAGCCATTGATGAAAATGGTAACCATTGGAGGGCTGACAGAATTTCTTTATTAAATACAACATCATTTGATGTTCCTGTAAAGATTGCAGTAAAAAGGAATACTTCTGGAAAAGCTACATATTCTATGACAGTAAAAACAGATTCGCGATGGGAGATGATGGATTTATGTGGTGCACCGGGTGCATCAGAAGACCAATGGTCTTGGCTTATTGTAAATGGTAATGCGTATTTTGATTTGTAAGCGTTAACATATAGTTACAAAAGCTAGTAATTATCTATGTTTCACGCACATTAAAATTTTATAACATAATAACAATTGAATATTAAGTGTGAAGATACTAGAGGTAATTATAGCCTTTAGTATCTTTTTTATTTGGAAGAAGAAATGATTATGACAGCTAATGATGTAATGAAGCAACATAAGAAGTATGTGTGTCTTAATTATGAAATGAGATGCCAGCTCGAAAAATGCTAAAAGCAGGAATTTCTAAAACTGAAATTTCTCAAGAATTAGATATATCTGTACATACAATTAATTAAGAGTTACGACCTATGACAGCAACTAGAAGAGAAGCTATTCAATTATTGGAAAGAGTACCAGAAGATAAGCTGACTTATGTTGTTCAGATTTTAAGTAGTATTGATGGTTTGATAAGTATATCAGACAGACGCACAAAGAAAATTGATTTAGACCAGTTTGTTATGCCTACAACAGAGCGTGGCAGAAATGCAGATGAATATAAGAGATTTTTTATAATGTGTATAGAAAAGAATATACACGTTGTTACTTCTGCTATAACAGTAGAAGAATACCTGATATATTCTGAATAATGGAGAATAATATATCTTCTGATTTATTGTAAATCTTATGTAATAAGTCTTTGAAGCGATTTGGCTTCTGAATCTCAATATCTATATGTATTAACGCCTCTTTATAATATTGTAAGCTAATAATCTCATATGCACAATAAATAAAGTGAAAGATACCTCGATTATTTTTGTCACATAAGGACAATTATGTATCGAAAATGTAGAGCTTTATTTCACGAAATACATTGACATTCATCTATGTATATGCTAATTTTATACATAGATAATTATCAATACGAGGTGAATGAAATGAGATTAGCGGATGTTTCTTTAATATGCAAGGCACTTGGAGATTCAAACAGGCTGGAAATAGTGCAGATGTTGTCAAATGGAGAAAAATGCGGATGCAGGCTTTTGGAAAGATTTAGTATTACTCAGCCTACATTATCTCATCATATGAAAATACTGGTGGAGTGTGGGTTGGTTAATGACCGGAAAGAAGGCAAATGGCACCATTATTCCTTGAATTGTGAAACTTTAATAGAATTCAAAGATTCTATTGGCAGTTTGACGTGTGAGTCATGCTGTGACAAAAAAGATAGC
>ENA-OPNW01000595-OPNW01000595.1-human-gut-metagenome-genome-assembly--contig:-NODE-595-length-21541-cov-4.281067_pt1 | contig 21541 bp, 20 predicted proteins | sample MGYA00241540_ERZ501777 | MGnify/ENA primary metagenome ERZ501777 (study PRJEB25962, sample SAMEA2042615) | human gut metagenome | biome: human gut; feature: human-associated habitat; material: faeces...
ATGCGTCGGCTGTGACTTTTTTATTGTTATTGATTTGTAGTTATATTGACATGTTGTTGTAATGTGTATGACGTATTTTTGCTAAAAATATTAAAACCGTATGGAGAAGAAGAAAAAGGAAGATAAATATTATCTGCCGAGAGATATCAGTTGGATGTATTTTAATCGTCGCATTTTGCAGGAAGCCATGAAAGAACGTGTTCCTATACTGGAACGGTTGAGCTTTTTAGGAATTTACTCTAATAATTTGGATGAATTTTTCAGAGTACGTGTAGCTACTCAAAGCCGGGTGGCCGAGTGCGAAGATAAAGCGGCGCATTCTGAACGGGAAGAAGCATTGAAACTGATTAGACAGATAAATAAACTGAACAACAGGTACTCTAAAGAATATGAAGGTGCGATCAAGCAGGTAACGGCAGAATTGGAGAAAGAAAATATTTGTTTAGTCAATCATGTACAACTGGATGAGGAACAACAGTTATTTGTCGATTCTTTTTATCAACAACGGCTGAATGGGTTTATTAGTCCTGTCTGGCTGAAATCAGTAAAACAACTGGGTAACGAAGCGGATGAAAATATCTTTTTGGCTGTAAAGATGAGGAAAGAAGGACATAAAGTTGGAGAATATGCAATTATAGAGCTGCCTGTAGCACAGGCAGGGCGTTTTATCCGTCTGCCGGATAAGGATGGTAAAAATTACCTGATGTATTTGGATGATGTGGTACGCTATTGTTTACCATTGATATTTCATGGTATGAACTATAAACATTTTGAAGCGTATGCTTTCAAGTTTACCAAAGATGCGGAGATGGAGATAGACAATGATCTGCGTAACGGAATGATGCAGAAAATTTCTAAAGGAGTAAAGAGTCGCAAACGAGGTGAGCCTTTACGGGTTATTTATGATGCCAGTATGCCTAAAGATCTTTTAAAACGTGTCATGAACAAGTTGAATCTGGATAAGTTGGATACAGTATTGGGCGGTGGAAAATATCATAACCATAAGGACCTGATGCGTTTTCCAGACTGTGGCCGGAAAGATTTGAAATACCCTGAATGGACTCCTGTTTTGAAAAATGAGCTTTCGGGTAACGTTGGCATGTTGGAGCTGATCCGTAGGAAAGATCGTTTTATTCATGTGCCTTATCATAGTTTCGATTCTTATATCCGTATATTGCAGGAAGCGGCGATTAATAAAGAAGTAAAAAGTATCAAGACAACCCTCTATCGTTTGGCTAAAGATTCGAAAGTGGTAAAAGCATTGATTAATGCGGCACGCAATGGAAAGAAAGTAACAGTAGTTATTGAATTGCTGGCACGTTTTGACGAGGCTTCCAATATAGATTGGTCAAAGAAAATGCAGGATGCCGGTATCCGTGTGATATTTGGGGTGGAGGGACTGAAGGTACACTCTAAGATTACCTATATATCCATGAAAACAGGTGCGGATATAGCTTGTATCAGTACAGGAAACTTTCATGAAGGTAACGCCCGTATGTACACTGATTATATGTTGATGACGGCTGCTAAGAATGTGACGCGTGACGTGAGTTTGGTCTTTGATTTTATAGAACGCCCTTATTCTCCCGTTCGCTTCAAAGAACTGTTGGTATCTCCTAATGAGATGAAGCAAAAATTTAGCCGTCTTATTAATGAAGAAATTAAGAACAAGCAGGCCGGAAAACCTGCTTACATTTTGATAAAGATTAATCATATTACTGATCCGGTAATGGTGAAGAAACTGTATGAAGCATCTTCGCATGGTGTTCGGATAGACTTGCTGGTTCGTGGTAATTGTTCACTGATTACGGGAGTGCCGGGAGTGAGTGATACAATTCGTATCAATGGCATCATAGACCGTTATCTGGAACATTCGCGTATTTTTATTTTTGCCAATGGTGGTGATGAGAAAATGTTCATTGGTTCGGCTGACTGGATGCCGCGCAATTTGGATAACAGGGTGGAAGTGATTGCTCCCGTTTACGATCCGGAAATAAAGGCAGACTTGAAGCGGGTAGTGGAATATGGTTTGAAAGATACTCTGCAAGGACGGGTGGTGGACGGAACAGGAGAGAATCGTCCTTGGATATCGGAAGATAAGACAGCTTTCCGTTCGCAGGAGGAATTATACAAATATTATTTAAATGAAAACAGAATAAAGGATTAAGATGGGAAAAGTGAATTATGCTGCTATTGATATTGGTTCTAACGCTGTGCGTCTTTTGATAAAAAGCATTGACAGGGAGGCTGTGCAGGAGAAAAAATTTAAAAAAGTGATGATGCTTCGCGTACCCCTACGACTAGGGTTCGATGTTTTCTCCATAGGTGAATTGTCCGAGAAGAAAGTGGATAAGCTGAGACGTTTGATGAAGGCTTTCCGTCAGTTGATGAAAATTTATGATGTGGATGATTACAGGGCATGTGCTACTTCGGCTATGCGGGACGCGCGTAACGGGAGGATGATAATCAAGAAAATCGAAAAGGATACAGGTATCCGCATTGAGATAATTGATGGTCAGGAAGAGGCTCGAATGATTTATAATAATCATATAGAGTGTATGGAAGACCGTCAGGGTAATTATATGTATGTGGATGTGGGTGGTGGCAGTACAGAGATCAATCTGTTGACTAACGGTGAGTTGGTATGGTCGGTGTCTTACAACATCGGTACGGTGCGTATGCTGAGTAATGCTGTTAAAGAAGGAACTTGGCAGCAAATGGAAGAAGAGCTTATGAAAGTGACGGAAGGTGTTGCCGCGATCAATATCATCGGATCGGGTGGGAATATTAATAAGTTGTTCCGCCTGGCAGATAAGAAGGATAAGAAGTTGCAACGTTTGCCGGTCAGTTCGTTGCAAACGGTTTATGATGTGTTGAAACCGCTGACTCCGGAGGAAAGGGTAGAGGCATTCAGTCTGAAGCAAGACCGTGCCGATGTAATTGTGCCTGCTGCGGAAATTTTTCTGAAAATTGCAGAAGTAGTGCATGCAGAATATATTTATGTTCCGGTCATTGGACTGTCTGATGGTATCATTGACAATCTGTATGCCAAAAGCCTTGAGAAAGAAATGAAAGCTGAATAAGCTTTCATTTTAATACTGTTTGTGTTGTACGACTTTAAAAATATTTGGTTTTACCTGATAAATTGTTGGAAATTAATAGCTGAAGTTCCAAAAAATGCTATATATTTGTAATCGTTAACAACTAACAAACAGAAATACCATGATGAACAAAATGTGCATGGCAGCTGTTATAGCTGCTTCTTTGTATGCAGGGACTACTTTTGCCCAACCTGCCGCCGTAAAGAAAATCATTGAAACGGGCCAAACAGATAACCGGGTGATGCATCAGTTGGATATTCTCACCAATCGTTTTGGGGGAAGAGTTATAGGCTCGGATGCGTATGAGAATGCAGCCGAGTGGATGATGCGTGAATATAAACGATGGGGTATTGATGTACGCTTGGAAGAAGCTGGAGAACTGCCGGTAGGTTTTAACCGTGGTCCATGGTTCGGACGTTTAATCGGGGGAGATCAGGCAATGGATCTGCATTTTGTCACTCCATCCTACACTTCAGGTACTAAAGGTCTGCAACGCGGGCATGTTTTGATAGAGCCCCGTACTCAAGAAGAGCTGGACCGCATGAAACATCAGTTGAAAGGCGCTTGGGTGTTGATCTCAGGTGAAAATGTAGGTTGGCCTGTTGACCGTTCTGCTAAAGGAGATTCGTTGAGAGCTGCTATCAAAGCTGAAAATATAGAAATAGAAAAGCAGAATGCTGCCTTGATGGAAGAGAATTGGAGCAAAGGAACCAAACATGCCATGAAGCCTTTGCGTGAAATGCCGGGACTATTTTATAAAGAGATGTGTGAGGCAGGAGCACTTGGCTTTATTCAGTCGGCACCTGTACCTTTACGTGCTTTGTATGATCGTGCTTTATTGAATGATCCCCATACTACGTTTGATAATTTGCCCGAAGTCTGTGATATCAAGTTGGATGAACATCAATACAAGATTATTAAACAGATGGTGAAAGAACGACGGAACTTTTGGCTGGAATTTGATATTCGTAATCATTTCAAACTAGGTCCTGTGAAATATCATAATGTCGTAGCATCCATTAAGGGCACTAAATATCCGGATGAATATGTTATTATAAGCGGACATCTTGATTCTTATGATGTGGCAACCGGTGGTATAGACTGCGGCACAGGCATTGGTCCTATGATGGAGGCTGCCCGTATGATTGCACTTTCCGGTGCAAAACCTAAACGTACTATACTGTTTGTGGCTTTTGCTGGAGAGGAATTTGGATTATTGGGTGCAAAAGCATATGTCAAGACTCATGCAAAAGAATTGGGAAAGATTGCCAATCTGTTCAACCGGGACGGAGGGCCGACTCCACCGGTGGGAATCTCCGTTCCTCAGGCTATGTATGATGATTTTGTGGAAGTGTGCAAGCCTGTGAAAGAGATCTGTGCGGATTATCCGTTTGAGGTAAAGGTAGCGAAACCCTTTAAACGTCCTACTCAAAGCGGCGGTACGGATGCCAGTGTTTTTGCAGTGGAAGGAGTGCCTACTTTTGGTTTCAATACACAAGACATAAAAGGATATAATTTCTCTTATGGGGAAATATGGCATACGGAACGTGATCTTTATACGAAGAATATACCAGAATACCAAGAGCATGCAGCTACGGTAACAGCAGTGGTTGCTTTGGGAATTGCTAATTTAAGTAAACAGTTATCTCGTGAAGGAATGCACAAAAAGTAGCGGAAATGTTCTTTTTTTCTTCTTTTGGTGGAATAATGTCGTATTGATGTGTAAAAAATGTTAGCTTAAGTTCAATCTACTGAGATAATCTTTACCTTTGCTGCGCATATAAAGCAAAAGGTAGGTAAACAAAAAGCCTGCGATATTTGTTAATATAGAAAAGGTAAATTATCAAATAAAAGTAAATAGAAGCTTATGTCACAGATTATTGGACATATTTCACAAGTTATCGGACCGGTAGTCGATGTGTATTTTGAGGGCAAAGGCATCGACACCGATCTGCTTCTTCCAAGCATTCATGATGCATTGACTATCAAACGCAATGACGGCAGAATTCTAGTCGTGGAAGTTCAACAACACATTGGTGAAGACACAGTGCGTACTGTAGCTATGGATAGTACGGACGGTTTGCAACGTGGTATGGAAGTAATTCCGACAGGACATCCTATTACTATGCCGGTTGGTAATCAGATTAAAGGCCGGTTGATGAACGTAGTAGGTGAGGCTGTGGACGGTATGCGCCCGTTGAGTAAGGAAGGGGCGTTTCCCATTCACCGTGAGCCCCCTAAGTTTGATGAATTGTCTACTGTGCAGGAAGTGCTCTTCACAGGTATCAAGGTTATTGATTTGCTGGAACCTTATTCAAAGGGTGGTAAAATCGGATTGTTTGGGGGGGCCGGTGTAGGCAAGACCGTGCTTATTATGGAGCTGATTAACAACATTGCCAAGAAACATAACGGCTTTTCTGTTTTTGCCGGAGTCGGTGAACGTACACGTGAAGGCAACGACCTGTTGCGTGAAATGATTGAATCTGGTGTAATCCGCTACGGAGAAGAATTTAAGAAAAGCATGGAAGAAGGTCATTGGGATCTTTCCAAAGTAGATTATAATGAAGTTGAAAAGTCACAGGCCACATTGGTGTACGGACAGATGAACGAGCCTCCCGGCGCGCGTTCTTCCATTGCCCTTTCGGGGCTGACCGTTGCCGAATCTTTCCGTGACCGCAAAAACGGTGACAGCAACGGACCACGTGACATTTTGTTCTTTATCGACAATATATTCCGTTTCACTCAGGCAGGTTCCGAGGTTTCGGCTTTGTTGGGCCGTATGCCGTCAGCCGTGGGGTACCAACCGACACTGGCAACGGAAATGGGACAGATGCAGGAACGTATCACTTCTACCAAGAATGGTTCTATCACCTCGGTACAGGCTGTGTATGTACCTGCTGATGACTTGACAGACCCTGCGCCCGCTACTACATTTACTCACTTGGATGCAACGACCGTATTGAGCCGTAAAATTACCGAACTGGGTATTTATCCGGCTGTAGATCCGTTGGAATCAACCTCACGTATTCTTGATCCGCTGATTGTAGGGCAGGAGCACTATGATGTGGCTCAGCGTGTGAAGCAGATTTTGCAGCGCAACAAGGAGTTGCAAGATATCATTTCTATTTTGGGTATGGATGAATTGAGTGATGAAGATCGTCAGACTGTAAACCGTGCGCGTCGGGTGCAGCGGTTCCTTTCACAACCGTTTGCCGTAGCCGAACAGTTTACAGGTGTGCCGGGTGTCATGGTTTCTATCGAAGATACGATAAAAGGATTCAAGATGATTTTGGACGGTGAGGTGGATTACTTGCCGGAACAGGCATTCCTGAATGTAGGAACGATAGAGGAAGCAATAGAAAAGGGAAAGAAGTTGCTGGATGCTGCCAGCCATAAGAAATAAAAGTAAGTATGGAACATCATGAAGATCTTCATTTGATAGTGGTTTCTCCGGAAAGTACTTTGTTTGACGGCAAAGTGGAAATAGTGACACTACCGGGGGAATTAGGCTCTTTTTCTGTCCTGTATGATCATGCTCCGCTGATATCATCACTGATAAAAGGCGAGATAAAATACACGGAGGACGAATTGGAGAAATCAATTGGAATATCGAGTGGGTTCGTTGAGGTGAGGGACAATATAGTTTCGGCCTGTGTGGAAATCTAATACATAATTATGTTTTTGTTAGCCGTAAAGAGAAAATTTATCATATCGTTGACCATATTAATGGTTGTATTGAGTTGGGGAGGAGCCCTGGTATTTCACACCTTGTTGCCTAGGTATTATTTTGCCTGGTATCCCTCCATACCGATATTTTTTTATCTTTTCGGCCTCTTTTACATATTTATGTTCGGATGCTGTTATCGGGTAAGTCCGCAAAAAATGGTGGCGGTTTACTTGGTGGCGAAAGTGACGAAGATGATGTTGAGCATCTTGATTATGTCCGTCTATGCAGTGGCGGTGGCACATCAAGTACTGTCATTTATAGGAACTTACATGGTATTCTATATTATCTTTCTGATTTTTGAAACCCGCTTCTTTTTTCATTTTGAGATAAAACATAAAAGTAATAGGTACAAGTATAAGTAATATGAGAAGTTTACGATATATAGGAACGGTTTTAATGTTGCTGATCGCTTTTCTGCAAGGAGCCAATGCCCGGGAAGAGTCGGAAACTGACTATAAAGAGCAGCAGGTAGACGTAAATGAAATCGTTTTCGGACATATAGGTGATTCGTATGAATGGCATATCACTGACATAGGAGATACACCTATAGCTATACCACTGCCGGTAATCGTAAAAAGCAGTACAGGATGGCACGCTTTTCTTTCTTCTAGGTTTGAGGAAGGAAACGGAGAGTATGAAGGACTGTACATTGCTAAAGACGGTGAATATAAAGGTAAGATAGTGGAAAAGGATGCTAGCGGTAACGAAGTAAAACCTTTGGATATCTCTATTACAAAGAATGTTACCGGGTTGTTTGTCAATAGTGCCATTCTGGTGATTCTAGTGTTGAGTTGTGCCCGTTGGTACAAAAAACATCCAGTAGAAAAGGAAGCTCCTAAAGGAATGGTGGGCATGATGGAAGCTTGTATCCTGGCAATCAATGATGATGTGATAAAGGGTTGTATCGGTAAGGATTATAAGCGTTATGCACCTTATCTGCTGACGGCTTTCTTCTTTATCCTGATCAATAATCTGATGGGATTGATTCCTTTCTTCCCCGGCGGTGCGAATATTACAGGTAATATTGCCGTTACCTTTGTGCTGGCTATCTGTACGTTCCTGGCTGTGAATCTATGGGGGAACAAGGAATATTGGAAAGAGATTCTATGGCCTGATGTTCCTTGGTGGTTGAAGGCTCCGTTCCCGATGATGCCGATTATTGAGATTTTCGGAATCTTTACGAAGCCATTTGCATTGATGATCCGTTTGTTTGCCAATATGATGGCCGGTCATGCTGCTATTCTCAGTTTGATATCCATCATTTTTATTACGGCGAATATGGGACCTCTGATCAATGGTTCCATGGGATTTGTTGCTGTGGCATTCGGAATCTTTATGACTGCGCTGGAATTATTGGTCGCATTTATTCAAGCATACGTATTTACCATGTTGTCCGCGGTCTTTATCGGGTTGTCCCGTACAGAAGAGATGCGTGAAGAAAAAGAAATGAAATAAATTAAATAATTAATTCAAAAAACAAACTATTATGTTACTAGCAGTTTTATTACAGTCCGCTGCTGCGGCAGGTTTAGGGAAATTAGGTGCTGCACTTGGAGCAGCTATTGCAGTAATCGGTGCAGGTATCGGTATCGGTAAAATCGGTGGTTCTGCCATGGAGGCAATTGCCCGTCAGCCGGAGGCGGCAGGAGATATCCGTATGAATATGATTATTATCGCCGCGCTGGTAGAAGGTGTGGCCCTGATCGCCATTATTGTTTGTTTATTAACTTTGTTCTTATAATTAATTTAGCATGTCATTATTAACACCTGATAGCGGTCTGTTATTCTGGATGGTCATCGTTTTCGGTATCGTTTTTGTCATTCTGGCAAAATACGGTTTTCCGGTGATCACCAGAATGGTGGATGAGCGAAAACAATATATAGACAAGTCACTGCTTGCTGCACGTGAAGCCAATGAGCAATTGGCTAATATTAAAGCAGACAGTGAAATGATATTGGCTAAGGCTCACGAGGAGCAGGCGCGCATCCTGAATGAAGCGGTCGCAACCCGCGAACGTATTCTGAAGGAAGCCAAAACACAGGCTCAGGTTGAAGGACAGAAACTGCTGGATGAAGCGAAAAAGCAGATTCAGGCAGAAAAAGACAGCGCTATCAGCGACATCCGCCGCCAAGTAGCTGTACTGTCTGTCGACATTGCTGAGAAGGTTTTGCGCAAGAACCTCGATGATGAGAAAGAACAAATGGAAATGATTGACCGTTTGCTGGATGAATTAACTGTTTCTAAAGACTGATTGTTATGTATATAGGAGTCATTTCAATGCGTTATGCTAAGGCTTTGCTGGCCTATGCCGACGAAAAGGGGACAGAGGATACTGTTTATGAGGAAGCCGGAATATTGGCAGATAGTTTCTCGAGAATCCCCGAACTTCGACAGGCATTGGATAATCCTGTATTGCCTGCTGAAACAAAGTTGAAACTGATTTGCGAAGCCGCCGGAGGAGGTAAGGTGAGCGAAGAATTGAAACGCTTTGTGGAATTGGTACTGGAGGAAAGAAGAGAGAAATTCTTGCAGTTTATGATTATGTCATACATTGACCTTTATCGGAAACAGAAGAATATCAGCGTCGGTAAAATCACGACTGTTTGTCCGGTAGCGGAAGAGGTAGTCAGCCGCATACGGGCATTGGTCGTAGAGAAAACTCATGGAACTGTAGAGTTCAAAACCAAAATAGATCCGAAACTGGAAGGTGGTTTTATCTTTGAAATCGGAACTTACAGATTGGATGCGAGCGTAGCTAACCAGATAAAACGGGTAAAGCAACAGTTTATAGCTAAAAATAGAAGAATAGTATAAAATTAAAAATTATAAGTTAGAAAGTAAAAGTATATCAGTTTGTATCTTTTGGTTTTTAATTTAAGGTTAATACCTGGTCGGACTTTAATTTTTAATTTTCAATTTTTAATGTAAAAAGATTATGTCTGAAAATATAAAACCCAGCGAAGTATCCGAAGTTTTACTTCAGCAGCTGAAAGGCATCGACACCCACCTGCAATTTGACGAGGTGGGGAATGTGCTGCAAGTGAGCGATGGCGTAGCACGTATTTACGGTCTGCGCAACGCGGAAGCCAATGAGTTGCTGGAGTTTGAAAACGGTATCATGGCTATCGTGATGAACCTGGAGGAGGACAATGTAGGTGCGGTATTGCTAGGTCCTACTGATCAGATTAAGGAAGGAATGGTGGTGAAACGTACCAAACGCATTGCTTCTATTAATGTGGGCGAAGGTATGTTAGGGCGTGTCATCGATCCGTTAGGCGTACCATTGGATGGCCGCGGACAGATTGGCGGGGAACTGTGCGAAATGCCTTTGGAGCGTAAAGCTCCCGGAGTGATCTTCCGTCAGCCTGTGAACCAGCCTTTGCAGACAGGGCTGAAGTCTGTGGATGCCATGATTCCTATCGGGCGTGGACAACGTGAGTTGATTATCGGGGACCGTCAGACCGGAAAAACCTCTATCGCTATAGATACGATTTTGAATCAGAAATCCAACTATGAAGCGGGAAAACCTGTATATTGCATTTATGTAGCTATTGGTCAGAAGGGTTCCACTGTAGCCAGTCTGGTGAATACGCTGCGTGAACGCGGTGCGATGGATTATACCATAGTGTTAGCTGCCACTGCTGCCGATCCGGCTGCATTGCAGTATTTTGCTCCGTTTGCCGGAGCGGCTATCGGAGAGTATTTCCGTGACACCGGCCGGGATGCCTTGGTAGTGTATGATGACTTGTCAAAGCAAGCCGTAGCCTATCGTGAAGTATCCTTGATTCTGCGTCGTCCCTCCGGTCGTGAGGCATATCCCGGTGATATCTTCTATCTGCATTCACGATTGTTGGAGCGTGCGGCGAAGATTATCAACCAGCAGGAAGTGGCCGAACAGATGAATGACCTTCCACCCAGTTTGAAAGGCAAGGTAAAGGCAGGTGGTTCACTGACTGCATTGCCTATTATCGAAACACAGGCAGGTGATGTTTCCGCGTATATTCCAACCAATGTCATTTCCATTACAGACGGTCAGATTTATCTGGAAACAGATATGTTTAACGCTGGTTTCCGTCCGGCAATCAATGCAGGACTTTCCGTATCCAGGGTTGGTGGAGCTGCGCAGATTAAGGCAATCAAGAAGATTGCAGCACCAATCCGAGTAGAGCTGGCACAGTATCGTGAGCTGGCAGCATTTGCACAGTTTGGTTCTGAGCTGGATGCTGATACCAAAGAGAAATTAGCACAGGGTGAAAGAATCCGTGAAATGTTGAAACAGCCACAGTATCAGCCGATGCCGGTGGAAAAACAGGTAGCAATTATTTATGCTGCAACCAAGAAATATTTACTGGATATTCCGGTGGATGAGATTCTGGCATTTGAAAAAGCATTGTTAGAACTGATTGATACCAAGTATCCGGAGATTTTCGAATCCATTCGTGAAACAAAACAGTTAGACGAAGAAACAGAGCAGAAATTAATTACAGCAATTGAAGCATGTAAGAAAGATTTCAAATAGGCATGTAATATGGTAAAAGGCGGTGAGAGACTATGGCGTCCATGCGTGATATAAAGCGGCGCAAAAGCAGTATTTCCAGCACACAGCAGATTACAAAGGCCATGAAGCTTGTTTCTACCGTAAAACTGCAGAAAGCGAAGGGACATGCAGAACAGGCAAATCCGTATTTTAATTATATGTATCAGACCGTAACTTCCATGCTGGCAAAGAGCGGTTCCATCAATCATCCTTACCTTACCGGTAAAGATTCCGGGCAGAAGGCAGTGATTGTAATTACCTCGAACCGTGGACTGGCAGGAGGCTATAATGCGAATGTCGTAAAGCTGATTACAGAGAGTGACCTTCCAAAGGACAAGCTTTCCATTTATGCAGTTGGTAATAAGGGAAGAGAGTCCTTAGAACATAAGGGATATTCCATTGTAAAGGAACTTCCGGAGCTGATAGAGACACCGGCTTATGATGAGGCGTCCGCATTGGCAAGGGAAGTGCTGGCAGCCTATGAAAAAGGTGAAGTTGGCGAAATTTACCTTGCTTATACACATTTTAAGAATACGGTGGTACATGAGCCGAAATTAATCAAGCTTCTTCCGGTGGATATCGAAGATATGCCGGAGCAGGAAGAAGATAATGTGCTGATGAATTATGAACCAAACCAGGAGGAGGCGCTTAATTTAATCATACCAAAGTATGTAACGAGCCTTCTTTATGGAGCACTGGTAGAAGCAGTAGCCAGTGAAAATGGTGCAAGAATGCAGGCAATGGATTCTGCAACCAGCAATGCAGAGGATATGATCAGTGACCTGTCACTGAAGTACAATCGTGCCCGTCAGGGTTCCATTACACAGGAGCTGACAGAGATTATAGCCGGAGCATCGGCAATTTCTTAATCATATCCATAAGAATAGAGAATAAGGAGTGATAGAAAAAGATGGCAGAAACAAATATTGGAAAAATCACTCAGATAATAGGTGCTGTATTGGATATTAAATTTACCGAAGGAAAGCTTCCGGCAATCAACGAAGCAATCCGTATTACCAGAAAAGATGGTGAAGTTCTGGTAGTAGAGGTATCACAGCATTTAGGAGATGATGTCGTACGTTGTATTGCCATGGGACCAACCGACGGATTAATCCGTGGCATGGATGCAGAAGCAACCGGTGCACCGATTTCCGTACCGGTAGGTGAGCATACCTTAGGCAGAATGTTTAACGTATTAGGCGAACCAATTGACAATGAGGCTCCACCACAGGATGTGGAATATATGCCGATTCACCGGAAAGCACCAAGCTTTGATGAACAGGCAACTTCTACAGAAATGTTAGAGACAGGAATCAAGGTGGTTGACCTTCTCTGCCCTTACCAGAAGGGTGGAAAAATCGGACTTTTCGGTGGTGCAGGAGTAGGAAAAACCGTATTGATTCAGGAGCTGATTCATAATATCGCAACCGAGCATGGTGGATATTCCGTATTTACCGGTGTAGGTGAGCGTACCCGTGAGGGAAATGACCTTTATTATGAAATGAAGGAATCCGGAGTTATTGATAAGACCACCATGGTATTCGGTCAGATGAACGAGCCGCCTGGAGCACGTATGCGTGTAGGTCTTACCGGACTTACCATGGCGGAGTATTTCCGTGATAAAGGTGGAAAGGATGTATTGTTATTTATTGATAACATTTTCCGTTTCACACAGGCAGGTTCTGAGGTATCCGCACTGTTAGGACGTATGCCTTCCGCAGTAGGATACCAGCCGACCTTACAGACTGAGATGGGTGCATTGCAGGAGCGTATCACTTCTACCAAGAATGGTTCCATTACATCCGTTCAGGCAGTCTATGTACCGGCGGATGACCTTACTGATCCGGCTCCGGCAACCACATTTGCCCATCTGGATGCCACTACTGTACTGGATCGTTCTATCGTAGAGCTTGGTATTTATCCGGCAGTAGACCCACTTGGTTCTACATCCAGAATCCTTGACCCTCGTGTTGTAGGGCAGGAGCATTTTGAAGTAGCCCGTGGAGTACAGGAGATTCTTCAGAAATATAAAGAATTACAGGATATTATCGCAATCCTTGGTATGGATGAGCTGTCAGAAGAGGACAAGCTGGTAGTAAGCCGTGCAAGAAAAGTACAGCGTTTCTTGTCACAGCCATTCTTCGTAGCAACCCAGTTTACCGGTCTTGATGGAAAATATGTACCGGTAGCCGAGACCATCCGCGGCTTCCGTGAAATCTTAGAAGGAAAGCATGATGATGTACCGGAGAGCTATTTCCTGAATGCCGGAAGTATTGACGAAGTACGTGCCCGTATGAAGTAAGGGGTGAAGCCATGGCAGACGAGAAGAAAGCATTTGAGGTAGAAATCATTACCCCGGAGCGAATTTTTTATACCGGGGAAGCAACCATGATAGAATTCAATACAACAGAAGGAGAAATCGGTGTCTATCCGGACCATATTCCGCTGACAACGGTGCTTGCTCCCGGTGTTGTGACCATTACCAATGGCGAAGATGTAAAAGAAGCTGCGGTTCATGCAGGCTTTGCAGAGATTTTGGGTGATAAGGTAACACTGCTGGCAGAGATTGCCGAGTGGCCGGATGAAATCGATGAGAAGCGTGCCGAGGCAGCAAAAGAGCGTGCCGAAGCCCGTATTGCAGCTAAGGCTGCAGATACAGATATGCTCCGTGCGGAATTTGCATTGCGTAAGGCGCTGGTGCGAATTGAAGTGAAACATTAAAAACGGTGTATACAAAAGATAAAAAATGATGTAAGGAAGGTACCCTCTTTACCGTAGAAAACGGCAGAGAGGGTATTTTTTACTTTACAGGAAATTACTTTCCTGTAAAGTAAAACACCCGGATGCATATAGCACCCGGGTTATTGCACTATATTCAGTTCGATTGTACCGAATTAGTTAGTAATTGTCAATTCAGTCTCTTTGTCGAATACATGAACCTTCTCAGGATCGATAGCAAGTTTGATATGGTCGCCTAAACGAGCCGGTGTTCTGGAATCAACCTTAGCTGTCATCTGAACTCCTGCAGCTTCGAAGTATAATAATACTTCAGAACCAAGTAACTCATATCCGGTTACATCTGTCTCAATGATGCTGTCTTTGAAGGTTTCGATTGTAATCTGGGAATCATCGATATCTTCTGGTCTGACACCCATAACAACTGTCTTTCCGTTGTAGTTGCCTTCGATTAATTTCTTAGCTTTTGCTGGTGGTAATACAACAGTTGTATTGTCAAATGTAAGGGAAACCTTCTCACCTTCAATATTACATTTAGCATCTACGAAGTTCATCTGTGGTGATCCGATGAATCCAGCTACGAATAAGTTATCTGGCTCATTGTATAATTTCTGTGGAGAATCAACCTGCATGATAACACCATCTTTTAATACAACGATTCTGGTTCCTAATGTCATAGCCTCTGTCTGGTCATGTGTTACATAGATGATTGTAGCGCCTAATCTATGATGCAGAGCGGAAATTTCGGAACGCATCTGTACTCTTAATTTTGCATCCAGGTTTGATAAAGGCTCGTCCATAAGGAATACCTTAGGATTACGAACGATTGCACGACCCATAGCAACACGCTGTCTCTGTCCACCGGAAAGAGCCTTTGGTTTACGGTCTAATAATTTCTCAAGGTCAAGGATCTTAGCTGCTTCTTCAACTTTTCTCTTGATTTCATCCTTCGGAACTTTTCTTAATTTTAATCCGAATGCCATATTGTCAAATACGGTCATATGTGGATACAGAGCGTAGTTCTGGAATACCATTGCGATATCTCTGTCTTTTGGCTCTACGTCGTTAACGAGTTTTCCGTCGATGTATAATTCTCCGGAAGAAATCTCCTCAAGACCTGCAATCATACGAAGTGTAGTAGATTTACCACATCCAGATGGTCCTACGAAGATGATGAATTCCTTATCTTCTACTTCAAGGCTGAAATCCTTAACAGCTTCAAAGCCGTTTGGATATACTTTACAAATGTTTTTTAATGATAAACTTGCCATTGGTTTAACCTCCTAATGTTTTGTTCGTTTTTAACTGTCCTTATCATACAGGATATTGCGCACTTTGGCTATGCGAGGATTCCACAAAGATTTTTCTTTTTTTTGTATGTTCTGACTGATATTCTGTGCATTTTTTTATCTCTTCGTCAGAGTGACGAAAACCCATCTCTTTCTTGTACAATCCGACGAAAGAAATGGGTTTTCACTTTAGAAAATGTTTATCTTTTCTTTATAATTTAGAGTATCCGTAACCATTTACCATGGCCTCTAACTTCATGCCTTTTGCACAATACGGACAGTCATGCTGCTCATATGCCTGATAGCCTGGTACATCTTTCTCGGTAAAGAGACTTTCTACTCTGTGACCGTCTACTTCCTTAACAGTGGAAAAGATTGCTACTACATCTTCAATAATTCCACCGTAATACCGGATGCACTCTAAGCATCTTCTGATTGTCTCACCGGTTGTTGTTGTATCCAGCAAAAGCACGATATGTTTTCCGGTAATCATATTTTTGGTATTATCACGGAAAATCATCTGACCGCTGCTGTTCATCTCCGGAGAAATAACATAAATAGTCTCATGCAGATTGGTTGACATAAAATCTCCCTGTTCAAAACGCTCTGCTAAAAATCCGCCAATCATTTCTGTTCTGTCCATACATACAACGGTATCTACATAGGATGGATTACCGGTCTTCTGGTAAAGCACTTTTGCAGCTTCTTTTGCCTCTTTCACGCGGGCTTTCATACTGGTTACATCAATATAGTAATTGATGTGCGAATGACTGGTGGCAAAATGCCCCGGTATTGCATGTAATGCAAGATTGTTGTTTTCCTTTGAATAAAATTTGACCATACGTTCTTCCATTTGATTTACCCCCTGTTTGATAATTTACTGGATTCCGGTACTTCCGAAACCACCTCTGTCCTGGTTGCCCAGGCTTTCTACTTCTTCAAAATGAATCTGCGGCTGATTCTCTACAATACGGAACTGTGCGATACGGTCATTAACATGAATCACGGTATCACGCATTGCAATTGCAGGCAGTCTCCACATATCATTGTCTCCACAGTAGGAACCGTCTACAATTCCGCAGCTGTTTGCCTGAATAATTCCGAAATTCTTATAAGTAGAACTTCTTGGCATAATGTGTGCTTCATATCCCTTTGGCAGCTCCATTGCCACACCAAGAGGAATCAATTTAAATTCTCCTGCTTTCATTTCGACTTCTTCGGATGCACGAAGATCAATCCAGTCGGATTTGCCATCGATATATGTAAGCTTTTCGATTTTATCTGTAAAATATTTGATACGAATCTTTTCCATTCTGCTAAAAACTCCTTTTCTCCTACTGCCATTCCAGGTCGTCATGCTCTACCTTTTTATCTCTGAGCATCAGTTCTTTTACTGCATCTTTCGCAGGTTTATCTTCAAATAATACTTCATTGACCTGTTCAATAATCGGCATATCTACATGATATTTCTTCGCTAAAGCAATTGCTGCTTTGGCAGAATAGACACCCTCAACTACCATCTTTACTTCATCCATTGCCTGCTGCATGGTATATCCCTGCCCCATCAGATATCCGGCACGACGGTTTCTGCTGTGCTTGCTGGCACAGGTTACGATTAAATCACCCATTCCGGTCAGTCCGCTTAAGGTCTCATATTTCGCTCCCATGGCAAGGGCAAGTCTTCCCATCTCTGAAATTCCACGGGTAATCAGTGCTGCCTTGGTATTATCTCCATAACCAAGTCCGTCTGCCATACCTGCTGCCAGTGCAATGACATTCTTTAAGGATGCTCCGATTTCCATCCCCAGTACATCCGGGCTGGTATAGACACGGAACACCTCGTTCATGAACAGATTCTGCACATATTCCGCACAGCTTTTACTCTTAGAACCCGCTACGATCGTCGTGGGGATACCACGGCTGACTTCCTCCGCATGGGTCGGCCCGGACAGTACCGCTACCTGTGCCTGGGGGATCTCATCTTCGATGATCTGTGCCTGGGTCATCAGGGTATGCTCCTCGATTCCTTTGGAGACACTGACGATTCTCTGTCCCTTCGCCACCAGCGGGCTGATGCGGTGTGCCGTACTTCTGGTGTAGGAGCTTGCCACTGCCATAACTAACAGGTCCTTACCCTCAATCGCAGATTTATCATCTGTAGTAAAGATCATATCCTCCGAAAGCTTTACTCCCGGCAGCATCTTGTGCTCATGTTTCTCCTGAAGCATCTGAATCTCTGCGGGAACCGCAGACCATACCGTCACTTCATGTCCGTTCTTATGTAATACCACTGACAGGCCGATACCCCAGCTTCCGCCACCCAATATACATACTTTTGCCATAGCTTATTTATCCTCCCCGGATATTTCCGTCTGCTCTTCTGCAGCCTTTTTCTTGAACAGATAGGTCTTCCTCTCATTCCCGTGGATCAGGCGGACAATATTCTGTCTGTGCTTCCAATATGCCATAACCGTGAGAAATGCAGTAATTGCATACATTTCATACAGTTGTGACTGTGGTATGGCACCGAACAGTCCCATCTGTCCGCAGACTACCATCTGGATCATAAATCCGGCATATACCAGCAGTGATCCCAGCGACACATAATGTGTGGTCAGAAATGCGCCGAAAAACAGTACCACACCCATTACGATAAAATAGGGGTGAAAAGACAGGATTAGTCCTGCGGTGGCAGCAATACCCTTTCCGCCCTTAAATCCCATATAAAACGGAAAGTTGTGTCCGATGATGGATCCTGCGCCGGTATACAGGCACAGCAGATAAATATTCTCCGGATGTCCGGTACTGAATAAGGCTCTGGTGATGCATACGGCGATGATACATTTTAAACAGTCTCCCGCAAACACGATCAGTCCCGCCTTCGTTCCCAGTACTCTTAAGGCATTGGTGGTACCGGCATTGCCGCTTCCGTACTTACGGATATCGATTCCCTTTGTCTTGCCATAAAAATATGCAGTCTGAAACAGTCCAAATACATAGCCGATGAATAAACAGATAACACGTTCCATTATTGATCTTTTTCCTTTCGTTCTCTGATGATAAACCGGAGGGGAGTACCCTTAAAACCAAAGGTCTCCCGGATCTGATTCTCAATATATCTGGTATAGGAGAAATGCATCAGTTCCTTATCATTTACGAAAATAACAAAAGTAGGGGGTTTTACCGCTACCTGGGTAATGTAGTACAGACGAAGTCTCTTACCCTTATCAGAAGGGGGCTGCTGCATTGCCACAGCCTCTGCCATGATCTCATTCAGCACACCGGTAGCCACACGCATGGCGTGGTTCTCGCTGACGATATCGATGGTCTCGAACAGCTTGGGCAGTCTCTGACCCGTCTTCGCAGAGACGAACAGAAGCTCCGCATACGGCATGAAGGACAAAGTATTGCGCACCTTTTCCGTAAATTTGTAAATAGTCTTGTCGTCTTTTTCGATAGCATCCCACTTATTCACAACGATGATCGTAGCCTTGCCTCTCTCATGGGCAATTCCGGCGATCTTCGCATCCTGCTCCGTAACGCCTTCTTCCGCATCGATCATCAGTACCACGACCTCCGCACGCTCCACGGCACTGACAGTACGGACGATCATGTAACGCTCCAGTTCTTCCTTGATCTTATTCTTACGTCGGAGTCCCGCAGTATCAATGAAGACATATTCCTTGCCGTTATAAGTGATCTCAGTGTCCACCGCGTCTCTGGTAGTACCTGCGATATCGGATACGATCAGTCGATTCTCACCCAGCAGCTTATTGATCAGGGAAGACTTCCCTACGTTAGGTTTACCAACGATAGCCACACGGGTGCGGTCATCCTCTTCTTCCTCCGCCTGCTCCTTATCAAAATATTCCGTGACAGCTTCTAACATGTCACCGATTCCCAAGCGGTTCACCGCAGAGATCGGATGGGGATCACCGATACCCAAATTATAGAATTCGTAAACATCCGCCATATACTTCTGGAAACTGTCTACTTTGTTGACTACCAGTACCACCGGCTTATGGGAGCGGCGCAACATGTCCGCCACCTTAGAATCAGCGTCCACCAGTCCCTGCTTTACATCCACCAGGAAAATGATCACATCTGCCGTCTCCATGGCGATCTCTGCCTGTTCACGCATCTGGGAAAGGATCACATCCCCGCTGTCCGGTTCGATTCCACCGGTATCAATCAATGTAAAATTATAGTTCAGCCATGTGACATCCGCATAAATGCGGTCTCTTGTGACACCCGGAGTGTCTTTTACAATGGAGATTCTCTCTCCTGCCAATGTATTAAAAAGCGTAGATTTTCCGACATTCGGACGCCCGACAATGGCTACGACTGGTCTGCTCATTTTTTACCTCCAACAAAAAAATGGATGGCGTCCGAAAACGCCATCTTTATTTTACAATAAGCAGCGAAAGTTGTAAAGTCCCGCTGGTTTCATCACTGTGATGTTTTCTCTTCCGGCCGCTGGAACTGAATGTCCGATACGTCGGTAATCACACCACAGTCAATCAGTGTCTGTATGATATGGGTGCAGTCTTTTCCAAAACTGATATACGCAGATCCACCATATGTTGTGGGTGTTTCCACGGATTCTCCCGTATTTCCGTAATAATCATCAATCCGGTCATATACGTTTTTCCAGTCTGCAGATGCATGGTAATAATCCAGACTGATACTGGCAGAAGAGTACTCCCCTGTTTCTTCCGGATCTTTCAGTGCATTCGTCAGATTGTACTTTTGCAGCTTCTGATCTGCGGCGTCTTCATAAATCGCCTGATACAGTTTTTTTGCAGTATCCGCATCAAAGTCACAATCCTTATAATTTTCCGATGATTCATTTAACGTCAACGTTCCGGTACTAAACTTTGAAATTTTGTCAGAATCCGTTCCAAAGAGATATTCCATAAAATGATCCACTTTATTTTCTTCTTTAAACAACAGTTCTGAAAGCGTTTCATTCCCCCCGACAATTTCATATGTGCGGGAGAGCGTTTTTCCGTTTTTCAGATAGTAATAAAAAATGATCTGCGTACTGTCATCCGTTTTATTTTCCCTGTAACTTTCCGCATGACTTAAAATTTCTTTCTGTGCCTGACGTGCCACACGAACGCTGTCCCCTTTATATTCTACCGGATAATCAAGAGAAACTTCCACCCGGCTTACCTGATCTGCATCCGGGACATACTGTTCCAGATAGGTGGCATTTTTTGAGCATCCCCAGAAACTGCCCAGCACAAACAGCACAAATAACCCGCTCTCACAGAATCTCCGGCGGCAAAATACGCGAAATCCTTTTTCCACAAACATCTGTGCAATAAAAAAACTGACAAAACCAAATGCCACCACAAGAACAAGCAACATTGGTTTTTTTACATGCAGATGCACGGAATCTAAAAATTCTGCCATCAGGACGCCTGCAAAATAACCGACTCCGGTTCCCACGCCCCAGCGGAACAATGGTTTTACCCAGTTAAAAGAAATCAGATCCCCTGCACTTTCAATCCTGCGTTTTTTATAACAGTAATAAGCAATCAGATAAATGACAACTGCTGCAGCCACATAGGCCGCAAGTACCCGCAGTCCCCGGTAGGACAACACCCCCGACATCAGATCCGTTTCCTGGTTATAGGATTGCCGGAATACAAACCGCACATTGTTGTACAGATAATTCATCGGGGAGAGAATCCGCAAAATCAAAAATTCCGGCACAGTATCCATGCCAAGTCCATATCCCAGATATCCGATGACATAACGTGCACCGCTGGAAAATGCAAATGCCACATAATTAACTGCCAGAAAGTACACCGGAAGTGCAAACAGCTGTCCGGTAAACATGACACAAAAACACACCGTTGCATAAAGGAAAAAAGCAATTCCCATAACACTTAAAAACCACAATCCCAGAAACTGCACACTCGCAATGCCTTTCAAAAGACAAAGAACCACCGTTACCAGAAAAACCAGTGCCTGCGGAATCAATAGAAAACAAAGGCCACTGATCATATTCGTCACATACAGTTCCCCCCTTGTAACCGGCAGTGCATGGATCATATACGCATTCTTCTGGGTAAACAGATAGCCAAACAAAGCCATCCCACAGACGACTGCCATAATTGCAATTGCGGCCACATCCACTTC
>ENA-OPNW01000603-OPNW01000603.1-human-gut-metagenome-genome-assembly--contig:-NODE-603-length-21278-cov-5.689629_pt1 | contig 21278 bp, 22 predicted proteins | sample MGYA00241540_ERZ501777 | MGnify/ENA primary metagenome ERZ501777 (study PRJEB25962, sample SAMEA2042615) | human gut metagenome | biome: human gut; feature: human-associated habitat; material: faeces...
CGCTCTCGGCCATGTCGGCAGAACCGATATCGACCTGCCTTGGGAGCACACCGACAAGGTCAATGCCCTCAAGGGAGCCGCAGGCATAAAATAAGATATATTTAAATTGTATAGCAAACCGCCGCAAGGAAAAATCCTTGCGGCGGTTGAACTATATTTATGTATTATTCACATCTACCGAAACATCGACCTTACACATGAGCTTTGTTTTAAAAGTTATTGATACATTTGTGTAAAATCCGTCTATTCTGAATTTTACTGGCTTATTTTTACCATATCCGGTAAAATAGAACATTATTGTATGTTCTCCAACAGGTAAAGTCAGTTTCACTCGTTCACCATTATCTATTTTTCTAATTTTGTTGCCGTCGAGCACTATATTTGCGCCTACATCTTTAGCACAAAATGAATTTAATCTTTCAATAGTCACATTAGGGTTGGTAATAATGCTTTCCGCCAACCTAAGTCCCATTTTTGCTTCAGCATTTTGGGCATCAAGGTCAAGCACTTTTTCATAATACACACCCGCTTCGCGTGTTCTACCCTGATCGGAAAGAGCTCTTGCCCGCATCAAAAGGTTTTCGATTTCGCCGTTATGGCTAATTTCCACACTTCCCCTATGCTCAATAACTTGTATATCACGCATAACTTTTGTTCCACAATACTGGCAAAATCCGAAATCGCGACTTTCATCAAGAGATATATCCGCCCCGCAAGAGGGACATTTCAATGCTATAAAACCCATTTTTTATAACCTCCTCTGTTACATCAAAATTATTATACCAAATATTTTTATCCCCTGCAGCTGTCCTTGCCGCATTTTTTGCAATGCAGATGACTCCTGTCCGGCGTGAGATAATATTCCGCGCCGCAGTACGGGCAGCGCACCGTATCCACACCCTTGAACATAGCTATAGACAAGGAAAGAAACACGGCGGCGGCGAGATAGAAGAATATCGCCGAGGTTATCGGCACTATCACGACAACTATTGCAAACGACGGAACGACAATGCCGAGCACAATAAACACAGCCGTCAACAGCAAAAGCAGCACCGCGGCAACGGGGCGTTTTTTCCGTCCGATTATATTGAATTTTTCAAGAGTTTTGATGCGTTCGTCGTTGCTTTTCATTCCGCGCCTCCACACTTTTGCTGACCGTCGGTCACCTTGTGACATTTTTATTATAGCACAAGCAAAATAAGAGTCAATAGCGCAGGACGATATTTTTTAATTTATGATATTATCGGCTCATTTTAAAGCTGAGAACAAAAGATTGATACATTTCTTCTAGGCAAATAAGAAGCTGCAATTTCTGGACTGAATTGATATCAAAAACAGCTTTCGGTCAAACCCCTCAGTCACTTCGTGACAGCTCCCCTGCAGGGGAGCCTATGGGAACCGAGCAATACTTTTTATTTTAAAGCCGCTTTCAAATTCTTTGCTTTATTTCATAGTCAATATTTTCACAGACTTCGTCAAAAGATGTATTAATCTCGTAATTAGAAAAGCGAAGTACCTTTATCCCCTGTTTTTCAAGAATCTCGGTGCGCCTATCATCATATTTTCTGCCGTCATCTTCATAGTGCTGAGAACCGTCTATCTCAATTGCTATTTTCGCGCGGTTGCAATAGAAGTCCAGAATATAATTGCCGACAACTTTTTGTCGCTGAAATTTCAGCGGATGCTCTCTCAAAAAATCATACCACAAATGATTTTCCTGCGGGGTGGAGCACTTTCGTAATTCTTTCGCCCGCGAAATCAAATTGCCGTTATATTTTATCATTTTAACTTTCTCCGTTTCATAGGCACCCCTGCAGGGGAGCCGGATTGGCGAAGCCAAGACTGAGGGGTCAACCGCTCGGTCAAAAAATAAGAATTAATTTTATTTAAGCCATGTTTTACAGCCTCTCCGCAAGCTCGGCGATATCGGTTATCTCGGAGCTGAGTTCAAGGAGATATTTTCGTGAATCTTCATCGCGCAGGAGGTATTCGCCGGCGCAGCGCACAGCTCTGTAAAACCTTCGGTCGATTTTTTCCGGGCAGCGGAGCAGCGGACACATACCCGCGCGCGGGTCGGGTACGGGCACTATAACAATTTCGTTTTCGCGCTCGACCGCGAGCGGAAACAGCGGGAATATCCTGCACGCAAGCGGTCTTTTGCGCCTGTCGCAGCCGCCGCGGCAGACGACAACAGGCTCGCCGAAGTTGCCCTCGGAATCACTTATTTCAAAATCCATGCTGCTTTCGAACAGCTCTTTTTCGCCCGGGAACAGACCCATGCCGTCATTGTCCCCGCCGGAGCAGCAGCGCGCCGAACAGAGCTTTCCGCAATTAAAAGGCTTGAGCGGGGTTATATTTTCAAGCTCGTCGAGTGCCTTTTGCAGCCCGCTTTTGAAATTGTTTTTCATATATCTACCCCTCCGAGCACTTCGCCGACCTTGCCGCAGATCAATAGATCGGCTCGCGAATCCGCCGAAGTCGGGCTCATATTGATAACTACAAGATGCTTGCCGTTGAAGTAGTTCACAAGCCCCGCCGCAGGGTAGACAACCATGCTCGTCCCCGCGATTATCAGCGTGTCGGCGGAGGCTATCGCGCTGACCGCGCCGCGCACCGTTTCGTCGTCAAGAGCCTCTTCATAGAGCACGACATCGGGCTTTATCACCCCGCCGCAGGAACAGTGCGGCACGCCCTCGCTTTTTATCATATAGTCAATATCAAAGCTCCTGCCGCATCGCGTACAGTAGTTTCTGAGCACGCTGCCGTGCAGTTCAAACACATTTTTGCTCCCCGCTGCCTGATGCAGACCGTCTATGTTCTGGGTCACGACCGCCGAGAGTATGCCCTTTTCTTCAAGCTCGGCGAGCTTTCTGTGCGCGGCGTTCGGCTTTGCCGAGACGGCATATGAAAGTATTTTATCGCGATAGAATCTGTAGAAATCCTCCGTCTTGCGCTCGAAGAAAGTGTGGCTGAGCATCTGCTCGGGAGGGTAGTCATATTTCTGATTATACAGCCCGTCAACGCTTCTGAAATCGGGTATCCCGCTCTCCGTCGAAACGCCCGCTCCGCCGAAAAATACGAGCGAACGGGACTGCGATATTATCTGCGAAAGTTCGTTTTTCATCTGTATCACTCCGTTTCTGTCGAAGATAATTATACCATTTTTCGCACGAAATCAAAATATTTTTTACAGATGCGGCTCGAAAAATCCACAGTATTTTTATAGAGATTCAACAAACTTCGGCTTTTTCGGGATTTTTTTGAGATTTTCTATTTACAAACGCTTTTCATGCTGTTATCATAGGGACAACAAGACAGTGAGGTCATCATTATGAAGCTTTCAGCAAAACTGACAGCTAAATATTTTCCCTATTACTTTAGCTTTACCTACTTTTACGGTAAGGCTTATTTGCGTTTGACCGCAGACAGGGAAATGACAGCACCGAGCCGCGCTTAAGGCGCATAAAACTTGGTAATCTCCCCCGCAGTTGAACGCTGCGGGGGTTTTTTATTTTACAAATTTTTACCGGAGGGAAAAACAATGGTAGTTATTCTTAGAGAAAATTACAACGAAGAGCAGCGCGACAATCTTGTGAACTGGCTTGAAAGCCTCGGCATCACGGTTCACAGCAGCCTCGGCGAGCACAACACTGTGCTCGGACTCGTCGGCGACACATCGGGAATCGACATCGACCTTATCAAGGCTCTCGATATCGTCGAGGATGTCAAGAGAATCCAGGAGCCGTACAAGAACGCGAACAGAAAGTTCCATCCCGAAGATACGGTAGTCGTCATTGACGAAGAAAAAGATATCAAAATCGGCGGCGGCAACTTCCAGATCATCGCGGGTCCCTGCTCCGTTGAATCAGAAGAGCAGGTATGCGGTATCGCGCAGGCGGTTCAGAAGTCCGGCGCAACTCTGCTTCGCGGCGGCGCGTTCAAGCCCCGCACTTCCCCCTACGCTTTCCAGGGTCTGCGTGCAGAGGGTCTCAAGCTCCTGCTCGAGGCAAAGAAGCTGACCGGCATGCCGATAGTCACCGAAATCATGGATCTGTCTCAGCTGCCGCTGTTCGACGATGTCGATGTCATTCAGGTCGGCGCGCGCAACATGCAGAACTTCGAGCTCTTAAAGCAGCTCGGTCATATCAACAAGCCCATACTTCTCAAGCGCGGACTTGCGAGCACTCTGCAGGAGCTTCTCATGAGCGCCGAATACATCATGGCGGGCGGCAACATGAACGTTATCCTCTGCGAGCGCGGAATCAGAACTTTCGAGACTTACACCAGAAACACCCTCGATGTTTCCGCCGTTCCCGCTATCAAAACCCTCTCGCATCTGCCGATAATCGTCGACCCCAGCCACGCGACCGGCATCTCGAAGCTTGTAAAGCCCATGGCCTTTGCAGCTACCGCCGCCGGAGCGGACGGACTTATTATTGAAGTCCACAATGACCCCGAGCATGCGCTCTGCGACGGTCCGCAGTCGCTGACCCCCGAGGCGTTCGACGATGTGGTCAAGGGCGTCAACAGCATCCGCCCGTTCGCATATAAAATGTAAGGTTGCCAACAGTCTGTCGAAAGGATATAATAATTATGAAAACAGCAGTTATAGGCCTCGGACTCATAGGCGGTTCAATGGCAAAAGCGTTCAAAGACAACACGGACAGCGAGGTTTACGGTCTTGATATAAACGCGAGCGTCATGCTCAAGGCGAAGCTCGTCGGCGCGATAGACGGCGAACTGACGGACGATATCCTCGCGCAGTGCGACAGAGTTATAATCGCGCTCTATCCCGAATCAACGGTCGAATTTCTTCAGAGCAAGGCGGACATAATCAAAAAAGGCGCGGTCGTCATAGACTGCTCCGGTGTAAAGCGATATGTCTTTACACCCGCTCACGAGCTTGCAAAAGCCCACGGCTTTGAATTCATCGGCGGACACCCGATGGCGGGCGTCGAGAGATGGGGGTTTGACAGCTCGTTCGGCATGCTGTTCAACAACGCTTCGATGATCCTGACCCCCGACGGCGGCACGGATATAGCACTGCTGCACGAGATAAAGCAGATATTCCTCTCGATAGGCTTCGGCAGCATCACCGTTGTTTCTCCCGAACAGCACGACAGAATTATCGCCTACACTTCTCAGCTCGCGCACGTCGTTGCAAGCGCATATATCAAGAGCCCGACCGCACTCGAGCACACGGGCATGAGCGCGGGCAGCTATAAAGACATGACGCGCGTCGCGTCGCTCAACTCAAATATGTGGAGCGAGCTGTTCCTCGAAAATGGCGACAATCTTTTGAACGAAATAGATAACATTATAAATAATCTGACCGAATACCGCGACGCGATAGCGTCAAACGACAGGGCGAAGCTCGAAGCCCTGCTCGAGGACGGCACGAAGAGAAAAGCCATCTGCGGATAAAAAACAGGAGTGAAGACCATGCAGACCGTAAAAGTCAGGGCATCGACCGAATACGATGTGCTCATTGAGCGCGGGATATTAAAAATAGCCGGAGAGCTTATAAAAGAATACACGGGTGCCAGCAGAGCTTTGCTGATAACCGACCGCACGGTGGACGGGCTATATTCAAAAGCCGCGCTCGAATCGCTGAAAAGCGCCGGGATAAACTGCGAAAAGTTCGTCTTTGAGGACGGCGAGGAGCACAAGAGCCTTAAAACAGTCGGCGACATTCTCTCGTTCGCGGCGCAGTTCAGCCTCAACCGAAGCGATATATTCATAGCCCTCGGCGGCGGAATAGTCGGCGATGTAACCGGCTTTGCGGCGAGCGCGTATCTGCGCGGAGTCAGATTCGTCCAGATACCGACGACGCTTTTGGCAGCGGTCGATTCCTCGGTCGGCGGCAAGACGGGAGTCAATCTCCCCGAGGGCAAGAACCTCGCCGGAGCATTTCATCAGACGTCGCTCGTTTTGTGCGACCCCGATTGCTTCGACACGCTGAGCGATTCGCTCTTTGCCGACGGCGCGGCGGAGAGTATAAAATACGGCATAATCTCCGATGAAAGTCTCTTTGAAATTTTCGAGTCAGGCGACGTAAAAGGCAATATAGAGAACATCGTGCGCCGCTGCGTCGAGATAAAAAGCGACATAGTCTCGCGCGATGAATTTGACACGGGCGAGCGTCAGAAGCTCAATCTCGGGCATACGCTCGGCCACGCAATAGAGCGGTGCAGCGATTTTGCTGTTTCGCACGGTCACGCGGTGGCGATAGGCACAGTTCGCGCTTGCATCGCGGCACAGAAGCTCGGCGTGTGCAAAGATAATATATCGGAGCGCGTGAAAAAAGTTATGGCACGAAACGGGCTCCCCGTCTCGACCGATATTCCCGTTCATGAGCTCGTGGGAGTCATGCACCGCGACAAAAAATGCAGCTCGGCGGGAATAAATCTCATTCTGCCGACTAAAATCGGCGAGTGCATCCTATATAAGACAAGCCCGGACGAGCTTGAAAGCATATATTCTCTTTGACGGAGGGCGCAATGGATATCATAATAACACCGGGCACGCTTCGGGGCACTCTCGAAGCTCCGCCGTCGAAGTCGCACGCGCACAGGCTGATGACAGCCGTGTCGCTCGCAGGCAAAAAAAATTCCGAATCGCTCTGCACCTCTGAGGACACGCGCGCAACCTTTCGCTGTCTCAATGAGCTGCATGACGGCGGCATCCTCGACTGCGGCGAGAGCGGAACGACTCTGCGCTTCCTGCTCCCCGTCGCCTCGGCGCTCGGAATAAATGCAGAATTCATCGGCCACGGCAGGCTGCCGGAGCGCCCGATGTCGGCACTCAACAATGCGCTCAGAGAAAACGGCGCAGTGATTTCTGCTGATAATCTGCCGATAAAAGTCTCGGGGCAGCTTCATCCGGGCGTGTTCAGAGTTCCCGGAAACATCAGCTCGCAGTTCATATCCGGTCTGCTTTTCGCCCTGCCGCTGCTTGACGGCGACAGCGAAATAGTAATAGAGGGCAAGCGCGAATCGGTCGGGTATATTGACATGACGCTCGATACGCTCAGAAGCTTTTCTATTAATATAGAAGAGACCCAGAGCGGATACAAAATAAAGGGTCCGCAGGAATATATCGAGCCCGACTCCCCGCGCGTTCAGGGCGACTGGTCGAACGCCGCGTTCTTCCTTTGCGCGGACGCACTCGGCGGAGAGACGGATATCACGGGGCTGTCACTCGACAGCCGACAGAGCGACCGCGCGATTGTGAGTATACTGAAAGACTTCGGTGCGGATGTAAAATGCGGCGATATAATTTCAGTCCGAGGGAACGGGCTTCGCGGCATTAAAATCGATATTTCGCAGTGTCCCGATCTCTTCCCGACCCTCGCGGCAACCGCATGTGCGGCTTTGGGCGATACGATATTTACAAACGCCGCGCGGCTAAGAATAAAAGAGAGCGACCGCATCGAGGCGGTCGGAAAGATGATAAATTCACTCGGCGGTTTCGCCGAAAGCACGGAGGATTCCCTGACCGTCCGCGGCACGGGCACACTCCCCGGCGGCGAGGTCGATTCGTTCAACGATCACCGCATCGTCATGGCGGCGGCAGTCGCGGCGTGCATATGCGAAAATCCCGTTATTATACACGACGCGCAGGCGGTGAACAAATCATATCCGAACTTCTTTGAAGACTACAGAAAACTGGGAGGCAAAGCGGATGTCATCTGAAAACGGACAGAACATAAAGCTCACGGTGTTCGGCGAATCGCACGCAAGCGCAGTCGGAGTTGTTATTGAGGGACTGCCCGCGGGCGAAGCGATAGACGAGGAGCAGATAATGCAGTTCATGCGCCGCAGAATGGGCGGCAAGGCGTGGAGCACTCCGCGAAAAGAGGAGGACAGGCCTGAATTTCTGTGCGGTCTGCTCGGCGGCAGAACCACGGGCGCGGCGCTCTGCGCGATAATACGCAACAGTAACATCCGTCCCGCGGACTACGAAAACATAAAAAATATCCCGCGTCCGTCCCATGCGGACTACCCCGCGTTCGTCAAATACGGCGGCGCGAATGACCGAAGCGGCGGCGGGCAGTTTTCCGGCAGGCTGACGGCTCCCCTGTGCGTCGCAGGCGCGATAAGCGAACAGATACTCGCGCGAAAGGGCATAAAAGTTGCCGCGCATCTCTCGCGTGCGGCGGGCATTGACGACACGCCGTTTGACCCCTGCAATCCGGACAACGGGATTTTTGACAAGCTCAAAGCAAAGCTCTTCCCCACCATTGACGACAAGGCGGGCGAAGAGATGACGAAGAAAATAATCGAGGCAAAAGAGTCGCTCGACTCCGTCGGAGGAATAGTCGAATGTGCGGTCACGGGGCTCGGCGCGGGGCTCGGCGACCCGATATTCGGCTCGATCGAGAGCAGGATATCTTCAATGATATTCGGCATCGGCGGCGTGCGCGGAATCGAGTTCGGCGCAGGATTCTCTGCGGCGGACATGACCGGGAGCGTCCACAACGACCCCTACTGCCTCATTGACGACAAGATAAAAACGGTCACGAACAACCACGGCGGCATCATCGGCGGACTCACGAGCGGAATGCCGATAATATTCAGAGCGGCGTTCAAGCCGACCCCGTCGATAGGTCTGCCGCAGAGGAGCGTCGATCTCGATTCGCTCGAAGAGACCCGCCTCGAAGTCAGAGGCAGGCACGACCCGTGCATCGCGGTGCGCGCAGTCCCCTGCGTCGAAGCGGCGGCGGCAGTGACCGTCCTTGATATGGTGCTCGGCAAGTAATTTCATACGGAGATGGTAAAATGGAACTTTCAGACTACAGAAAAGAACTTGACTCGATCGACGCGCAGATGCTTGAGCTTTTCAAGCAGAGGATGAATACCGTGCGCGGCGTTGCGGAATATAAAAAAGAAAACAAGCTGCCCGTCCTCCAGCAGGGCAGAGAGCGCGAGATTCTTGCCGCCGCGGCGGCGGGAGCAGGCGAAGAGCTCGAAGACTACGCCCGCACATTTTTCGCGACCCTCATGGATGTCAGCCGCTCTTATCAGGAGAGACTGACAGCAAAAGGCGGCGTTATCTCGGAAACTATAACCGATGCTCTCAAAAACACCCCGCCGATATTCCCAAAGCACGGCATCGTCGCCTGCCAGGGCGTTGAGGGCGCATATTCCCAGCTCGCCTGCGACAAACTCTTTACTGCTCCGTCCATCTCATATTTCAAGAATTTCGAGGGCGTGTTTGCCGCCGTTGAACAGGGGCTGTGCGAATACGGTATTCTCCCGATTGAAAACAGCACCTACGGCACGGTAAACGAGGTCTATGACCTGATGAAAAATTACCGTTTCCATATTGTAAGAAGCATCAAACTCAAAGTTGACCACTCCCTGCTCGTCCTGCCCGGCACCGAGCTCAAAGATGTCAAGGAGATATTCTCCCACGAGCAGGCAATCGGACAGTGCTCTGAGTTTCTCAAGGCACACCCCGGCATAAAAGTCACCGTGTGCGACAACACCGCCGCCGCAGCAAAGATGCTCCACGAGAGCGGCAGGCACGACGCCGCGTCTATTTCGTCGGCGGGCTGCGCGAATCTCTACGGTCTGAAAAAGCTCGACACCCGCGTTCAGAACACGGACGGCAACTTCACCCGTTTTATCTGCATCTCGAAGAAAGCCATGATTTTCCCCGGCGCGGACAGAATAAGCCTCATGCTCTCCCTGCCGCACAGACCCGGCTCACTCTATTCGCTCATCTCGAAGTTCTCCGTCCTCGGGCTCAACCTCACAAAGCTTGAGAGCCGCCCGATAGCCGGCAGTGACTTTGAATTCATGTTCTATTTCGATATCGAAGCGTCTGTATATTCCCCCGCAGTCCTTGCCCTGCTCGACGAACTTTCGGACAGCCCGGAGCTGTTCGTGTTCCTCGGCAGCTACTCGGAGGTCTGACATGAAGTGCGCACTCATCGGCGAAAGGCTCGGTCACAGCTACTCGAAGCTCATTCACGAGGCGTTCGGACTGTATTCATATGAACTGGTCAGCCTGCCGAAGGACAAGGTCGGCGAGTTCATGGAGAATGAAGAATTTGACGCATTCAATGTGACTATTCCATATAAGCGCACGGTCATGCCATACTGCTCATACATCAGCCCGGAGGCTCAGAAAATAGGCAGCGTCAACACCGTTGTCAGAACATCGGACGGGCTTCACGGATTCAACACCGACTATTTCGGCTTCAAATCCATGGCGGAGCGCGCGGGAATAGATTTTGCGGGCAAAAAGGTCGTCATTCTCGGCAGCGGCGGCACCTCGCTGACCGCGAGAGCCGTGGCATCGGACGGCGGCGCAGAGAGAATAACCGTAGTCTCCCGCTCCGGCGAATACAACTACGATAATCTCGAAAAGCTCGCCGACTGCGAAGTATTGATAAACACGACGCCTGTCGGAATGTATCCGAACAACGGCTACTCGGCGAGCCTCGACAAATTCCTGCACTGCGAGGCGGTGCTCGATGTGATATATAACCCGCTGCGCACAGAGCTTATCATGCAGGCGCTCGAACGCGGGATAAAATGCTCGGGCGGACTCTATATGCTCGTCGCGCAGGCGGCGCAGAGCGCAAAATATTTCTGCTCCGCCGAGATAGGCAAAGAAGAAATCGAGCGTGTATTCCGTTCACTCGCGCTCGATGTTCAGAATATAGTCCTCGTCGGTATGCCCGGATGCGGCAAGACGACCGTCGCCGAAGAGCTCTCGAAGCTCACCGGGCGAAAGGCGGTCGACACAGATTCGCTCGTCGAAGAATCAGCGGGCATGAGCGTACCGGAAATATTCTCGCAATACGGCGAGAAACGCTTCAGGGAGCTTGAAGCGCAGGCTGTCCGCAGCGCGGCAAAAGAAAAAGGGCTGATAATCGCAACGGGCGGCGGCGCGGTGCTCGACCCCGAGAATGTCCGCGCGCTCAAGGGCAACGGGCGCATATATTATCTCAAGCGAGACCTCGATCTGCTCTCGCTCGACGGCAGACCGCTCTCGAAGAGCCGCGAAACGCTTGATAAAATGTTCAAGGCGCGCGACCCGATATATTCAAATTGCGCAGACGCGGCAATTAACAATGATTTATCCCCTGTGTTGACCGCACAGCGGATAAAGGACGAGCTCGGCTCGTCCGATATATAGGAGACAGGTTTGGCAAAAGGGAGCAGAAATTCTGCTCCCTTTTGTCCTTTTCATATTGCTTGTAGCGAAGTTTGTCAAAGGTATTTTCTAAATTAAACGGTTAATATAAAAGTAGAGAAAATCAAACCGACAAACTGGAATTTGTCAATTAAGTTCTTCAACGAAATTAAGAATACGTTGCGTTGCCAACTCATCCCTGGACAGTTTTAGCAATTCGTCAGCCGTAATCCATTTATAATCAGATGTTTCTCCTTCTTGCAAAACGACACTATCCTCATCTACATCCGTAATGCAAAGATACTCCACATAAAACGATTTATGGCTGTGGTGGAGCACCCTTCCTATTTCTACCAAATTATTGGAGGTAATTCCCGTTTCTTCATAAAGTTCTCTAGCGGCACAGATTGCAGGTTCTTCACCTTGTAATGCAGAACCACCCGCTGTAGCCTCCCACATTCCGCCCAAATGCTTTCTTTTATCCCTTTGCATGATGAGATAACTACCATCTATATGTCTAACAATTATTTCACAGACCAAATGAAAAAAGCCTTCTGGAATTACCTCTCCTCGAACCAAGGTTACACCCTGAATCTTTTTGAAATCTCTATCATAAGCGTCCCACAGTTCCATATTTCGTTTACCTCCACAAATTCCGATTTGTTGAGCCGATGCTCAGTATAGCACACTCGTGCCTCAATCGCAAGCGATCCGCAAGGGCGCACTCACTCACCACCTGCCCAAGATCGGGCGGCAGCAGTGATTATATCGGTAAGTTTCAAAGACTGTTTTCAGCAAAATGGATTGAAGATAAATACTATATTAAAGATATCTAAAAATTTCCCCGGTCAGCACAATATGACCGGGGAATAATTATTTATTCAACCGCGCGTTAAAGCTTTTCATCATGTCCTCGACACCTGCGGCGAACGCGGACGCGGTGTGCGCGCCGATGGAAAACATCTCCTGATAATGGGCGTAATCTTTGAAGAACAGCTTTTCCGCAAGCTTGCCGTAGCCCGCGAAGAACATACAATAATCGTTGTCCGGGATAATATATCCGAGCGCGTCGTTCGCGAGCCCGAAAACCGCCGTGTCCCCGCCGACGATATCACAGAGGCTTTTGAAGCCGCTCGCCCTGTTTGTAATGCTGTTTTCCGCGAGCATATCTCCTGTGCCGCTGACGAGACCGGGTGTTATCTCACCAGGCACAAGCAGGGCTTTGAACTCGCCGCCGAGTTCGAGATATCCCGTCTCCGTCTTGAGCTCATATATTCCCTTTGTGGGTCTTGTCATATCAAAGCACGCGAAGCCGAGCTTCCCGATTATCTTTTCGAGCGGATTATCGACCCTGAGCGCCGTTTCTTTGTGTATTGAAACAAGCTTCGGCTCAAGCTCGCGCTCTTCGACAGTGCATTTGCCTATTCTTTCGACGGCGCTTTTATAAGCTTCACCGCTGTTTTTCGGCGAGAGCAGAGAATTTTGTTCTATTTCTTCGCACTCTTTCGTCATCGCGAGAACGAGCTTTCCAAGATCGCGCCCGAGAGCCTCGGTCTGGCGTGTAAAGTTCTCTTCCTTTACTCCGCCCGCTCCCCTGTTCGGGTATATTCCGTTGACCGCGCCGTTGATAAAAATGAAGTTTTTGCCCGCCGCGTTTATCTCACGCTCCATATAGAACGGAAAATCGGCGGAGAGCATATCGCCGCGGTTGTTTTTTATCCGCAGTCCGTTTGCGTATGGGTGCGCGCCGAAGTTGACCAGAACTGTCGGGCGGCTCGCGATATTATCGGGCACGAAGCGCAGGCGGCTGAGGCGCGGCGAATATTCGCGCGGCGGACGCTTGGCGAAGATAAAATCTTTTATCCCGTACTCGCTCAGGGTCATATCGCCATACGGCTTTTTTGCCGAATATTTTTCGAGCTTTTCGACGTTGTTTTCGCCTATCTGCGCCGCAAAAAGCCGACCCGGTTCCATATTTCTCACCGCCTCGGCGACGGCTTTTTTCGTCTTTTCGACTATAAGATCAATAAACACTCCGTCAACGCTCGGCAAGGGCTGCGAGTGCGTTATCAGCCTTGATATATTTTCAAAAAACTTCTTCCCTGTCACGCTCCATATGCCCATGGTGTCTATCGAGCTATGGGCGTGGGTCGAAAAAATATTGATATATCCGACATTGTTCGTGCGGCAGAACGAATCAAGCTCGCTTCGTATGCGGCGAACGACCGTGTTTGTGAGCCCGATGCAGTCAACGGCACAGAACACCTCAGCCGCCCTTTCCTCGCCGTCACTTATGGCTATCGCCCGCACTTTTATATCATCAAGCACGCCGCGAACCCTGCGCGGCGGAGCGGAAAGATTGCCGCCGATATAATAATTTTTCGCATCAATATCCGGCGGCGTTATGCTCCGCTCGGAGAAGCCGAGATACCAGCTGTCGCCGGCAGTGTCAGCGATGCGTATTGTATCTTCGCGCTTATCTTTCGGTTTTTCCGTTTTGAATCCCGGCGGCTCGGGCAGAATTCTATTCAGCCCGCTCAAAAAAACTGTCAACCCCTGCTGCGCCCTGAATGCGCGGGCGGCGCCTTTTTTGAATTTCTCATCAAAAGTATACATATCTCACCTCACGAGCAAGTAAAGCTAATTGCCTTTACATTATAAATTATTCCGACGCATGCTTTTTTGTCATTGTCCGTGCCGTATGCGGCATATTATTCCTGTGCCCGCTTCTCTTCTTTCTCTATAATACAATGTTTAGAAGAATATCGCAACCCCGGTTTATTCACGGTTCGTACAAATTTTCTTTACTTTGATTTAATGAATTTTTACTATTCAGTACACAATCGGATGTTATTATGTCAGTGTAGTGAGAGGGAAGAAAAGCCAGACGGCTACCAACTACGAAAGGACATCAGCAAGATGAAAAGCAAAAACTGCGTTCTCGTCTGTGTAACTCCGCAGAGCAAATGTGAACAGCTGATCCGTTCCGGGTCGCTGATAGCGCAGCAGTACGGAGTGCCGCTCGAAGTTCTCAGCGTGTTCCACGAGAGGGACGGATTCAGCCCCGATCCCGCAGTGCTTGAAGATCTGTACGAATGCGCAAAAAACGAAAACGCGCAGATGAGCGTATATTTTAACGACAGTCCGGCTATCCTCGCCGCAGTCATCGCCAAAAAGAAAGGCGCTGTTGACATCGTCACCGGATTCCCGAAAGAGAGAAGCACGCATTTCGTCTCCGCCCTGCACACACTTGTGCCGGATATCCAGATAAGCATGGTTGATGTTGACGACAACGGCAAAATCTATCGCATGATCCCTCAGGAAGCCCAGCCGCACTATGAAATGATCGGCGCTCAGGGCGTATAAACAAGACAACCACAAACTTTTCCGGTTTTTTCATTGTTATTCTCCAAAAGCCAAGACAGCGAACAGAGCAATCTGTCCGCTGTCTTAGCTTTTTATCTGAAGAACCCGTGTAAAGCCGATAAGCTTTACTCCTCATTTACTGTTTTCAACGCCTTTATCGGCGGTTTTGCACAGGTGGACGCTCTTGACGAGCCCGCTCTTTTCGAGCTCGGCGCGGCATTTTTCGGCATCGCTCTCCGACTCGAACAGTCCGAAAACGGTCGGACCGCTTCCGCTCATCTGCGCGAGCGAACTGCCGTGGCGGCGCATGATGCTCTTTATTCTCACGCGCTCCGGCACTTCTATCGTCTGCTCAAACACATTACCCGCCTGACGGCAAATACCCTCGAAATCGGCGTTCGCCGCAGCGTCGAGCATGCCGACCTTGTTCGGATGATATATGAAGCTCGCGGAATCAAAATCGCCGTAGGCGCGTGCGGTCGAGACGCCCGTTGCGGGCTTTGCGAGCACGACGAAGCAGCTTTTGAGCGGCGGAAGATGCGAAAGTATACCGCCCGTGTGCTGTGATAGCATAGTGCCGCCCGCGATGCAGAAGGGCACATCGCTGCCGATATTCAGCCCGATATCGCAGAGCCTCTGCGTGCCCATATCCGTCCCGAAAAGCCTGTCGAGTCCGACTATAACTCCCGCGCCGTCCGCGCTTCCGCCGGCAAGACCCGCTTCAAACGGAATATTTTTTTCAATGTGTATGTCAACTCCCCTGCCGCTGAGCCCCGCTTCTTCGAGAAAAGCCTGCGCCGCGCGGTAGGCTATGTTCTTGCTGTCGGTCGGCAGAGCCGGCTCGGAGCAGGTAAGGCGGATAATACCCTCGCCGTTCTCCTGCACAGTCACCGTGTCCGCAAGCGAGACCGACTGCATGACCATGAACAGCGAGTGATAGCCGTTCGGCAGTTTTGCCAGAATGTCGAGAAAGAGATTTATTTTTGCGTTTGCCCTGAGTTCGATCTTCATGACTGCACCTCTCTTTTTACTCTATCGGAATCTGCACGGGCTGGCGGTTCTGGAACAGCGTCACGCAGTCGAATCCGCTGCGCTGCGCTATCTCCATGCCGACATTGACTCCCGCGCCGATATCCTTTGCATAGTGGGCGTCCGAGCCGACGGTCACAAACTCACCGCCGAGCTGTTTAAAGCGCCGGACAACATCCTCTTCGGGCATAGTTTTGCCGAGCTTCTGTCTGAGCCCCGAGGTGTTTATTTCGAGCGCCTTTTCGTTCTTGACGAGCAGAGAAAGAATCTCATCTACTTTGTCCGAAAACTTCGACATATCAACGGGTATGCCGTGCTCGCCGACGATATACCGAAGCGGATATGTCATATGCGCCAGGGTATCGAACTTCGCCCAGCGCGCGAGCTTTATAAGCTCGTCAAAATATTTATTCATCAGGTCGGTTATATCCCACTGGGAATAATCAAGATACATAAAATCCTGTTCATTCTGAAAATTATGCACCGAGCCTATGACCATATCATAGGGCAGATTCGCGAGTATCTCCTCCGAGGTCGCGACATCGTACATCGGCTGACCGAGCTCCACGCCCGCGCAGACGAGCAGCTTCCCGCGAAACGCCGAGCGCGCCTTTGTGACATCGATAAACGACTGGAGCGCCACGCGGTCATAGTGATCCCGTCTGTAAGCGTCCGACTCGACATGGTCGGTAAAAGCTATCGCCCGAAGCCCCGCCATTTCGGCGCATTCGCACATATACATCGCCGAATGATGCCCGTCGGGTGAGTTGTCGGTATGAACATGAGTGTCGATAATTCTTTGCGGCATCGCGCTTCCTCCATGATACTGACGGTAAAGTATACAATATGATAACATATTTTTCCGCCCAGTAACAGTATTAAACACAAAAAAGTTCAAATTGTTCAACCGCTATTGAGAATGGGCATAAAATATGGTAGAATATCTTGATATCAGATGTATATAAGTAATTCTGATAAGTGCACAGGAAAGGAAGAATAAAAATGAGAGCTGTCATGACTGTTACGGGCAAGGACATAATCGGTATCCTCGCAGAGGTGTCCGGAAAATGCTCGGAACTCAATGTAAACATAACCGAAGTGACGCAGAGCGTCCTGCAGGATCTTTTCTGCATGATAATGCTCGTTGACACGGAGAAATGCTCCGTGCCGCTGTCCGAATTTTCCGATATAATGAGCCGCCTCGGCCGCGAGCACGGGCTCGATATCCATGTTATGCACGAGGACGTGTTCGACTCGATGTATCACGTCTGATCTACGCACCTGAGAGGATCCTTACTATGATAAACACAAGAGACATTCTCGAAACGATACATATGATCGAGGATGAAAACTTAGATATACGCACAATAACCATGGGCATCTCCCTGCTCGACTGCTGCTCGCAGGATATCGATGACTCCTGCCGCAGAGTATACGACAAGATAGCGCGCAAGGCGGAAAATCTTGTCAAGGTCGGCTGCGAGATTGAAAAAGAATACGGCGTGCCGATAATCAACAAGCGCGTCGCAGTCACGCCGATCGCCATGCTTGCCGCCGCATCGGGCGGCGACCCGGTGAAATACGCACTCACGCTCGAAAAGGCGGCGCAGGCTGTCGGAGTCAACTTCATCGGCGGATATTCCGCACTCGTTCAAAAGGGCTTCGCCCCCGGAGACGAGGCACTCATCAACAGCATACCTGAGGCGCTCGCGAGAACCGAGCATGTCTGCTCGAGCATAAATATAGGCTCGACAAAGGCGGGCATAAACATGGACGCGGTCGCGCTCATGGGCAAGATTATCAGGAAGACCGCCGAGCTCACCGCCGACGACAACTGCATCGGCGCGGCAAAGCTCGTTGTGTTCTGCAACGCACCTGAGGATAACCCGTTCATGGCTGGCGCATTTCACGGCCCCGGCGAACCTGAGAGCGTGATAAATGTCGGCGTATCGGGTCCCGGCGTTGTCCGCTGCGCCCTCAAGAAGATTCCCGACGGCAACCTCACAGATGTTGCCGACACGATAAAAAAGACTGCATTTAAAATAACCCGCCTCGGTCAGCTCATCGCGAGCGAGGCTTCGCGCAGGCTCGATGTGCCTTTCGGCATAGTCGACCTCTCACTCGCGCCCACGCCCGCAGTCGGCGACTCCGTGGCGCATATACTCGAAGAGATAGGTCTCGAACAGTGCGGCGCTCACGGCACAACAGCGGCGCTCGCCCTGCTCAACGACGCGGTGAAAAAAGGCGGCGTGATGGCGTCCTCCTCGGTGGGCGGCTTATCCGGCGCATTTATCCCCGTCAGCGAGGACGAGGGCATGATCGCCGCGGCGTCGTCCGGCGCGCTGACGCTCGACAAGCTGGAGGCGATGACCTGCGTGTGCTCCGTAGGACTTGACATGATCGCGCTTCCGGGCGACACGAGCGCAGAGACCATTGCTGCCATCATCGCCGATGAGGCGGCCATCGGCATGATCAACACGAAGACGACTGCGGTGCGCGTCATCCCTGCGCCTGGCTGTAAGGTGGGCGACACGGTGGAGTTCGGCGGACTTCTCGGCTCGGCACCGGTGCAGGCGGTCCACCCTTATTCGAGCGCGGAGTTCATTGCGCGCGGCGGCAGAATTCCCGCGCCGCTGCACAGCCTGAAGAACTGAAAAAAGCGGACAGCCTTGACTGTCCGCTTTTTTTATATAGAATTCGTCTTTTCAGAACAGCAGCTCGTAGCCCATCTTGATGAAGAGAAGCCCCAGCACGACAAAGATCATGCCGCGCACGCGCTTGCTGCCGCCCTTCATGGCGTAGCGCGCGCCGCAGTAGGCACCCAGCATATTGCAGGCCGCCGCGGGGAGCGCCAGCAGCCACCAGACCTTGCCGCTGAAGATGAACAGCACCGCCGAGGCGACGTTGGAGCAGAGGTTTGCGATCTTTGCGCAGCCCGACGCCGTGAGGAGGTCCATCGAAAGTGCCATCGTAAACGCCATGATCATAAACGTGCCCGTGCCCGGGCCGATGAGCCCGTCATAGCAGCCAAGACCCAAACCGATGAGCGCGGCGCGCGTCAGCTCCTGCTGCGGCGTGTACTCGCGCGCGGGTGCGTCATTTTCCTTGCCGAAGTCCTTTTTGAGCATCAGCAGGATCGCCGCGCAGGGCAGCGCGACGAGCATCATGATCTTCAGAATGTCCTCGTTGATGAGCAGAGCGATCTTTGTGCCGATGGCCGCGCCGAGCAGCGCGCCGATCCCCGAGACGATGGCGGGACGCAGCAGGACCTTGCCGCCGCGAAAGTATTTGAACGAGGCGAGCGCCGTGCCGGTGCCGTTGACGACCTTGTTCGTCCCCATTGCAAGGTGCGCGGGGATGCCGGCCATCAGATAGGCGGGAAGCGTGATAAGTCCGCCGCCGCCGGCGACGGAGTCGACAAAGCCGCCAAGAAAGATGAGCGGCAGAACAACGATCAGAATTTGCGGTGTGAGCTCCATGAAAGTCTCCCTCTTTTCCTGAGATTTCTGCATTTTATCACACGGGAAAAATTTTTACTACTCTTTTGCTCAAAATATGGTAGAATCATTTTACAATTTTTTACGCCCAGCGCGCAGAAAGGAACCACGCTATGGAACGCAATGACAAAGCTGCCATCGAGGCGCTTTTAAAGCGCCACGGTTTTCATTTTTCCAAGTCCATGGGGCAGAATTTTTTGATCGACCCCGCCATCCCCTATGAGATCGCCGAGAGCTCGCGCGCAAACGAGCAGAACGGCGTGCTCGAGATCGGCCCCGGCATCGGCGCACTGAGCCACGAGCTCTGCGAGCGCGCGGGCAAGGTGGTGGCCGTGGAGCTTGACAAGACGCTGCTGCCGATCCTGGACGAGACCATGGCGCGCTTTGACAACTTCGAGGTCGTGTCCGCCGATATTTTGAAAACCGATATTCCTGCGCTTGTGCGTGAGAAATTCGCGGGCCTCACACCCATCGTGTGCGCAAACCTGCCCTACAACATCACGACGCCCGCCATCACCGCGCTCATCGAGTCGAAGTGCTTCGAGAGCATCACGGTGCTGGTGCAGAAGGAGGTCGCCGAGCGCCTCTGCGCCGCGCCGGGCACGAGCGCCTACGGCGCGTTCTCCGTCTTCATGCAATACTACACGGAGCCGGAATACCTTTTCGCTGTGCCGCGCGAGTGCTTCGAGCCGCAGCCGAAGGTCACGTCCGCCGTGCTGCGCGCCGTCGTGCGCAGGGAGCCTCCGGTCGAGGTCGAGGACGAGAAGTTCTTCTTCCGCGTGGTGTACGCCGCGTTCGCCCTGCGGCGCAAGACGCTTGTCAACAGCCTGATGACGGCATTCGGCAGCCAGCTCACAAAAGAGCAGGTCACGCAGGCGGTCACGTCCTGCGGCTTAGAGGCCAACATCCGCGGCGAGCGGCTGGGGCTCAGTGAATTCGCCGCGCTGTCCGCCGAGATCGCCGCATTACTGTGACAGCACAGAAGCATCTATTCAAAAAATTGATAAACCATATGGTTGCTATTGATAAGACATTCTGCTACAATTTTCGGCAGAAAGGAGTCAAACTCAATAGCAGCCATTTTTCCTGTGCATCGGTTAGCTCCCTGCCGCCCCAAAGCGGCACAGCACACCACACAAGACGCGGTGCAAAATTTTTCTTTTTCATTACACCGTGAACATGCTACGAGGGAAAGAACAAATGACGAATTTGACGAACAACAAGGCCGTTTTGTCGTGGATCGACGAAATGACCGCCATCACCAAGCCGGACAAGATTGTCTGGATCACGGGGGAAGAGGAACAGCTCGACGCGCTGCGCGAGCAGGCCGTCAAGGAGGGCATCCTCATCAAGCTCAACCCGGACAAGCTCCCGGGATGCTACCTGCACCGCACCGACCCCGACGACGTGGCACGCGTGGAGGACCGCACGTTCATCTGCTGTGAAAAGGAAGAGGACGCAGGCCCCACGAACCACTGGGTAGAGCCCAAGGAAATGTACGAAAAGATGTACGCCCTGGCCGACGGCGCCTATAAGGGCCGCACCATGTACATCATCCCGTACTCCATGTCCATTATCGGCTCTCCGTTCGCCAAATACGGCTTTGAACTGACCGACTCCATTTACGTCGTGCTCAACATGCACATCATGACCCGCATCGGCAAGGCCGTGTGCGACGCGCTCGGCGATGATACGGGCTTTATCAAGGGCCTGCACTGCCAGTGCAACATCGACAAGGACAACAAGTACATCGTCCACTTCCCGCAGGACAATACGATCATCTCGATGAACTCGAACTATGGCGGAAACGTGCTTCAGGGCAAGAAGTGCTTCGCGCTGCGCATCGCCTCGAACCTCGGCCGTCAGGAGGGCTGGATGGCCGAGCACATGCTGATCCTCGGCATCCAGAACCCGCGCGGCGAGATCAAGTACATCTCCGCCGCCTTCCCTTCCGCCTGCGGCAAGACGAACCTCGCCATGCTCATCCCGCCCGAGGGCCTGCAGCGCTGGGGCTGGCGCGTCTGGTGCGTGGGCGACGATATCGCGTGGCTGCGCGTCGGCAAGGACGGCAGACTCTGGGCCGTGAACCCCGAAAACGGCTTTTTCGGCGTTGCGCCCGGCACATCCATGAAGTCGAACCCCAACGCGCTCATTTCCACGCACAAGGACACGATCTTTACGAACGTCGCGCTTGACCTCAGCGACAACACCGTCTGGTGGGAGGGCCTCAACAAGACG
>ENA-OPNW01000604-OPNW01000604.1-human-gut-metagenome-genome-assembly--contig:-NODE-604-length-21274-cov-5.468589_pt1 | contig 21274 bp, 15 predicted proteins | sample MGYA00241540_ERZ501777 | MGnify/ENA primary metagenome ERZ501777 (study PRJEB25962, sample SAMEA2042615) | human gut metagenome | biome: human gut; feature: human-associated habitat; material: faeces...
TCGGTGCGTCGGGGTCGCCGCACCCTACAAGCCGCACGCCAATAAATTCGCGTTAATTTAAGGAATATCACGAAATCGGGGTTGGCTCTTCGCCGTCGGTGCGGGGATATTTGGCGTCGATTGCTTCGCAGAGCTTCGACTTTGCCTCCTCCATATTCACGCCGGTAAGCTGAGCCGCCGCCATGGTGCGGTGGCCGCCGCCACCGAGATATTCCATGATTATCTGGACATTCAGGTCGCCGTAGGAGCGCGCCGAGATATTGACGCTGTCATTTCCACTGTCGAAAATAACAAACGAGGCTTTTACGCCACTGACTTCAAGCAGTTCGTCCGCCGCCTGAGCGCTGAGCAGTCTCGCGTTCTCCGTACCGGGTGCGGTGCAGGCTATGGCACAGCCCCTGTAGATATGCGCGGCGGAGATTATCTCGCTGCGCTTGCGGTTGCTCTCGATCGAATTCGAGAACAGGCGCTTTACCGCGACGGTATCTGCGCCCTTGCCCTTGAGGAAAGCCGCCGCTTCGAAGGTGCGCACACCTGTTGAGAGGACGAACTCCTTTGTGTCGAGCATTATGCCCGCGAGCATCGCCTGAGCTTCCACTGGAGACAGCGTCGGCGCGGGGGTTATATAGCGCATGAGCTCCGTGACCATTTCGCAGGTCGACGAGGCGTTGGGGTCATGGAAGAAAATGAGCGCGTCTTTGATATGATCGACCGACTTTCTGTGATGGTCGATAACGACCGTGGCGGACGCCTTTTCATAGAGAGTCGGGAAATCGACAAAGCTGCTCTTATGGGTATCGACAACGACGAGCAGGGTCTTTCTCGTCATGAGCGCGAGGGCTTCGTTGACATCGATTATCTTGCCGTCCCAGCCGTCAGCTCGGAGCATATCGACAGCGGCGCCGGCAAAATTGCGGTTTTCATCGAGGGCGATATACGCGTCGATGCCGAGGGCGCGGGTTATCGACGACACGCCGACTGCCGCGCCGAAAGCGTCCATATCCGGGAACGAATGACCCATTATCATCACGCGGTCGCTCGCGCTGATAAGACTCGAAAGAGACGAAGCCGCGACGCGGGTCTGAAATTTTGTGACCTTTTCGACGCTCTTGGAAACGCCGCCGAAGAACTCATACTCGTCCTTCGTCTTGACCGCCGCCTGATCTCCGCCGCGTCCGAGCGCCATATCGAGCGCCTGCTCCGCCGACTTTTCGCAATCGGTTATGGCGACACCCGTGCCGACGCCTATTGAGAGGGTCAGGCCGAGCACTCTTTCTTTATATTTATATTCGCGTATCTTGTCGAGAACGCTGAAACGGTCGGCGCGCATCTTCTCAAGCACATCGCTCTGGGCGATTATCATGAACCGCTCCTCGGAGATTTTGCGCATAATGCAGTCATACTGCCCTGTCCAGTTCTCTATCACCTCTTCGACTCCGCCGCGTATCGCCGCGCGCTCGCTGTCTCTGTAGTCCGCCTTGATATCCGCGATATCGTCGGTCTGCAGAAGCATTATGATGGGTCTGTTCTTTATGTAAGCGAGCTGAGCGCGCTTCATCTCGCTTACATCGGTGAAATAGAAAACATATTCTTTCCCGCCCTTGAACTCGAACGAGGACGGGGTGACTATATAATAGGAATCTTTGATTTTGACTATGGCTGCGCCGTTCGACTCCGCCTGCTCGGGATCGCAGCCGCCGATAAACGGCTGGGCGAGCTTGCGGTCGATGACCGACTCATCCATAAAAGTATGGAAAAAGCTTCTGTTGAAAAGCTCGATTATCCCGTCGCCATCACAAACGAGCATAGGCATGGGAAAATCGTTGACGGAACCGGCGTCGGTCGCGTCGAGGCTGTGCGACGCCATGTCCCTTAGCTGGCGTTCACGGTTGCGGATGTTAAAGAACTTGACTATCTTATAGACCGAGAACGCGATGAGAAGGACACTACCCACAAGCGCCGCCCACCCGCTGTAGCGGACAGCGACAACAACAATGAACGCAGCCGCCGCAACAAAGGCAGCTATTTCCACTGCGAGCTCTCGCAGGAAATCCTTAAAACTCATTCATCAGACCTCCATAATAACGGGAAGAATCATCGGGCTGCGCTTGGTGCGCTCATACATCAGGTGAGATATCTCGTCCCTGAGGCTTGCCTTGATGCTGTTCCAATCGAAATATCCGCCGTCCGTCTGGGCTTCGATAGCCTCAACGGCGACTTCACGCGCGGCGTTTATAAGCTCCTCGGACTCCTTGACATAGACGAAACCTCTCGTCACTACATCGGGGCCGGAAACTATCATGCCGCTCTCGCGGTCGATGCAGACAGCGACGATAACGAGACCGTCCTGCGCGAGATGCTTTCTGTCTCGAAGCACGACCGAGCCGACATCGCCGACGCCGTAGCCGTCGACAAACACTCTGCCTGCGGGCACGGTTGACGTACATCTGAGCGCCTTTTTGCTGATCTCGGCGACCCTGCCGTTATCGGCGATGAGTATATTCTCCTTAGGGATACCCATACTCAGCGCGAGACCCGCGTGTTTTCTGAGATGTTTGAGCTCGCCGTGAACCGGAATGAAATATTTCGGCTTGACGATGCCCATTATCATTTTCAGCTCCTCCTGGCAGGCGTGGCCGGAGACATGGACTTCGTACATCTTCTCATATACGACATCCGCGCCGAGCTTCATCAGCTCGTTGACGACACGGCTGACGGTCTTTTCGTTGCCGGGAATCGGAGTTGCGGAAATTATAACATAATCGTTTGGATGAATTTCGACCTTACGGTGATCCGAGAACGCCATGCGGGTCAGGGCGCTCATAGGCTCGCCCTGGCTGCCCGTGGTGATGATAACGAGCTTATCGGCGGGATAGCGGTTTATCATATTGATATCGATAACTATCCCCTCGGGTATATTGAGATAGCCGAGCTCCGCCGAGATGCTCACGACATTTTCGAGGCTTCTGCCGACGAGCGCGATCTTGCGTCCGAGGCTCGCCGCAACATTCATTATCTGCTGCACGCGGTGGATATTGGAAGAGAATGTTGCAACTATTATGCGGTTGTTGCCAGCCTTGCGGAAGAGGGTCTCGAACGATTCGCCGACCTTTCTCTCGCTCTCGGTGAAGCCGGGACGCTCGGCGTTGGTGGAGTCGGACATAAGGCAGAGGACTCCCTCCTGCCCTATCTCGGCGAGTCTGCCGAGATCCATCATACCGCCGTCGATAGGCGTTGTGTCGATTTTGAAGTCGCCCGTGTGGACGATAGTGCCGCCCTCGCAGCGGATAGCGAGTCCGAGTGCGTCGGGTATGGAATGGTTGACATGGATAGCCTCAACGGTAAAACCGCCGAGGGTTATCACGTCGCCGGGCTTGATGACGTTAAGAGTGGCGGAATTGAGCAGTCCGTGCTCACGCAGCTTCCCCTGAATGAGTCCGATGGTGAGCTTCGTGCCGTAGACGGGCACATTGAGAACCTTGAGAAGATAAGGCAGACCGCCGATATGATCCTCATGTCCGTGGGTTATGACTATTCCGCGTATCCTGTCCGCGTTGCGCTCGACATAGGTGAAATCGGGAAGCACGAGATCGACTCCGAGCATATCCTGATCCGGGAACGCAAGTCCGCAATCGACAAGGAACATATCCTCGCCGTATTCAAACAGTGTCATATTCTTGCCCACTTCATTCAGGCCGCCTAAAAACGACACTTTTATAGGCTTGGGCTCAGCCTTCGATTTGCCCGGTGCGGGCTTAATTTTGCCGTAACTGCGGTAGCTGCGCCTGCCCGCAGTCTTCTTTGCGGGCGCAGACGCTGCGCCGGTTTCTTTTGCTTTTGGCATAGAAATCTCCTTTTCTGTTAAATTTTTGATGTAAGTAGAACCCCGACCGGTCAAGGTGCGGGAATTAAAGCCTTGTCTGTTAAAAACGCGATGATATTTTCAGCATGGATACAAGACAAATTTCGGGTAGTTAAGACATATGCGTGCAGTCATAATACAAAAATATCCCTATTGTTAATTTTACTATGATTGGATAAAACTGTCAAGTGTGTTGCACCCGATAGGGACAAATCGGTAAATACAATTTAAGCCACACGCGATGCAATAAAATTATGCGCAGCCTACAAAAAGACACATCGGCAAAAGGTGTTGCAATCACTTTGCGCCGGAGGAGATGAACGCCTGCGCTTCGGCGCAGAGCTCGCGCGCGGTCTCCTCGTCAAAGCTCTGCGCAGTCAGGCGGAATCGCCCGTTTCCGAGCGGTGAAATATGCGTTTTTCCGCGCTTTTCGACAAGCACGAAGCCGTTCGCCCCGTCGCGCCCGAAGGAGAAGTTCTCGCCCTCGAACTCGTCGAGATAGTCGGGCGGCAGCTCAAGCTGCGCCGTGGTGCTGTAGACAAACAGCGGCGGCAAAAAAGAATAGAGCTCGGGGAAGGTCATATTCTTCTCTTCTAAAATACAGGTGAGCTTCGCCGCGGTGAACAGCGCGTCGCGCGACCAGAACTGGCGCGCTGCGAGACGGCGTGCGACATTGTCCGAGCCGTCCGACGGGGCAGAGAGATAGCGATAAGCCGTCCTGCCGTAGCTGCGCGCGAGCTCATCGAGAAATGCGGGAGAATCGTAAGGGACGGAGATATCCCGCCCGCTCTCGAGTTCGTACATTCCGCAGATGGCGATTAGCTTGACAAACGGCACAACTCCGGTCTTTTCAGTATATGCGCTAAGACTCGTACCCCTGCGGTTTATTCTGAGGGTCAGCGCGCGCTCGTTCGAGGTGGTGCGCATGCAGTCGTTTATGAGCGCGGATATCGTCGGGTCGGAGCTGAGTATCGCGCAGTCGGCTACGCCGTAAGGCACATGACGCATCAGCTCGTCGCGGTAGAGCATACACATGGCGGACATATCAAAGAGCCGCCCGCACGACGGCGCGGGAGATAAATCGGTCTCCATGAAATCCGCCGCCTTTCTGCCGAGCGCCGCGGACACACTCAGCCCGTTTTCGCCGAAGATGCTGACCGTCCCCTCCCCGGCGCAGACGAACACGCCCGCATTGAGCGACGAGAACGGAACTAAAAAAGATAGCTGGGATTCAAAGGACGCGCCGAACGACCACGCATTGACGCCGGAAACACGCAGTCCCGCGCACACGGCATCGGCGCAGGCGCGGGAATACTCGTCGTTTCGGCAGGCGACGCCTACTCTGCCGCGCCCAAAAGCCGCACCGACTGCCGCGCCCGCTCTCGCGCAGTCGGACGCAGTGAGCCCCTGCGCACGTTTTATAAAAGCCGCCGAGTCCGCATCGTAGCTGTACATGATGACCCCTCCGAAGATATGATATTCCTATTATTGCCTGCCGGGAGCGGTTTTAAGCCGAAGTTTCACACATTTATAAATGTGCGGTGGGGCGGCAAAATCATCTTGTTTTTGACCCGACTTAGTGATAGAATTAATTAAAATAACACAACGGAGTGAAATATGAGCGAACTGAAAAAAGTTGAGATATTCACCGACGGCGCGTGTTCGGGCAATCCCGGACCCGGCGGCTGGGGCGCCGTTCTGCGCTATGGCGAGCACGAGGCGGAGATGTCCGGCGGCGACGCGAACACGACGAACAACCGCATGGAGCTCACGGCGGTCATAAGCGCGGTTGAAAGGCTCAAGGAGCCCTGCGATATAAAAATATACACCGACTCGCAGTATGTTGCGAACGCGTTTTTAAAAGGCTGGATATGGAACTGGAAGAGGAACGGGTGGAAAAAATCCGACAAGAAGCCTGTTTTGAATCCCGAGCTGTGGGAGCGGCTGCTCAAGGCGCTTTCAAAGCACGAATATGAGTTCATATGGGTCAAAGGACACGCGGGGCACCCCGAGAACGAGCGGTGCGACAGGCTCGCGGTAGCCCAGAGCGAAAAATATGCAAAGAAGTGAACTGAAAATGAAAAATGTCGCGATAATACTTCAGGATCTGCGAAGCGGCGGAAGCGAGCGGTTTGCGAGCAGGCTGTCGCATCTGCTGAGCGAAAAATTCAATGTCTATGTCCTAGTCTTTGACGCGAGCGAAAAGCGATTCGACTGCGCGGGCGAATTCGTTGATCTAAAATTACCCGCAGGCAAAGGCACGGCACAGCGTGCTGTTATTATGCTCAAGCGCGCCGCGGCGATAAAAAAATTTGTCAAAGAGCATGATATATGCACTGCGTATTCGTTCACTCACGCGCCGAACGAAGCGCTCGCGCTCTCGGGCGCGAAGTGCGTGAAATATATTTCATGCCGCGACTATGTGCGGCTCATAAAGAGCTCGAAGCTCTATTCATTCGCACTGCGGCACGGATGCAATGTTCTCTTCAATGCCCTCGAAATGCAGAAAAAATGCGAAGAGATGTTCCCGGGAAACGAAGATAAGCTTTTCACGGCATATAATATCATCGACTGCGAAAAAGCCCGCGAGGACGCAAAAGAAGAACTCGACGAAGAATACAAAGAATTCTATGACACGCACAGAGTTATAGCTTTCTCTTCGAGATTCGTTGATCAGAAATGCCAGTGGGATATGCTAAAAAGCTTTGAGCTGCTGAAAAAAGATATCCCCGATGCGGGGCTGATATTCCTCGGGTGCCGCGGCGAATACGAAAACGCCGTTCGCGAGATGGCGAAAAAGAGCGAATATTCAGGCGACATAGTCTTTGCGGGATTCCAAAAGAATGTGTTCAAATTTGTATCTCGCGCGGATGTTTTTGCAATGACTTCTTACTACGAAGGCTTCCCGAATGTCATCGTTGAGGCATTGGCGGTCGGCACTCCGGCTGTCAGCACGGACTGTACATCGGGTCCCGCCGAAGTTCTTGCGCCCGGTCGCCCGTTCCTGCCGCACTGCGACAAGATGACAAAAGTCGATTGCGGAATCCTCTGCCCTGTCATGTCCGAGAGTCCGGACTTTGACTACGGCAACATAAATAACGCCCACCGCGAATACGCGAAGGCGCTCAAAACACTGCTGACGGACGGCGAACTTCGCGCCCGTCTTTCGGCAAACGGAAAGAAGCGCGCAGACGAGCTGAGCGCAGAAAATATGAAGCAGGTCTATTTCGACCTGACCGACAACTGATTCGGAGGTAACAACAATGAGCAGATATCTTATAGTCGGCGCGGGGCGCAGCGGAATCAACGCCGCGCAGCTGCTTATCAAAGTCGGCGAGGATTTTATAATCTACGACGGCAACGAGAATTTCGACACTGCGGCGGCGTGCGAAAAAATAGGCAGGGATAATATAGAATTTATCCTCGGCGATTTTTCGGGCTTCGATTTTTCGCGCGTTGACATTTGCGTAGTCAGCCCCGGCGTATCGCTTGAGACGCCGATAATGAAAGCCGTCAAAGAGCATAATATACCGATCTGGGGCGAGGTCGAGCTTGCCTACAGGCATGACAAGGGCACGGTTATCGGCATAACAGGCACAAACGGCAAGACCACGACAACTTCGCTCACCTATGACATAATGAAGCGCCACGCGAAAAAGGCTCTGCTCGTCGGCAACATCGAGATTCCCTACACCGGATACGCGCTCGAGAGCGACAAGGACAGCGTGACGGTCGCGGAGATAAGCAGCTTCCAGCTTGAAACTATGGTGACCTTCAAGCCGCATGTCACGGCTATTCTCAACATTACGCCCGACCATCTCGACAGGCACAAGACGCTCGAAAACTACATCGCGATAAAAGAATCGATAACCAAGAATCAGGACGAGAACGACTTCTGCGTACTCAACTACAACGACCCGGTTCTGCGCGAATTCGGCAAGACCCCGCGCTGCAAAGTAATATTCTTCAGCTCTTCGGAAAAGCTCGAGAGCGGAGTGTTCCTGCGCGGCGATACGATGATAATAAAAGAAAACGGCGTTGAAACGCCCGTCTGCACGACGAAAGACACGAGTCTTGTCGGCATGCACAACTACGAAAATATCATGGCGGCTATCGCGATGACCCATGCAATGGGCGTGCCTCTCGACACCATCCGTCAGGGCATAAAGGAGTTCACGGCGGTTGAACACAGGATAGAGTTCGTCGCCGAGAAAAACGGCGTCAAATACTACAACGACTCAAAGGGCACGAATCCCGACGCGGCAATAAAGGCGGTATGTGCCATGCCCTCGCCGACAATTCTCATAGGCGGAGGCTACGACAAAAAGTCAAGCTATGACGAGTGGGTAGCGACATTTGAGGGCAGGGTAAAAGAACTTCTGCTCATAGGCAAGACGAAGCACGACATTGCCGCCGCCTGCGACAGGGCCGGCTTCAAGGCTTACAAATTCGTCGACACGCTCGAAGAGGCCGTCAGCATAGCGGCCGCCGACGCAGAGAGCGGCGACTGCGTACTGCTCTCCCCCGCATGCGCGAGCTGGGATATGTTCAAATGCTATCAGCAGCGCGGCGAGATATTCAAGGACTGCGTAAGAGCGTTATAAAAGCTGTAAAATAAAGCGAGCCGCCGCGGATATCCGCGGCGGTTTTGCTGTTGAGGCAGAGAGTTAATTTTACAATTGCATATTGTGTTTTATGCCGCTGTCGCGGCAGCGGTGCGTCGAGTCGCCGCACCCTACAGGAACATTGAGAAACAAAGCAGTCTATGCAAAGAGGTAAATCCGTGCAATACCCCCTCAGTCTCGGCTTCGTAATCTTACCCCCTGCGTAAAACCGCTGTCGCGGCAACGGTGCGTCAAGTCGCCGCACCCTACAAACTGAGCATCAGCAAACAGCAAAAATACCGCAGGGCTTTTGCTCTGCGGTACTTTGATTTCAGGCTTTATTTATGCTCGGCGAGGTATCTGTCCACGACGGACTCGACATAATCGGGGCGGTCGGTGATGATACCGTCAACGCCGTTTTCGAGCATCTGGATAACATCCTTTTCCTCGTCGACGGTCCATGCGTTGACCTTAATGCCGGCGGCATGGGCGCGGCGAACGAGCGCTTTTGTCGCAAACGCCTTATGCGGATGCAGTGCGTCGCAGCCGATTTTCTGCGCGAGGTGCAGAGGCTGGAAGAACCATCTTCTGACTACCTGGCCGTAAATCGGATAGAGATACGCCGTCTTGCACTTGGGATCGTACTTCTTCGCCTCAACAAGCATCTTATAGTCGAAGCTCGAAATGAGAAGCTCATCGAAAAGTCCGTAGTCCTTGACTGCCTCTATCGTCTTGCGCACTATGTCTTCGCGCTCGGACTTGTTGGGCTTTATCTCGATATTCATAACGCTCAGCTTGTCGCTCTTCTTCATGCACTCGAGGTACTCCTCGACGGTGGGTAGAGTGACGCCGGCGAAGTCCTTTGAGAACTTGCTGCCGAAATCGAGCTTGCGGATATCGTCAAACATATAGTCGCCGATAGCGCCGGTGCCGTTGGACATCTCGTCAACGGTGTCGTTATGGCAGATGACTATATGCCCGTCCTTGGTGATATGGACGTCGGTCTCGGTTCCGTCCGCCCCGAGCTCGACTGCTTTTTCAAATGCGGGTATCGTGTTCTGGGGAGCATAGCGGTTAGCACCGCGGTGTGCGATTATCTTTGGCTTATTCAACACTGTTCACCTCTGAAAAATTTCTGAGGACATTATAGCACTTCGCCGCTGAAAATTCAACAGGAATGTGATAACGCTGAAATAATTATTAAATTTCTGCTTTTATTGTACTTAAGTCCAAAACGCTGTTGCAAGCTATTAATATTTTTGCTATAATGATAAGAGCTTTTATGCAAATTGTCGATGCTTCCCGATTGAATTTTTTCATATCGGGGGGCTAAAACAACTGTCTGCGGGCGTATTTTCCCTGCTTCGCCGCGGACCTGAAGGAGTGTTGAAATGGGAAAGAGTAATCTCAAGGAAAAGGTCAGCACGACATGGAACAATGTCGTACTGCACTGGAAAACACCCGCCTTGGGCAAATATGTCTCCTACAAAGAGATAATTGCCTACGGCGTCGGAGGAATGGGCGTTCAGTTCGTCATGTTCTTCTGCTCGCTCATCGCGCTTTCCGCAACGAGCTTCCTTGTCGGAAACACGATAGGCATCAAGCCGATGCACTTGCAGTATATGGCGGTCGCATCGACTATTATCGGCTTCGGAATCACTATCGGACGCTCTTACATAATCGACAGCGCCCGCTTCAAATCCGGAAAATTCCGTCCCTGGCTTGCGATAACCGGTATTCCCACCGTTATTATAGCGGTCGTGTTCGTCTGGCTGCCATATGAGACGATGTCGTATATGCAGAAAGTCATTGCGGTTTTCCTCTGCTATAACCTTCTGCAGTGCTTCTATCCGTTCTTCCAGCAGGCATACACAGACCTTGCAAACGTCATATCGCCCAACTCCCATGAGCGTACCGATATCGTTTCGGTCTCGTCGATCATCTACTCCATGGCGCCGTCCCTCACGGGTCTTTTCGTGCCGATGCTCTCGACGCTCACCGGCGGTCTGAACTCCATCACCACCTACCGTATAATTCATCCCATCGTTGCCATAGTAGGACTTCTTCTGTCCTATATTGCATACGCCGGAACGAGAGAGAGAATAATCGTGGCGGAGAGCCACGTTACCCAGTTCAAATTCTCCGACGCATTCCGCGCCGTTGCAAAGAACAAATATTTCTGGATAACTTCCCTTGCAGGCTGGCTCGGCTTCCTTGAGGGCGCAGTCGACGTTATCGTCGGCTGGACATTTATATATGCCTACCCCGACAGAATGGGTCTTTACGGAGTCGCAACAACGCTCATCGGCAACGCGGCGCTCTGGGCAATGCTCATCTGTCCGATAGCGATAAGAGTCCTCGGCAAGAGAAACCTGCTTATCTGGTGCAATGTTACAAACGTCGTGCTCATCGGACTGCTCTATCCCCTTTACAACAACATCCCCGCTTTGATAATTCTCTATTATCTCAACAGATTCGTCAATTCTTTCGCCATAGTCTACACCCCGGGAATCAACGCTGATATGCGTGACTATCAGCAGTATTTCACCGGCGAGCGCATAGACGGAATGTTCGGCGCGGTCGGCATAATCGGCTCGTTCATCGGAATGTTCACCGGCATGGTGCTCCCGACCATCTATCAGATGCTCGGCCTTGAGGACAACTACGACGTGCTCGAAGTCGCTTCGTTCAGAGAGGATATGTTCGACGTGCTCATCATCGCCGCAGCTATCGGCGCGGCGCTCAACTTCGTCCCCTACCTCTTCTACGATCTGACCGAGACCAAGCAGCGCGGCATAGTCAAGGTGCTCAAGATACGCGCGATGTTCGAGGACTACGGCAACGGTATTCTCCGCGACGAGAGCATCGTTGAAGCCATAGACATAATCGACGAAGCAAATCTCCTCTACAAAGACAGAACCCTCATGACCACAAAGGACGACATCAAGAAGGCAGAGAGACTGCCCGCGAGAACGCCCGAGGAAAAAGAGTTCAAGAAGAACGAAATCAAGCGACTGAAAGCCGCTTACAAAGAATTCAACACTCAGAACCGCGGCATAAAGAAAGACCGCATAAATCAGGCAAAGGCCATGCCCAAGGGCATCGACGCCGCGAAGGCAGCAAGAAAAGCCGCGATAAAGGCCGCGAAGAAAGAGAATAGAGAGCTCAACAAGCTCAATGCGGACATCTCCGTGTGCGATTTCATCATCGACGAGATGAACAAATACGACACTCTGCGCATCAAGAAGCAGGTCGAGCGTTCCCGAGCGCTTGAGGCTGCCGGATACAACGGAATCTTTGATTACAACAAAGAGATCATGATCGAGGCAAAGGCTCTGCCGAAGTCCACTCACGAGGAGCGCGAGATTCGCAGCGACGCCATAACCCACGCCCGCGCGCTCAAGAACGCCAGAAAGGCAATGATAAAGTTCTACGGCTCGCCCGAAAATATCGTCGAACCTTCGGACGATGCGTTCAAGGCCGCAGAGGCTCTGCCGGACGACACCTTCGCGCATCAGCTCGAGAAGAAGAGAACCGTCAAGAAGCTCGTCAACGAGAAGTCGAAGTACATCAGAAGCGTCAAGCCTCTTCTCGACGCAAGACGCCAGCTGACGGAAAAAGAAAACTACGCGCATCTTGACGATATCCGCGCAAGATACGCCGACGCAAAAGCGAACACCGACGCCGAGTACGAGGCGCGCAGAGTCGAGATTGAGAGACTCGAAGAGGAGCGCAAGGCAGACCTCGAGCGCAGGAAGCAGGAGCGCCTGGCAAAGAAGAACGGAAAGTGAGGAACAGACGATGAAAAAATTCAGTAAAATAGCAGCCGTTGTTGCGCTGATGCTCGTTGTCTGCCTCTCTTTCACAGGCTGCGGCAATCTCGGCAACGCGATAATCTCCGCACTCTCCCTCGATGTCACGGTCGACGACCCGGCGCTCATCAAGGTTGAGGATATACTCGACAAGACCGTCAAGACGGAATCCGTCAAGAGCGGCGACTTCACCTATACATTATATACCGACAACACCGCCTGCATCACGGGCTACACTGGGAGCAACCCCGTTGTTTCCATTCCCGCGGAGATAGACGGCGCAAAGGTAATCGGTCTCGAGAATAAGGCTCTCAAAAGCAACAGCACGCTCAAGGAGCTCATCCTCCCCGACTCGATCGAGGCGATCGGCAACTACGCCGCGATGTACTGCGACAATCTTGAAAAAGTAACCATCGGCAAGAACATCAAGCACATCGGCATCAGTGCGTTTGAGGGCTCGCAGGAGAACGCCTACACCGGAAAGAGCAAGCTTACGACCGTTGTTTTCAACGGCGCGCCCAAGACCATATCCGAAAAGGCTTTCTACTTCTGCTCCGCGCTGACCGAAATAGTCCTGCCCGAGGGCGTTGAGACCATCGGCGACTGGGCGTTCGCGAAGTGCTTCAGCGCAAAGAAGATAATTATCCCCGAGGGCGTCACTCAAATTGACGACCACGCGTTCCTCAAGTGCACCGGAGCGGTCGAGATATCGATTCCCGGCACGGTTGAGAGCATTGCGGTGAGCACATTCTACCGTTGCTCCTCTCTCGAGAAGCTCACCATCGGCGAGGGAGTCAAAAAGCTCGAAAAGGGCGCGTTTGAAGAGTGCAAATCGCTCAAAACAGTCGTCCTGCCCGAGAGCATGGAAGAGCTCGGCAAATATGCGTTCTACAACTGCTACGGACTTGACGAGATAACCGTTCACTCCGGAGTCAAGGTATTCGGCGGCGAAATATTCAAGGATGTCGGCAAGCTCACGATTTCGACCGAGAGCGGAAGCGGCGCCGAGAAATATGCTAAGGATAACGGCTTCAACGTAAGCATTATCGGTTGACGGAGGAAAAATGGGAACGATAATCGCACTCGGCGGCGGCCGTTATGACGACGGCGAGGTCATGCCGATATTTGAAAGAATAGTCCGCGAATCGGGCAAAGAAAATCCTCACGTTGTGTTTCTGCCGACCGCGGGACACGACGATACCGAGGGCGACGAGCCTATTTGGGAGAGCTTCGAAAAGCTCGGCTGCACAGTCGAAACGCTCAAGCTGACCGACCCCGGAAACACGGATAAACACATATACGATACGCTCGTGAGCACTGACATAGTCTACGCCGGCGGCGGAAATCTTGAGTTCATGATGAACACATTCAAGGCAACCGGTGCGGACAAGGCGCTCAGGGAGGCGTATAAACGCGGAAAAGTCCTCTCGGGACTCAGCTCCGGCGCAATGTGCTGGTTCGACATGGGATATGACGACTGCGGCGAAAACGGCGACTTCATGTTCGTTGACTGCATCGGACTTCTCCCCTACTGCTACTGCCCGCACTTCATCAGCGAACGCTGGCAAAGCTTCGGAACAGCCGTAATAGGCTGCCGAGTCTCGGGCATCGGAGCCGAGGACGGCGCGGCACTCATATTCAAAGACGGTCATTTCTCCGCCATGTGCGGAAACGACGGCGGAAGCGTGTTCTATTTTGACAAAGATAACGGCTTTGCAAAGAGCGACATAACCGAGGATGCGTCAGCGCTGGATATATAAAAATCATGCAGGGAAAACGGATGATATCTGTTTCCCCTGTTTTTTATTGGGGTATTGATGACAGCCGTCATTTTCGCATATCCCGTCAGTTGAGCGTATGCGAGTAACCCCTCAGTCACTTCGTGACAGCTCCTCTGCAGGGGAGCCTGCGGACAGGTTCGTGCGTGGTTGCTCTTTTTATCGTCGGCGGCGTCGAGGTCGCCGCACCCTACAAAATCAGACTTTATTATTGGGCGCAAGCGAGGCAATTAACCAACCGACACTCCTCCGCATATTCTTATAGTAAATGAATATGCGGAGGTATTTTTATGCCCGATGTCTATCTCAGTCCTTCAACTCAGGACTATAACCCCTACATAATCGGCGGGAGCGAGAAATACTACATGAATCTCCTCGCCGACGCAATGGAGCCGTATCTCTCTTCAAGCGGGATAAGCTACGGCAGGAACGACCCGAACGGCAACGCCGCGGCGGCTGTTGCACGCGGAAACAGAGGAAACTATCGGCTCTATCTCGCCCTGCACTCAAACGCCGCGCCCGCCATATATGAGGGCACTCTGCGCGGACCGGACGTCTACTACTATCCGACAAGCACACAGGGAAAGCGAGCGGCGGAGATAATCGCGAACGGACTGCGCGAGATATATCCCGAGCCGGAGCTTGTGAACACGCGCTCTTCAACGGAGCTGCTTGAACTCAGGCGGTCGAAAGCCCCTGCAGCTTATCTCGAGCTCTCCTACCACGACAACGAGCAGGACGCGCGGTGGATAGCCGACAACATCGACGCGATAGCCGAAAATCTTGTCATAAGCATTGCGGATTTTCTAGGCGTGCCGTACTATCCGCCCGTTTTTCCCGCCGCGGGTACCGTCCGCACGCAGGGCGGGGTTCTGAATGTCCGCCGCGCGCCGAATACGACCTCCGCCGTTATCGGCACTCTCCCCAACGGACGCGCCGTAAAAATAACCGGCGCACTCAACGGGTGGTATGCCATCGACTTCGGAAACACAACAGGTTATGTTTCGGCGGGAAACATCAGCAGAAACTGACACAGTTTGTACACAAAATTGACATATTCATACACTTATCCGATTTTTTCCGACGGCGTTTGTATAAAATGCAGATTTTTAAACTTTTCCTTGCTTTTACCCCCAAAAAGCCCTATACTATTATTGTATTTTCACCGAACTTTTCTTTAGGGGGAACGAGGATTTGAAGCTGCTTGAGGAGCGCATAATTGCTGACGGCAAAGTGATCGGGGACGATATTCTCAAGGTGGATATGTTTCTCAATCACCAGATCGACGTGCACCTTCTTCAGGAGATCGGCAAGGAGTTCAAGCGCCGTTTTGACGGGTGTAATATAAATAAAATTCTGACTATCGAAGCATCGGGCATAGGGATCGCGTGCATAACTGCGCAATATTTCTCTGTGCCTGTTGTTTTTGCCAAAAAGGGCGCGCACAAAAATGTGGGCAGCAATGTCTACTCCTCCGTTGTCCACTCCTTCACAAAGGGCACGGACAGCCTTGTTACAGTGTCGAAAGACTACATAAACAAGGGCGACAAGATACTCATCATCGACGATTTCCTTGCAAACGGCGCCGCCGTTTCGGGACTTATCGATATAATCAACCAGGCGGGTGCCGAGCTTGAGGGCGTCGGCATCGCCATTGAAAAAGGCTTCCAGCCCGGCAGAAAGGTTCTCGAAGAGAAGGGCGCGAGAGTCGAATCCCTCGCCATCATCGAGAAGATGGGCAACGGAACAATAACATTCAAAGAACAGGACGACTGAGTTATTTTTTCCCGTGTAGGACTGCGGGATAAATATAAAAAAATTTTTTGGAGGTAAGTCAAAAAATGAAGAAATTCACAAGAATCCTCGCGATCGTTCTTGCGCTCGCCACCATTTTCAGCTTTGCAGCTTGCAGCAGCAAGGACGGCGGCGAGAAGAAAATGAAGGTCGGTTTTATCTTCCTTCACGACGAGAACTCGACTTATGACAAGAACTTCATCACCGCAGCTGAGGAAGCTTGCAAGGAGCTTGGCGTTGAGATAGTCAAGAAGACCGGCATCGGCGAAACTCAGGCTTGCTACGATGCAGCGGCTGACCTTGCTGATCAGGGCTGCTCAATCGTTTTCGCTGACAGCTTCGGCCATGAGAGCTTCATGATCCAGGCTGCCGAGAAGTATCCGGACGTTCAGTTCTGCCACGCTACCGGCACCCAGGCTCACACCAAGGGTCTCAAGAACTTCCACAACGCTTTCGCTTCCATCTACGAGGGCCGTTACCTTGCAGGTATTGCCGCAGGTATGAAGCTCAACGCTATGATCAAGGAAGGCAAGTTCGAAGCTAAGGACGCTAAGATCGGCTATGTCGGCGCATTCCCCTATGCAGAGGTTAAGTCCGGCTACACCGCATTCTTCCTCGGCGTAAGATCCGTCTGCAAAGAGGCTACCATGGAAGTCCAGTTCACCGGTTCCTGGTACGACGAGGCCAAGGAGAAGGAAGCTGCTACCCTGCTTATCGGCAGAGGCTGCAAGCTCATCAGCCAGCACGCTGACTCCATGGGCGCTCCCACCGCTTGCGAGAACGCAGGTGTCCCCAACGTTTCTTACAACGGCTCCACTCTTGACGCTTGCCCGAACACCTTCATCGTTTCGTCCAGAATCAACTGGGTTCCCTACATGAAGTACATGATCGAGTGCGTCAGAGACGGCAAAGAGATCGACACCGACTGGTGCAAGGGCATCAACGAGGGCGCTGTTGAGCTGACCGCTATCAACGATAAGGTCGCAGCTCCCGGCACCGCCGAGGCTATCAAGGCTGCCGAAGAGCAGTTCAAGGCCGGCACTCTTCATGTTTTTGACACCTCCACTTTCACTGTTGGCGGCAAGGTTCTCACCAGCTACAAGGCTGACGTCGACACCGACGAGAACTACACCCCCGACACCGAGGTTGTTTCCAACGGTTACTTCCACGAGTCTGAGAAGCGTTCCGCTCCTTACTTCGATGTTGACATCGATGGCATCACTCTTCTCAACAAATAATTAAGCTATAACTTTCATTCAGACGGGGCGACGAAAGCCGCTCCGTCTGAAGCAGTTCAAAAAACAAGATTTTTAAGTTTGAAAAGCCGATTATCCTTCCTGTTTTAATCGGCTTTTGAGATTTAAAATAGGAGGATAAGTGGGCTTGAACGCAGCAATTGAATTGAAAAATATTTCAAAAAGCTTCGGAAGCATCATCGCCAACAAGGATGTATGTCTGACCGTCAACCGCGGTGAGATACTCTCCATTCTCGGCGAGAACGGCTCCGGAAAAACAACGCTGATGAACATGATCGCCGGAATCTACTATCCGGATCACGGTCAGATTTTCATCGACGGCAAAGAGGTAGTCATCCGCTCCCCCAAGGACGCGCTCGACTACAAAATAGGCATGGTCCATCAGCATTTCAAGCTCGTGGACGTGTTCTCTGCAACGGAGAACATCATTCTCGGACTTGACGAGGGCAAATTCAACGTCAAGAAGTCCGCCGAGCGCATCAAAAAGATAAGCGAGCAGTACGGCTTCGACATTGACCCGAACAAGAAGATATACGAAATGTCCGTCTCGGAAAAGCAGACCGTTGAGATAATCAAGGTGCTTTACAGAGGCGCGGATATCCTCATTCTTGACGAGCCCACCGCCGTTCTCACCCCGCAGGAGACGCTCAAACTCTTTGACATCCTGCGCCGCATGCGCGACGACGGCAAGGCTATCATAATCATCACCCATAAGCTCCACGAGGTGCTCTCCCTCTCCGACCGCGTATCGGTTCTCAGAAAGGGCGAATACATCGGCACGGTCAACACCGCAGAGACGAACGAATCAGAGCTTACAGAGATGATGGTCGGCAAGAAGATAAGCCTCAACATCGACCGCAGCGATCCGGTTGACCCTGTGGACAGGCTCATTGTCAAGGACATCAGCTGCATCAACCGCGACGGAGTCAAGCTTCTTGACGACATCTCGTTCACCGCGCGTTCGGGCGAGATTCTTGGCATCGCGGGCATCGCCGGAAGCGGTCAGCGCGAGCTGCTTGAATCCATCGCAGGACTTCAGCATCTCAACAGCGGCGAGATTATGTACAACAACCCCAAGACCGGCGGCCAGGACAACCTGCGCGACAAGACGCCCATGCAGATCCGCGAGCTCGGCGTGCGCCTGTCGTTCGTCCCCGAGGACAGACTCGGCATGGGACTCGTCGGCAACATGGATATAGTCGACAACATGATGCTGCGAAGCTACCGCAAGGGCAAGGGCGCGTTCCTTGAGCGCAAGAAGCCCAAGACGCTCGCAGAAAAAGTTATAAGCGACCTCGAAGTTGTGACCCCGAGCGCGAATACGCCCGTCCGCCGTCTCTCCGGCGGCAACGTGCAGAAGGTGCTCGTCGGCCGTGAGATTGCTTCCTCCCCCACGGTCTTTATGGCGGCTTACCCCGTGCGCGGACTCGACATCAACTCATCTTATCTTATATACAACCTGCTCAACGAACAGAAAGAAAAGGGCGTCGCCGTTATCTTCGTCGGCGAGGATCTTGACGTTCTGCTCGAGCTGTGCGACCGAATCCTCGTCATAAACTCCGGCAAGATAACCGGACTCGTTGACGCGAGGACTTCCACCAAGGAAGAGCTCGGTCTGCTTATGACCAAAACCGACGGAGGTGAAACCCATGAGTAAGTCAAACGGACAGAAGCGCGAGCCTCTTTTCCACATAGTCAAGCGCAGCGCCGTTCCCTCATGGGCGGCATGGCTCATCAGAATCGGCGCGGTCGTGCTTGCGCTGCTCGTCTGCGCGGTCGTGACCGTCGTCATCACCGGACAGAATCCCGCGGAGGTCTATTCCGCGATAATCTTCGGCGCGGTCGGCTCGCCGAGGCGTATATGGAGCCTGCTCCAGAATCTTGCAATGCTCCTGTGCGTTTCGCTCGCAGTCACTCCCGCATTCAAGATGAAATTCTGGAACATCGGCGCTGAGGGACAGGCTCTCATGGGCGGCTTCGCAACAGCGGCATGCATGATCCTTTTCGGCGACAAGCTCCCGTCCTATCTTCTCTTCCCCGTTATGATTATAACGAGCATTGTTGCGGGCGCGATATGGGCTTTCATCCCCGCGTTCTTCAAGGCGAAGTGGAACACCAACGAGACGCTGTTCACCCTGATGATGAACTACATCGCTACCCAGCTCACCGCTTTCTTCATCATCATATGGGAGGTGCCCAAGGGCGCCGGTAAGATCGGCATCATCAACCAGGCTTCCGAGGCCGGCTGGCTGCCCCGCATCGGCGGACAGGCACAGCTGCTCCCCATTCTGGTGGTCGCACTGCTGACCGGCATGATGTATATCTATCTCACATACAGCAAGCACGGTTATGAGATCGCCGTCGTTGGCGAGAGCCAGCGCACCGCCAGCTATGCCGGTATCAAGGTGGATCGCGTGATCATCCGCACCATGGTACTCTCCGGCGCGATCTGCGGCCTCATCGGCCTGCTGCTCACCGCCGGTACGGACCACACGCTGACCACCACCATCGTCGGCGGACGCGGCTTCACAGCGGTCATGGTCTCCTGGATGGCCAAGTTCAACCCCATCATGATGATCTTCACGAGCCTTCTTATCGTGGTTCTGAGCCGCGGCGCGAGCGAGATCTCCAGCGTGTTCAGCCTGAACCACTCCTTCGCCGATATCCTGACGGGCATCATCCTCTTCTTCATCATCGGCAGCGAGTTTTTCATCAGCTACAAGGTCAGCCTGCGCAAGAGCAAGAAGGAGGCGTGAAGCAATGACATTTGATCTAACTGCTTTTCTTCCCCGTGCGGTCATGCAGGGCATTCCCCTGCTCTACGGCAGCACCGGTGAGATCCTGACGGAAAAGTCCGGCAACCTGAACCTCGGCATTCCGGGCGTGATGTACGTCGGCGGTATCTGCGGCGTCATCGGCGCGTTCTTCTACGAGCAGTCCACCCCGGCTGCCGACATGAACGCGTTCCTCGCCATCGGTATCCCGATGCTCTGCTCGCTTTTGGGCTCGCTTCTGATGGGCCTTCTCTACTGCCTGCTGACCGTTACGCTGCGCGCCAACCAGAACGTCACGGGTCTTGCACTCACGACGTTCGGCGTCGGCATCGGCAACTTCTTCGGCGGCTCGCTCATCAAGCTGACCGACAGTGAAGTCCCCTCCATCGCGCTGAGCGCGACGAGCGCCTATTTCAGCAAATCCCTGAATGTCGGCGGCTGGTTCGGTCAGGTTTTCCTGTCCTACGGCTTCCTTGCCTACCTCGCCATCGTCATCGCATTGTTCGCGTCGTACTTCCTCAAGCACACCCGCACGGGTCTTCACCTGCGCGCCGTGGGCGAGAGCGCGGCGACGGCGGACGCAGCCGGCATCAACGTGACGAAGTACAAATACCTCGCCACCTGCATCGGCGCGGGCATCTCCGGCCTCGGCGGCACATACTATGTCATGAACTACATCAAGGGCACCTGGGAGAACCAGGGTACAATCGAAGCCCTCGGCTGGCTGGCTGTTGCGCTGGTCATCTTCGCAACGTGGAAATCTCTGCGTGCGATCTGGGGTTCGTATCTGTTCGGCGTTCTTTATTGGGCATATAACTACATCCCCGGCCTGTCCAGAAGCACGCTGGAACTGTTCAAGATGCTCCCGTATGTGGTCACGATCCTCGTTCTGCTTATGGTTTCCATGCGCAAGAAGAAGGAAGACCAGCCGCCTCAGTCCCTTGGCATCCCGTACTTCCGCGAAGAACGGTAACTGTAAACAGCCTCAGATCCGCTTTGGAGTCTGAGGCTGTTTTTGAATTTCGGCTTTTCTATGACCATAGATAGTTACGGCGCCATAAAATAATAATAAGAATCACTTGCAAAATTGACAAGAATGTGATAGAATAGTTTTGGTCAAACAAGGAATGATATGACAACAGGAATTCTTAAAAAAGGAGACGGGATCATGAACAAATATGCAGGCACAAAAACCGAAGCAAATCTGCGCGCAGCATTTGCGGGCGAGTCGCAGGCGAGAAATCAGTACACCTTTTTTGCGTCCGTCGCAAAAAAAGAGGGCTATGAGCAGATGGCAGCGCTGTTCCTGAAGACGGCGGAAAACGAAAAGGAGCATGCGAAGCTTTGGCTCAAGGAATTGTCCGGCATCGGCGACACAAAGGCCAACCTGGCTG
>ENA-OPNW01000605-OPNW01000605.1-human-gut-metagenome-genome-assembly--contig:-NODE-605-length-21247-cov-24.700406_pt1 | contig 21247 bp, 17 predicted proteins | sample MGYA00241540_ERZ501777 | MGnify/ENA primary metagenome ERZ501777 (study PRJEB25962, sample SAMEA2042615) | human gut metagenome | biome: human gut; feature: human-associated habitat; material: faeces...
ATTTAAATCATTAATAGAACGTTTAGTCGATGATTTAAGCGAGCAATGATTTTCCTTGATATGACAAAAGGGAGTACTACGCAATTTAGCAGTAGCACTCCTTTAGTACGCGATCATACGCTTTTAGAATCAGCAAAATGCCGTTTTATAGCTTTGAGTATAGGTTTGATAATTAAATCATACCCAAAGGTACATATAAGAAAAGATAGCAGCACCGTTTCCAATGAAGCATCTAATTTGTATAAGTAAAGCACCATAGTTGCAATACCTACAATTAAGCTAACAAGAGACTTGAAGTATCTCGGTAGTTTCTTCTTAGCAATCTTAGTAGCAATCTCGTTAATACCATAAGTAGCTAAAAGCACAATAGCAATAAAAGCAAAGCTTATAGAATTAAAGAGATTAAAAACAATTGTTTCTTCCATAACTACATCATTTGTGCCATAAGTGATATATAACATTCAAAAGGTGTATTAGCTTTATCATAACCTGTAACAGTTATATGAGCACCACCAGCATACATCCAAATATCATCAATCTCTACTATAACATTAAAACCTTGTATAGTAGTAGACATTCCCATACCTTCATTATCCCCCTTAGCTGACATTATTCTATAAACACCTTCAAAAGTTATTTGCATATTTATAAGACCTGGTGAACCAACCATTAAATGAACTTCAACATTACGATCAATAAGTTCACCGTATTTAGGATTTACATCAGATAATACAGCTTCAGATGCAATACTAATATTGCTTATAGCGAAAATAGCTTTACCACTTTTTTGAACAATATCACAAGTTTTACTTACCCTCCACCTGCAACAGTTATTATACCATTTCTAGCCACTTCAGTATTTTTAGCCGCTATAACGTCAAAACTTCCGTTATTTGAACCGCTTGTTGGAGTAACTGTAATCCAATCAGGTTTTGCCATAACTCAAATATTTAAATTTGTAATAAATTAGAAAGCGACAACGAAACGATCACAAGTAACCATACTTCTAATACGTTCCTTAGCAGCTTCATCAAAATCAACAATATTGAAATTAATCAACATATGGTTATCCGGATACATAGTCATAAGATAATAATTAATATCATAAACTAAGTTCTCATAAAATGGAGTAACATCTAGTTGAATATTCTTTTTAGTAGAATTAAAATCAATATCAGTAAACAATTCGCATAAAGTGTCAGCACGACCGATAAAATCTAAGGTAGTTTGCATATTAAATGTAACTACTTTACTAGCATCATTAATACGTCTACCTTCAAGCGATACAAACATACAATGTTCAGATTCAGCAACATTGACTGTATTATTAAATTCTTTTTCAATAACAGACGAATCAGACATTGTACAATATGCGATACCTTTAATCCCTATAGCATTAACTTGTATAGTAGTCCATAAACCATATTCAGTACTATTTCGACCAAAGTCACCTATAGTGAGCAATGCTGCATTTTGATTAACAGCAATAGTTTTAGATAACCCTCCACCTGCAACAGCAACAGAACCTTACCTAGCATCACCTTCATTAGCTTGAGCAGTGACTTGAATAGACCCGTTACCATTACCCGAATTAGGTGAGGTATTTACCTAATTAGATTTTGACATATCTTAAATATTTGTTTATACGACAAAAGGTCTAATAGGCACCTTAGCACCTATCAGACCCATAATCAAATCAACAGACGACTTACGAAATAGTCCAAGCGGTATTCGTAGTAATCGTAATTTGTTTAGTTTCTCCCGCAGCAGCGAAAGTCAATGCTGTTGGAGATACAGACAGAGTAGCATCACCGGCGGCTTGAGTTACAGTATATTTCTGACCATTTACAGTAATATTACCGGTACGAGTGTTAACCGTCGGGTTAGCAGCAGCGGTAAACGTAATTTCGAAAGCGTAAATATCATCTGCTCCCGGATCACCTTCAATCTCAGCACCAGAGTTATATTCTTTTTCATTTACCATCAATTTACCGGCAGTCAACCAAGAAGAAGCATCAGAATCAACAGCAAACGTAATAGAAGCTAAGTTGGAGTTACCAGTAAACTTCTTAGCTTCACCCGTTTTAACGAAAGCCAACGATTGAGTAGTAACATCCCAAATCGTAGAACCTTCCTGCTGCAAAGTAACGTCTTCAGTCAAATCTTCAACAGCAACGGTAATCAAACCAGAACGTCCGTTACGACCTTTATAAACCGGAGCAGTAACATCTACTTGAGAGTTACCAGTTCCCTCAACAGCACTTAAAGTGATCCAACTCGGTTTAGCTTTCAAAGCATATCCGGCGCGCATAACAGGTGCACCAACTCCATCAACCAAACCCCCAATTTCAACAGCAGTTGCTCTTTCATTCAAAGCAGAATCTCCAATCATAATGATAAAAATTTAATTATTCGTAAAAAAGTTTGAAGTTCCGCACGCCCCACAAGCTATTCCTCTACTGGGGTCTGCAAAGCGTAGCGGAACATTTAAAAGTTTAAGAAACAGTCCAATTAACATTAGAAGTTACTTTGACAGTTTGTGTACCACCAGCAGCTTCAAATGTTAGACTAGTTTTATCAAGATTCAAATAAGGATCTTGTTCAAACGTTGCAGTGTAAGTAGCATTTCCAGTAACAGTAACAGTTCTGCTAGCATTCATATTACCATCACTCCATTTAACAAAGTGATAACCGGCAGACGGTGTAGCCTTTAATGTAGCAGTTGCACCATAATTGTAAGTACCACCTCCACTAACAGTACCACCTGTACCCGCAGTTACAGTCAGTGTATAACTGTTAATTTGCCATACAGCATAGTAAGTAACATTACCAGTAACTTTAGTAGATGTACTTACATTAACAGAACCACTAGCTGACGTAGACCATCCCTTAAAAGTATATCCAGTTCTTGTAGCAGTAGGAAGAGTTCCTAAAGCATCATTGTAATGGAATGAACTACTAGACTTGCTAGGAGTACCACCATTACCATTCCAAGTAACTGTATAATTCTTATAAGTTGCAGTCCATCTAGCGTACCAAGTCTTATTAGAAGTAACCTTAGTTGTCGTAGTTAATTGAGTACCACCGCTAGTAGCAGAAGTATCGAACCAACCTGCGAACGTATACGTATAAGTATTATCCGCAGCTCTTGAACAAGTAGGTAACGTTCCAATAACTTCACCATAATTTTTATTTATAGATGAAGAAGAAGGAGTATTACCACCATTAGCATTAAATGTAAAGGTGTACTTATTTGTAACTCTGGTCACATAAGCATAATAAGTAGTAGCACCTGTTACACTTGGTGTCTCTAAAGTTAATGAAGAACCAACCTTAGTTCCACCACCGTTAGCAGCAGTATACCAACCTCGGAAAGTATAAGTGTACTGAGCATCATTTGCAGGCATAGTCAAAGTACAAGAGCCTTTCGACCCATAAGCAACAGATTGACTAGTCCTATTCAAAGACCCGTATGTTGTTTGATAATTTATTGTATAACTCCGTTTAGTTGCAGTCCAATGTGCATATATTGTAGTATTACTTGCACCCATTGTCGTATTAGCAGTAACTTGTGTTCCACCGCTAGCAGCAGTATACCAACCTGCAAATGCATAAGTAAATTCAGCATCTGAATTCTTAGTAGGCGTTGGTAAAGTGCCATAAGTACTTCCGTATTGAACGCTCTTAGAAGCAGGACTTATTGCATTTCCACCATTAACATTATAGGTTAAAGTATAACTATTAATAGACCATTGAGCATAATAGGTAACAGTACCAGTTATCTTAGTAGTAGATGAAATCTTCGTACCACCACTAGATGCCGTGTACCAACCAAGGAATGTATAACCTGTTCTAGAACAAGTCGGAAGAGTACCTAATTCTGAACCATATGTTTTAGTAATAGTTGATGGACTAGGAGTGCCACCACCGTTACCATTGAATGTTGCAGTGTAACTTCTAAGAGTAGCAGTCCACTGAGCATAATAAGTAACGTTTTTTGTTACAGTAGTAGATGCAGATACTTGAGTACCACCCGTTGCAGCTGTAAACCAACCCTTAAATGTATAAGTGTATTGAGCATCAGCAGCTCTTGTCGGAGTAGGCAATGTACCTAAAGTAGAACCATGAGTCTTAGTAGTTGACGTAGGACTTACAGAACCACCATTAGGATTCCAAGTTACAGTATATGACTTGAGAACAAATACCGGAGTAATATGAGTATTGGCAGTAATGTTAGAAACTGTCAGAGGATTAGTAGTAGAACCATTAGACCACTTACTAAAATTATAGCCAGTACTTGGAGTAGCCGTCCAAATAGCAGAACCACCGTATTCTACACTAGACTTATTAACGCTCGCTGTACCACCAGCTGAATTAGCGGTAGTAGTTGTGAAAGTCTTAATTGTAAACTTAGCAGTTAAGCTGATATTGGCAGTAACAGCAAATGTATATGAAGTATTGCTAGATACTTTAGTTGTTCCATTGTACCAACCAGCAAAATTATAAGCAGCCTTAGGAGTTGCAACTACAATAGCATTAGCACCGTGTTCTACAGTTTGACCTGCAGGACTTACAGTACCTTTGTTTGTATCCTCAGAAGTTGCATTAACAGTGTAGCTCTTAATCTTATATTTAGCAACAAGAGTTCTATTAGCAGTTAAAGTAACACTAAAAGAAAGACTTGTAGAAACAAGATTAGAGCCTTCATACCAACCAACAAAATCATACCCAGTAGGAGCAGCTTTAGCAGTTAATGTGACACTAGTATCACGATAATAAGTTTCTTCTTTAACTCCACCTGTAGCAGATGAACCAATAGAACAATCACCAACATTTGTAATAGTAGTTCCTGAACTATTAGTAGTTAAAGCTGAAATCTTAATAGTAAACTTATCAGCTTCCGTCTGAGTACAATTAATAGTTTTCGTAATACCGCTGACTGAAACAGTAACAATAGTTGTTCTGCTTGCACCAGTATTCTTACTCGCAGTTAAACCAATATTTTTATTACCCGTACCACTCTTAGCGGTAGGGGTAAGCCAAAAAGCAATAGCCATCTTAGTACCCCCCCCCTAATTATGAAATCGTCCATTCGACGTTAGAAGTAACATTAACAGTTTGAGTTCCACCAGCAGCCTCGAAAGTAAGAGAAGTCTTATCTAATTTGAGATATGGATCTTGAGTGAACTTAGCAATATAAGTCTTATTAGCATCAACAGTAACACTTAGAGTTACATCATCAGAAACCTTAACTCCATCTTTCCACCAACCACCAAAGCTATAACCCTCAGCAGCTGTAGCATGAATAGTAGCAACAATACCATCCTCAAATTCAGCAGTTTCAACTCCTAAATTAGATTCTTTATTGATACCAACACCACCTTGAGCTACACCTTCATCTTCGGTTTTAACTGTAAGTGTATAATGTGTGGGTTCAGGAATAAGATCACATTCAATAGTAACCTTAATGTTTTTCTCAACCACAAAGCTATACTGATTGTTACTGTTAAGAGTGATTTTAACACCATCAACAAGCACTTTATTCAAAGTATAACCCGGACTTACATTAACTTTAATCGTACAAGTATCACCATCATTATAAGTACCAGCACCTTCCATTGTAGCACTTCCGTTAGGAATAACTTCATAGGTGACTTGGAATTTATCAGGAGCATCAACTTCAAAACGAGCTTCAATAGATTTAGAGTCATTCATGACAATATCACGTGAAGTAGTCGAGGGCGCACCTGAATCAGTCCATTCCTTAAAATGATAGCCGCTATCTGCTAATGCTTCTACAGAAATGGTAGTTCCGTCAACAATATTAGAGTAAGTCTTTGTGCCACTATAATAGTCGCTCCAATTTCCATTGATCTTTGTACGACATTTACCACCTGTTCCAGCAGTAAGAGTTAGCGTTCGCATAATTACTTGATCGAACGTAGCAATATGTGTTGCATTCGTTCCGGTTTTGGCAGTGAATGTTGCAGGATTATCTGAAACCTTTGCACCACTTGTATTCCACTCTCTGAACTTGTAATTGCCAACCACACGAGCTTCAACTGAATAAATCGAACCTACAGCAGTTTTAAACGTATGTTCGGAAGTAGACCAATTAGACCAAGAACCATCACCTATACGATAACGAGTTTCATTAGTTCCATCAGAACCTACCGTAATAGTAACTTCTTCCGGTGGAATCTCTACGAACGTACAAGAGAAATCTACATTTTCAGTGATAACCTTTGAATAAGGATTAGAGTTAGAAGTAGTTCCACCAATATTCCATTGTTCAAAAGAATAACCGCTATCAGGAACACCTAATACCTCAATTGTATCACCGTCAGTAACACTAATGTTAGAATGCGAAGATGCAGCTTCTGAATATTCACCAGAGCCAATCTTATATTTGCATTTACCATTAGAACCAGCAGTGATATTAACAATATGAGTTTCAGGTGGAATGTAAGTTTCCTTGAAATAGGCAGTATAAACTTTGCGATGCAGGCCTTCTTCAACAATGATATTGTTTTCATTATTAGGAAGATTAGCACCAGTAGGAGTTATCCACTTTTCAAATTCATAACCGCCGTTGGCTTTACCAGCGATAGTGACAATAGTCTTTTCCGGAGCAGTGACTTCGTGTCTTTCTGCCCATTGAGACCAAGCATCATTAATATCTTTATATCGGACTAAACCATTCGCATCTGCCACGATACTAAACGTGAAATAACGAATAGCTTCTTTAAAGTTTACTGTAATCGTAAGATCTCGCGTAACAACGATGCTATATGTACCATTACCATTATCTACAAGATTACCGCCAGAAGCAGTAACTGTATCAACTGTCCAACCCTCAACAGGACTAGGAACAATTATTGCAGTTTGACCGGATTTATAAGTACCGCCACCGCTAACTGAACCTTTATCGGCAGGATTAGTTATAATAGTTACATTGTACTCCTCAATAATAGGAGCATCAAGTTCGAAGTATGCAGTATAAGTTTCATCTTTCTCAACAACAAGATCATATTGAAGATTAGTAGAAACAATACGATTTAAACTATCAGTCCAATGAGTAAAATGATACCCTTGAATTGCCGCAGCTGTTATAGAATGCCTTGTACCTTTTGGGAATGTTCCGGCACCAACTACATATCCTGCATTAGCCGGATCAGCATTGACATTAATATAGAATTGTTCAATAGGAGCTTCATCCTTTTCAAATACGCCTATCAAATCCATATCTTTCTTAATAGTAAAAGACCAATTAGGACTAATAGACATAATCTCATTAGTATGGAACTCTTTCCAACCTTTAAAGTGATAACCTTGAACAGGTTTAGCATAAAGTTCAACACGACTACCAGCTTCAAATTGGAAACGGAAGCCATCTGAATTTTCATCAGGAACAATAGCAGAACCACTACATCCAACAATACCACCCTCTTCAGGAGAAGGAACTAAAGTAACTCTATAGTAATCACGTTCGATATGACCAGACTGCATAAAATCTTGAAGATCTTTGATGTAAGTCCAAGCACGAATATATGTATCTTGACAACCACAAGTATTATTTCTAATACCACGACTAGGATGCACATAATTAGCTTTAAGACCAATGCAAACAAGAGTGTCATCAGTCAAAGACTCACTACCAACAATCAACTCTCTATCAATAGCAATAATATTACCATCAGCAGTTAGATTAATTTCGCAACCTTTTTCATCATACATATAGTAACAACCATCAGTACGATGATAGAAGAATCGAACGTTATGCTCACGCTTAGGAAATGTACCAAGAGGAAGAACTTGTTTTAACTTGACAATTTTAATATTACATTCCATAGCATTAAGTTTAAACAAATATAACTACGCAGAACCGTTAAGCACTGCGTAGTTTTCCAAGCAACTTTAGTCAGTTGCAGTATTCAGAGAAATGGCATTATCGCCGGAACCTTTAGCTAAAGTCTTAATAGCTTCAAGTTTATTTACAACAGCATCGATCACAGCTTCCGTACCAACAACGATTTGGAATTTGCGAGGACTATTGTTATCAGCGGCAATCTCAGGGAATTGATTAAACTCAGCCGTAGAAATAACAAGATAAGCGACTTTATCAAAGCCAACTTTTGGGTCACCAATACCCCAAGCTTTCTGCCACTCATCATGAGGATTCCAACCCATGTTAATCAGAGAATAACGAAGGTCTTCATCACTAAGAGCAACATCAGCCAAGAAACCGGATAACTTTGTATGTTCAACGGTAATAGTACCATTGGCTTTTTGATCGGCAAGAATACCGAATATGTTCATCGTCAATTTGGTAGGCTTTTTAGCAACAACAGTTATCTGAACAGCACCATCAGCTTTCTCGATAGTAATATCAAATAACTCTTTGTTATAAGCGGTAAGACTAAGGTTTTTCTTAATCTTCTCTACCAACCGATCAACGGTATCAGTAGCATGAATCCGAACAGGTATTTGAACAATCTGAGGATTAGGATTAACCGTCAGACCATGACGATACTCCTCAGAAGAACAAATTTCAATAGCACCACAGAACTCAGCATCTGCATTATATACAATACCTTCAGCAGGCTTAAGTGCCGGATTCGTAAGACCTTTAAGAATAATAGTTTCTTTCTGATCTTTCTCCGTATATTTACGAACGTTATAAGTGAAGTTAAAAGGATTAATATCCACTCCACGTTGATTCATAAATCCACCGTCCTTAGTAGGAATTGCAGACATAATTACAAACGGCTCAGGTCTACCAGTAGTAGGCAAAGCAGTACCATAAGCAGTACAAATGCCGAGTTGACCGTTAGATAACTTAGTATCAACAGTAACATTATCGACAAATGTTTTTCCGTAACTTACAATTCTCATAGTAACGTTTTATTTTAAAGAATTACTTTCATTTATAGCAATTTGATAACCTTCATCTTTAAGTTTACCAAGAAGCTTCTGTGTAGCAAGGTTAATAATCTCGGTTTTAAACGGAAGTTCAGTAGCAGTATCAGTTACAATATCAAACCTAGTAGGTTGTCTAAGATATGTAATAGCAACATCAGTAATCACAAATGTATCATCCATATCTACTAAAACCCTATTACTTTCTATCGTACATATAGGATGAATGTGTCTATTAAGACGATTGTGATACGTTTGAAGCATATCCCTACGCTGAACATCAGAAACTAAATCCATACCGGCAGATTTGCTCTCTCGCACCTTTGTAACCACTCCGTCAGAAGTGATAACCTCGTATAAGCCCGAATAACGCTTGTAGTCAAATTGTACTAACTTAATAGTATATTTATCTCCAACTACAATTAGCTGTGGCGTATCGAAGTAAAATACTAGTGATTCCGGGTAATACTCATTATTGTAGCGTTCATAAGTCACATTGTAACCTTTTCGCAGCAATATGGAGAGCATATAGTTAATATATTCAAATAGACCCTCTTTACGATAGATCTTAGCAGGATAATGAAACGTAACGGTATCATTACCAATTTGAATAACAAAATCTTCTATATAACCGGGAATAGTTTTAAATAGCTCACTGATATTAACAACGTAAATCCTAGTAGTAACAGATTCAGTTGCTCGATAACGTTTAAACTTATCATATATAACACTTGCATCATAAGAGACACCATGTAGGTAATTCGCAGGTAAAAAAGCGAAGCCTCTATTACCCTCATTTGCGAGAAGGTAAAGAGGACTTCTATATGTAGTCTTTAGCACCTGCAAATCATCATAATAACGACCAGTCTCTTCAAAGGCTTTAATCTTTTGCGTAAGCAGTACGTCAATAGCTTCATTAAGAGCAATATCAATATACTGCGGACGAATAGATTCTTGCCTATTAGCATTAATCTGCTGAATCTTATCGTTTACAGCAATATGTGCTTCTTTACAACTACTATACATACTGACACTATTTTATTAGTTTATAACCGAAGCTTTATAAGCAGTAAAAAGTTGTGCTTTATATTCAACATTTTCAGGAGCAGCTAAGAAAGCCATAACCCCCTCAATGGAAGAACCAAGAACTACTTCCGGACGCACAGTGTCAAAGTAATTATCACCGTCTTTCGTAATGACTTGAGCGGCGAGTAACTTATAGACTTGCGCCATTGCTTCTACATTCTTGTTATCAAACAGAGAAATAAACGCATCTGCATTCGTTTGAGAAAGTTCAGCTACAGCCGTCTGCAAATCTCCATGTTCCATTTTAATAATCTGTAGAGTATCAGCAGGAGCATTACAGATAAGCATATTTCTAATACGTTTATAAGAAGACTCATCACCTGTGAACAACTGAGCCAACTTAGTAGCAGTATTAACAACAGCTTTAGTCTTAGCATCTTTCATACGCTTAACGTCTTCAATACTATGTAAGTAAAACCGAATGTTAGTAGATTTCTCAACATCTTCCGGTTTATTAGCAACAGTAGAAGTAAGCAGAGCAAGACGCCAAAGAATATAATCTTGCGGCTTAATAGGAGTCATGTACATATACAGATTCTCTTCATGAACCGCAGTACCTTCACCAAAGAGCATAGCATCAAAGATAGCTTTCTCTAATTTATTCGGAGCAACCTCAGTATTAATACTGTTCTTTTTAGCCCAATCAAGAATAGCATCACGTTTAACAGGATCGTTAAGAGAAAACTCCCAACCAGTTTCAAGCTCATAACCTTGAGCGGGAACTTCAACAGTTGAGTTTTTAAGATGCTTCAAAACGAGGTCTTGAAAGTTTACGTTACGGCTATCAGCAGAAGCTCCAATGATCGTAGGAAGTATAGAAGCCATTTCAGCAGTTTTACTAGATAGAGTAAGAACCGCTTTAATGCTCGGACCAAAAATAGTATTGAAAGCACCAATACTTTTCTGATTCACGACTTGAAACATAGTCGGATTCAGCTTTAACGCTAAGGTTATTTTGCGTGAGTATATCATATAGTTTATACTTTAGTAAGTTTATACTTTACAATAATCGTAATGTACGCTTATTCAAAAATCATTTCAGCCCAAAAAGAAGTAGTACCATTAAGCATATTGATACCTTGTGAAGACATAACCTCGTAAGTAGCAATATCCTCTCTAGTAGATAACATCTTACTATAAGCACCCCACTCTTTAGGTAGCGGAGTAATACCTTGATAAACACCGTACAAATATTCACGACCCTCTTCACAAACCAACTGAATATTTGCTTCACCACTCGTGTTATCAATAGAGTGATCCAAGAACACCATCGTATAAGAGGTAACAGGGAAGCCACCATACATACGACCATTCTTACGATCCATTTCGGCACGAGAACCGGTATCAAACAAATCTACAACCTTAACAGAAACGGTAGCTCCGGAATAGTGCTTATACTGATTGAAGTATGCACCATAAGAAAGGATACCACCACGGCTTTGAATCTCCTCAGAACCTAACTTATCAAAGTAACCATTTCCGATAGCTTCATTCTTAATACACTGTTGAAACATTTTAGAACCACCTTTACCGGTATAAAGAACGATATTTTTGTTACTCAAATCAATATCGTTACGAACTTCAAAGATACGAGAAAGAATCATATCAATAAGCTCGATAGTCATGAATGAGTATTCGAAGTAGTTACCGAATGCGATAAGAATATCACGAACACCAGCACCACGAGGAATAGGTTTGTTTGAATGTTTTTCTTGATTATGAATAACACCATTAATATCACGGTTGTAAGCAGAGAACCACAAATCCTCTTCTAACAAACGTCTACGCATGAACTCAAACTGACGCATTTCATAAGGCATCCAAAGAGTACCTTTAGAACCATCATCATAATCAAGTTCAAACTCGGTTACAATATTAGCAATGTTACCGGTAATAATTTTGGAGAATCTATGGAAACCAAATTGGTTAGTCATTTCACTCCAAGATTCAGCAGTAGAACGAGAACCAGTAGATAATTCACCGGCAATCGTAGGAGCACCCATACCCCAATATTTACCTCTCTCAAAATTGCTGAGATCAATAAACTCATCAGGATTACCACCAAGGATAATCATTTCATAGATATATCCACCGGAAGCAGTCTGCTCACCATCGGTCTGCATACGAACCATGTGCTTTCCGTCAGGAGTAATAGCAGAATACTGATAAGGAATCCAGTTATCTTGGAACTCCGCTTTGAAAGACATAAACCCTTTACCTGGGGTTTGAGTAGGCGTAATCAAACGCACAATCGGGGAAGTGACAGTAGGTTTCCCCATAATCTTCCACTTATACTGAGTATCACCAGCATTAATAGGTTTCTTACGAGAGATATTCCCTTGACCTTCTGTAAGAGAAAGAAGAGGGAATTGATTACTGTTCCTACCCCAAAGATAAGTAAGAGACTTATTCAAATCGACAGCACCAAGAACATTAAAGTTCAATAGCATATCGGCATCAGAGTAAACCTCTTTGGAATACTGTTTTTTTCCAATTTCTCTAAGCATAGTTACGATAATTATTTATTTGAATCAATAATACCACCCGGAACAATAGGACGTCTATTAGGATTAACTTTAGTACCGCCACCTTGAGTGGATACCTTAACTTTAGGTTTACCACTAGAAGTAATATTCAAACGACGAACAGCTTCTTGTCGTATAGATGCAGCAGCTAACTGACTAATATCAGCACCTAATAAGTTACGAAGTGCTACCATAGCGAACGTTTCATTATCAGCAAGCATATCAAAAACATCTTTCTGAGCTTGCGTATAGAAATCACCATTAACTTCAACAACAGGAGCTGTTAGATACTTAATAATATCTTTACGAGAAAGAATTTGTTCTTTACCATTAACAGTTCTTTTAACACCTGCTGTTGGAATTGCAAGACCTCCGATAGTACCTTTATTAACGATCTTATCGTATAAAGAATCAGGAACGTTAAGCACTTTAGCTTTACCATTTTCATCATAGGTAATACCGTAGGCTTTATCAAGAGCTTCTTGAGCAGCTTGATATTCGGCTTCTTGCCTAGCATTTGCGGCTTCAATCTCACGTCTCTGAGCATTAGCAAGATAATCAAGACTTTCTTTAGCAGTTTCAGCTAATACTTTATCAGCTTTAGAAAAACGAATAATACGTTCGATTTGAGCATCAGAAGTACCTTTGCGTTTTTCAGCAGAACGAATAACAGCTTCTAACTGATCATCTGATTTATCTTCAAGGGTCATTGTAGTCCAATCAACATGATTAGCAAAACCCTCAAGAGAACCATACGTTTGTTTGTAAAGAGCAGCTTGATAAATATCCGGATTAGTACGGAAGAAATTGTTGATAGCTTCACTTTCAGCTTGACGTTTAGCAAGCTCTGCAATATCAGCATCACGTTGAGCAAAACCTTCAACAGTCATTTCGTATTGCTTAGGAGTACCATCAGCATTTACTGGAGTTAACCCCGAAATAGCAGAAATAGCAGAAACATCTATAGTTTCCTCTTGAGTTTCAGCAGCAGCAAACTCATCTAACTGAGCTTTAGTGTAAACAATCTCTCCGTCTTTAATGGCATTACCGTCAGCATCAAGATTATACTCAACATCACCGTCATCGGTAGTAAGAACAATCTTAGTAGGAGTTTCAGTTTCAGTTTCAGTTTTTTGAGTAGCAGTTTTAGCAGCTTCTTCTTCAGCTTTACGCTTAGCTTCTTCCTCTTCTGCTTTCTTACGTTCTTCTTCTGCTTTAGCAGCTTCTTCTGCTTCTTTAGCAGCTTTAGCAGCTTGTTCAGCAGCTATCTCTTCCGCAGTTTTAGTAGTATTACTATCAGTAACACCACCGGGAACAATAGGATTTGGCATAGTGTTTTATCTTTTATAAATTAAGTTATAACAGTGGCAAATGTAATAATAATATATGTATTAAAAATGGCATTAGAAATATTATTAGAAACAGCATTAGTACCGCCTATCACACGGCTCTCTGAAATTCCAATTAATTTATGCCATTTTAAGGCTCAAATAAAGACCTCTGATGAACCCAAATTTCAGTCGATATAGTTGTTCAATTCGACAAAAATAAGAGCCTACATTAAGACTTCCGTGGCTTATTGGCGTTAATACGATTCATGCGCTTTTGTTCCTCAAACTTGGCACGTTCCAGATTAGCTCTATCAATATCTAAGTTTAACTTAGTCATTTTAAGATAATCGTCAAGAGTACCACTATTAGATTCATCTTCACTAATATAATCATTACCATTCTTATCTACTTGAAGCTTAGCATCAGTAATAATAATATTAGTAAGATTAGTATCAGCAGCAATAGCTTCCTTAGAATCGCGATCAAGTTGAGCTTGTTCAGCTTCAAATTTACGTTGAGCTTCTGCATTAGCAGCACGAGTTTGTTCAATCTCAGCATCCCACTTCTTCTGAATCTCTTCTTTTTGAAGTTCAAATTGACGTTGAGCTTCGGCAGCTTCTTTAATATATTTGCGTAAAGAAGCAACGTTATGATTACAAACAGCCTCAGCAGCTACATCGTAATTTCCATTTTGAGCAGCACCAAAAGCAATTTCCTCAAGCTTACGTACTTGTTCATTAAGTTCAGCAGAGTTACCAACAAAGATACCTAAATTAGAATTAACAAAGTCAGTACCATTTACACGAACTTGAACAATCTCATTGGTATTAGGATCTACATAAGAACCTTCATAGCCATCAATCCAAGCAATTTTAGCAGCATCAAGATTAGCCATCATATCACGAGAGCGGAAGCAATCAAAGATTTTAAGTGACCACACAGATCCCATTAGAGCCTGATTAAGTCCCATCTCAGTAACAGCTTTACCAGCACGAGCTTGAATATCTCCTGCACGTTGATCGTTCATATTAGCAAGTTCATATGCTTCTTGCTTAATAGACTGCTTAATCTGATTAATAGTTGTAAGATAATTAATCATTGTAGTATTAGCGATCTCTTTAATAGCTTGAAGTGATGCTTGTTGCTTAGCTATTTCACTATCATCAAATACAAGAGTACCATCTCGATTAGCTGCATCAAGACGCTCTTCCATAGTCATATCTTTAGTATCAGCTAAGAAACTTTCAGGTATCAATAGCCATGATCGGAATTTACTAATAGTGCGTTCCTCAACTAAAGTATAAAGACGATAAAGAGCAAGATAAGGTAATAAGCGATAAGGAATAGGTTTAGGATTATTAAGAAGCATCAAACGACTTAAACCATTATAAGGTAACTTACAATGATTAAGATTATTCACTTCTTCACGTTGAACAATGATAGGTTGAGATTTAGTATATACACCCCAATCTTTATCACCAAAACGATAAGCTTCCCAACATTGAAGAACCCAAGTATATTCAATATCAATATCACCAAGAGTAGTATCTAAGACATAATCTTCATCAACAATCTTTTGCTCAATCTCACCATAAGCATTAGTGTAAGTAAGAACACCACGCTTCATAGGAACCTTAAAAACACAATGACGAGCTTTGAGGACCCCGGTAGAGGGCAAGGAGTGGTACGGAGCAGCATTCTGCGCATCAATCGTAGGATTAAAAGCAATATCACGAGAACGAAGCATAACAGGAGTGACTGTATATTCACCCGTACTTTCATGATTATGAATTATATCTTTGATATAAGCAATATCTCTTTTAGAAAGAACTTCTTGATATTCACCAATTATATCATTGATGTTAATATCAAACTCTCGCATCCCATAATCATCATCTTCAACAAAAAGATTACCACTATCAATTCGATAATACTCAAGAGGAGAAATAATTTCAAAAATAACATCATTGTATCTTACATCACGATAAGAATAAACGCTTTCAGTACAGAACCAATAATAGAAAGCTTGAATATATTTCTCATTAGCTTTAATAAGGGAATTAAGAAGATTAAGAGTTTTCTGACCACGATCAGCTTCTTCATCAATCCAATCCTTAGCAGCTTGTTTCATAAAGTCTTCAGCAGATGGAAGATCTTTAGAAGGCTCACCGGTTTGAACACCGTTAGCATTCATGATGTTTATAAATTGCTGACGAAGAAGACCATCAAGAGCAACACGAAGATCAGCGTTACGTCTAGTGACAACATCAATATCAGCATTATAAATTTGGTAGTTATTATAGGTGTTAATGAACTCTCCTATATATTTCTCTTTAATAGGAGTAATAAAATCAACATCTCTAATCTTACCAGGCAAATCTTCTTTTCTACCATTAACGGAGTTGTAGGTCGCCATTACATACTTGTAAGTAGATTCATCTACAATTCCATTTGCAGCGTCAAGAAAGGCTTTAATATCTGCTTTATCATTATTAGAATGAGCAGTAGCAATAACCCAATCACACATAGCCTTAGTCCAAACAGCTCCACGCTTAGTAGCTTCCGAAGCAAAAACATCAGGCTTTTCTAAAGAATTAGGAATCTTAGAAGCATCCATTTAACGACGATTTAAACGATTTGCAATACGTCTGTCATTATTCTCTATATTACCTTCAACAAGACGCTTAGTATTTAAAGAGTCTGCAAGAAAGACATACATAGCAACAATAGCAGCACTAATATGGTCGAAGTTACCCTCAGCAGTAAATCTCTGACACTCTAGAAGCAATCGAACACTACTAATAGACTTAAGTCTACGAATAGGTTTACCATCAGCAGTATATGAAAGAGGTTCATAAATAAACTCCTTTAGCATACGAAGACCATTATATTTCTTATCACCATCACCAATTACAATACCATAATCATTATTGTTAGGATTAGTCAATTTACGAGTATTGGCATTGGTTGGGTCAAGCATTAAGTAACGTCTAAGTTTATATTTAATGAAGTTAGAAACAGTCTCACCAGTACCAGCTTCCGGACAACATTCAGCATTATACATAAGACACATACCCATAGTGACTATATCATTTTGCTCCATTGTGTCCAAACGTCCTATATATTCACATACAAGCAGTTTTTGATTTGGATATGGGGTAATAGTATTACTACGCATCCATACTTGTGCAGAATAAAGAGAATGTTTATCTGTTACGTCTTTTTGAGCCTTATCTACCTTATACGCATCCACACTAACAAAATATAAATCTTTAGGCACTTCACCATTTACTAAGAACGGACGATAGTACATTCTAACGCAACCGTGAGTATCATCACGAGAACCATGCGGAACTTGATTAACAAACTCATGGAATCTACCTTTACCAAATATATCACGTTTAATACATTCAGCTTTTGGTATAAATTCAGCTTTATTAGAATTACCTAAATCATTAACGACAATCCAACCATCTTGAAAGAATCTAGTAGCATTATCATTAATTAAATCTGAAACATGTAGATTAAGTTCAGGAGAAGCGAACATATTCTCTGTTGTATTAATGAACGCTTCGGCAGGAGTATTAGCACGTTGGGCTTTATAGATTATATGAGTTTCACTATCATTATTATGAAAGTGATTCTCTTTATCTTGTTTATCCCAAGCATAAGCAGTAAATATAACTGAATTACCACGTTCAACATAAGGTTCACAATCCCATACTTGTGGAAAGAAGAAACCACATACTTCATGACGTTTATTAATATCCCAAACGTTTTCCATGCAAAGCATCTTATTCATTTTGGGATTATAAAAGGCTTTACTAAATGCAGCCCAGTTAGCACCTTTAGTACCACCTGTACCATAAACTCGAATAGTACCAACAGATATAGCACCAGATTCTGTATTAGATAAAGTAACGTCAAGAGCTTTTTGGAGGTTAGGACACTTACCAGCTTCCTCGAAATCAATCTCAATAGCTTTCTTACCTACAGCAGCAGATTCATTCTTACCAATAGCAACGCTATAAAGATTAGAAAGCCAACCGAAGTTTTTAAGACCTTTAGTTGATACACGATAACCCATCAGTATATCATCAATAGCTTCTGAAATATAACCTCTTTTCCAAAACGTATGTTCCTCAAAATGATCAAGACATTTCTTAGCCATAAACGTAGTAGCACCTTTATCTGTAAGATAAGCTAATTGGTCAGCAGCAAGAGTTACCGTAACATTCGGAAATAAGTTAATTGTATTTGCAGCTTGACTACCACGTTTATATGAGAAACCTTTACGACGGGCTTTAGCCTTAGTAAGATGAAACTTATTATTAGCAATAAACTCATCTATTTTGAAGTTCCAATAGTCACCATCCCAATAACGAGGAAAACCCATAACAGTCTCAACGTGTTCAGCACCTTCACGTTTAAGTTTTGCACGTTCTTTATCATTAGGTGTACGTTCAATACGACCGTAATTAAGATAAGTATAATGTGCACCAGTTATACGTAAAGGTTGAAGTAAACTCTCACGTTCCTCATCAGTAGTATTAGCATCAAAGAACTTAGGAATATCTTTATAATAAAGTTTAGCTTTAATAAAAACACCTTTCTTACGCCTAGATGTTTCTCTTTGCCAAAATGATTCATAAGCCGGAGTACTAGGGTCATAATCACAATACGTACCATATTCATCAAAAGTATCAGCAGCTTTAGAAAGTCTTTCTATATTAATAACAATGAAATCAATATTCATAAGAATACCACCAGAGTTACCAATAAGAAAATCATTATCCGGATCATATAAAGGTTTATTAGTAATATAACTAATACCCTCGGATGCTTTCGGATATTTACTTTTATCTTCACAGAGATAATCTATAAAAGGAATATCTCCACGTTTATAGCTCCACTTATTCTCAGGAGCAGCATTGATGCCATCACAGCTATTTTTCCAATAAGCATGAATAAACATAAAGTTATCAATAGCATCTTGTGAAAACTCATATTTACTATTCATAGCTTAATCAATCATATCTATTCCACCACCAACACCATTATCTATATTGTTATGCACATCCATTGAAGCAGCAAGCTCTTTACCACCACGAACAATAGTTTTCTTGAGTTTAGATTTAACATAATTATCTTCTGCTTCTTTAAGTTCAGCAATAAGTTTAGGTAAGTCTTTACCCATCTTTGTAATTTCACGCATATAACCGAGCATACCACCGATCTCTTCTTTAGTAAAAGAGTCTTTCTTTAGGTCATTACGAAGATTCTTATTCATAACAGCCATAAGATCTTTACCAGCTTGAAGAGCATTAACAGTTTCAAAGAACATCTGTCCAACATAATTGATATTATGCTCAACAAGCCAATTGATAGCTTCAATCATATCTTTAGTTGGTCTAAAGTCTGAATTAAGTTGAGCAACTTCAATAGCATAATCAAAAGCCTTTTGATCTTTTAAACCATTACGATGAATATATCCGTCTTCATCAGCATAACAATCAATAAACTTAAATATTTTATACATAAGCTCTCTATCATTATGCCAATCATTATATATCTTAGCAAGAACAGGAACTTTAAGAATCTGCTCTATATTAAGAATAATTTTAGAACCTTCAACTAACCATACATGTAATGCCATAATCAATAATTTTATCTGTTTTATTACGAGCAACAAAAAAGCCCGTACCAACTTAATGATACGGGCAAATATAAGAATTACTTCTTAAATACAAAACATAAGAATGACAAAATAAAATCTTTATAATAACTATTACTTTACCATATATTATTAGTAATCAAATTAATAGTTTCAGTTATTTCTCTTGATACAATAATATCTTCTTCTTAATCATCAGCATCATTATAAGCATCACAGCCAACACTTAATATTTTATTTCCGATGCCTTCATCAGGAGTAACAGTTACAAATGATTTTTTTCATAATTAATTTTATGGATTAATAATACAATCACAAATACAAATTGTAGGATCTAAAGTAGAACTCTTCATTGTAACAATAATTTCTCCTCCCAAAGATCTAATACTATCCAACATAGTTTTAACTAAATTATAATTATAAGGATTCTCATATACCAGTTGACCACCGGTAGAACCGGCATTAACAAAAGTACTTCCATCAGGCGTATAAGTAAACGTTTCAGGAGAATTACCGACTACTGTTATTTCAATAGTATCAATAAACCAACCTGTAGTTATAACAACTTCCGGTGTAAATGCACCTAAATTAAAAACACCAAAATAAGTATAATTAGATAGGATTAATGCAGTCTTAGGATAATTAAATACAGCTTCTAAAGTTTTAGAAGATTCAGTATATCTTTTTTCAAAATCAATTCCACCAGTTGGACCATTAATAATAAATCCTAAATCAATAATAGGATATAATCTAGCTGATTGAGAAATATCTATAGTTTTAGATACCCTTCCCCCCGATACAGTTAAAATAGTAGATCTTTTATTTCCATTATTTTGTTCACAAACAACATCAAAAGAACCATTATTAGATCCAGAGTCATTTGCAACTTTAACAAAATCTTTATTCATATCTTTAGTTTTACTTATTTATCAATAAAAGTTTCAAATTGTCTCATAAATTCACAAATTTGAGTAGCATAAGCATCTACAACATATTCAATATCATTCGCATAATTTTCATTAGCTTGAACGAATAAACAGTGAACATACTCATACCAAAACGTTTGAGTTCTTATAGAACTAGGAATATCTTTACTTCTGTCTCTAAGAATAATATAAATTAAACCTAGAATATGATCAGAAACACCATATTGTACCCCCTGAGTAGATTGATAAGAAACCTCAGTCATATTATAGACTCTATAGATAACTGAACCAACCTTAAAACTCTTAGGATAATCAGTATTATATTCCCAATCAAAAGTAGAATCATCCCACCAATGAGTAAATAAGAAACTCAAATGAGCCATTGCAATATCATCAAGATGAGCTTTTTTGCTATTTGGAAATTCGACATTTAAATTAAGCTCATAAGCAACAATGATAAAGAATGCTCTAACAAGTTCTCTAAGAGATGCAATTGAATCTAAAGCATCATTGATTTGTATAATACGTTTATCAAAATCAATTTCAGTAGTTTTGACATCAGCGTGTTTAGCTATATAATCAAAAGAACCAATCTTAAAACTGACAGATGTTACTTTCTCATTTAAATCAGTAGGAAGAAAAGGATTAAGAAAAACTGTTTTCATATTATAATCAATAAAGTTAGAAATACAACATTAAGACCAATAGAAACACCACCGATCTTAGCCCACTTAGCAGAACGACGCATATACTTCTTAAGATCTTTAATCATATCTTTATTACTCT